>Ga0182749_1001034_pt1 | contig 22822 bp, 22 predicted proteins | sample eDN3rd37CKraftMG_FD_128875 | JGI IMG/M metagenome (GOLD analysis project Ga0182749, IMG submission 128875) | Enriched Miracle-Growth compost microbial communities from Emeryville, California, USA - eDNA 3rd pass 37_C Kraft MG (version 2) (version 2) ...
CGACGTGTCGTTCTCGCTCGGCGACGGGTTGCGTCCCGGCTCGATCGCGGATGCCAACGACCGTGCGCAATTCGCGGAGCTCGAAACGCTCGGTGAACTGACGAAAATCGCCTGGGCCAAGGGTTGCCAGGTGATGATCGAAGGCCCCGGTCACGTGCCGATGCACAAGATCAAGGTCAACATGGAGAAGCAGCTGAAGGCGTGCGGAGAAGCCCCGTTCTACACGCTCGGACCGCTGACGACCGATATTGCGCCGGGATACGATCACATCACGTCGGGCATCGGCGCGGCGATGATCGGCTGGTTCGGGACGTCGATGCTTTGCTACGTGACGCCGAAGGAGCACCTCGGATTGCCGAACCGCGACGATGTCAAGACGGGCGTCATCACGTACAAGATCGCGGCGCATGCGGCCGATCTTGCGAAGGGGCATCCGGCGGCACAATTGCGCGACGACGCGCTGAGCCGGGCGCGCTTCGACTTCCGCTGGGAGGATCAGTTCAACCTGTCGCTCGATCCCGATACGGCGACGGCGTTCCATGACGAGACGCTGCCGAAGGATGCGCACAAGGTGGCGCATTTCTGCTCGATGTGCGGACCGAAGTTCTGCTCGATGAAGATCACGCAGGACGTGCGCGACTACGCGGCGACGCTGAACGACAAGGAAGTCGGCATGGCGGACATGAGTGAGAAGTTCAGGAAGATGGGCGGCGAGATCTACGTCGATGCCGAGAAGCAGTAGGAGCCGCACTGCCTGAGAAGATCGCGGTTGGCGGTTTTCTCTACTATGGTCTCGCAGGTCTGGGACACGTCTTGCGCCGAGGGAACTTGAAAGAGAAGATCGCCCTGTGGTCGGACCTCGCGATCTTCCTTCTGCTCGCGGTATTCGTTGCCAGCCGGCTCGCCTAATGCTCAATTGCCCCGCGACCATGTTTTGGACGCATCACGAGCTTATCGGTGCGCGGAATAAAAGGGTTTTTGATATGCGAATCCAGTCGGCCGCCGCTCTGTTCGTTGCTGTCTCACTATCCGTCGGCTCTCTGGCACATGCAGATCCCGCGGCGAAGCCGGCTGCGTCGACCATCATCGCGCCGATCCTGGGCCAGCTCATCAGCTTTACGCTGCCAGCCGGGTTCACGATGCAAAAGGAACAGTCGAGCAGCGTGCAGTATTTTCGCAGCGGATTTCTCAAGGGCGAAACGCCCAAGACGTGGACGCAGATGATCGCCATAACGGCGGGCAAAAACATGGATCCAGATCCGAACAAGACGGCGCAGTTCATTGCCGCGAATATCGCCAACGACATTCAAAAGCATTGTCCCGATACGTTCTCAGTGAAGCCGCTGGGGCCATCGAAAATTGACGGGCAGGATGCTTTCGTCGCGATCACAAGCTGCGGAAAAGTGGGCGCAGACAAACACAGCGAGACGGCTTTGACGGTCACGATAAAGGGTGCGAACGCCGTCTACTCGATCCAATGGGCTGAGCGCACACCGTCGAACGCCGAAAATCTGACGATCGATGAAGACAAATGGAAAGGCCGCTTGAAACAGCTGATCCCGTTTCATGTCTGCCCGATCGTCGCCGGAGAAAAGGCACCGTATCCGAGTTGTGGAGCCTCCAAATAGCGTTGAGCCGCCCGCCTCTTTTCAAATCGCGCGAACCGTGCGAGCTTCTCTTCATCAGCAACAACCGAGAGGAGGTGATCCGATGTCGAGTGGGATCTTGAGGCGGTCGATGTCGTGGTCGCTCAGGTTTGCATCCGGAAATCTCCCGGAGTGCGCCTGAACCACACGAGCGGCAGATATCGCACTCCGCTTTCATGACAAATGATCTCACGGGGCCGCTCAAAAGGCGGCCCTTTTCTTTGCCTGACAACGCACGCGGACGGCATCAACCCGGCTTTTGCTCAGATGGTTTTGTTGTAACAAAAACACCACATCAAAATTCGAATCGGCCGAATCTGATTCAGTTTCTGTGGAAGAACCGCGCTTCCTGACTTAGCCTTTGCCCGTGGGACAGCTGATCGGGGGATTAGCTGGGGGTAAGAACACCCACGAAGAGCCGTAACGCTTTGCGTCAGTTTTCTAAAGCTCACGCATCGCGACGCCCGAAGAAAGCCGATGCGCTGTCATGCGCCAAGGCCGCTTGAATTTGGTTTGCGGCAGGTCTGGGGGGACCTTACGGGGCGTCCAAAATGAAATGGGTGGCATATCCTGCCACCCATTTCTTTTTCGATTAGGCGCTCCACGCGCCTGAGCCGCGAGAACGGCTGCTTTGTCGGCGATCCTTCGTTCTCATCCTTCCATCGCTCATCGGCGCGCTTCGCGAACGATTTATGCGGCTGCTTTGCGGATGATCTCTGGATACCCGAACGTGCTCTTCGCAATCGAGAAGAAGTCGCCTTCACGCCTTCGTCATTGAGCGCCGCCAGCACGGCTTCCGTCGTGTCGACGCGTCGAACGTCAGCTCTCCTCGTCAACGGCCATCGGGGTCGTACCAAAAGGTGGCGCGGGATTAATCCGTATAAAGCCTTACGCGTGCATTGCCTCGGGTTTGCGAAACGCTTGCTCCAATCGGACTCAGTATAAGTGTCGCACAAGCCCTCATTCGATGCGGCTAAGGTTGCGAATAAGAAGCTCCATTCGTAGTTTGACGGTTATCTCAGCGACGGAGTTATCGCATGTATTTTTTGCCCAGAATTGCGTTTACCTTGGCCGTTTCGATGGCGGTGGCGAGCGCGGCGGCGCCTGTGGCTCATGCTTTCCCCGACGCGACCGTAGCGGCCGGCCGGACACCGTCGGGCGTTGTCAAAGTTCACGACGAGCGGCGTTACTACCGGCGCCATCATCACAGATATCGTCACTACAGAGGGCATGTCGTCGACGCGCCGTTCGCGCACGTCGAAACGGGCGGGCATACCGTCGTCGATGCCCCATTCGTTCACGTCTATAAGGGCCGCCATGGGCAGCACGTCGTCGCGCCCTTCGTCGACCTTTGGGAGCCGCGATAGGGCGCGGCAGAAAGGACCTTGGCGCTGAGCGTTGGGGAACTTCAATTTGAGTAGAGAAGTTTCGGTTTGGACATAATGTGTCCAAAGTGCGGTGTTTTATCGCTCGCGCGGGATCGGCGATAACTAATGTCATTTTGGGGGTAGAGTAATGTTCAACCGCGCAACGACGCCTGATATGCGTAACGTAGAACCGTTAAAGTCCATCCCGCCTCAACCACCGAAAACGCCCGCACCGCCGCTCTTTGGAGCGGCGCAACATCATTCAGTAGCCGATGCGCCGACATCCGTTCTCGGACAGGACATCACGATTGCGGGGCAACAGCTTGTCATCAAGACGAAGGGCTCGTTGCTAATCGCCGGACATATCCAAGGCGACGTGCATGGCGAATCCGTGACTGTGGGCGACACTGGCAGCGTCACCGGCACGATTACGGCGCGCACGATCATCATTCAGGGCGAAGTCAGCGGCGCACTGAAAGGCTCGTCCGTCAATCTCAATGCCACGTCGCGCGTCGAAGGCGATATCGTCAAGCAGACGCTTTCGATCGACGAAGGCGCGCAGTTCGACGGCAGCGTGCGCCGAGCCAAGGACGTAAGTGAAGTCACGCCTGATCTCGGCTGAGAGCCGAGTTCCGAATTCGCCAATGCAAATTCAGTGGTGACGTTTGCCGGGCGCGAACGTCACCTTTATTTTTTGTGCCGAGGCCATCGCGGTGCTCATTACGCTTAGAAGTTGGCGCGACCGCTCGGGTTCACCTCTTCGCATGTTTCCTTGATGCGAATGTCCTGGCCGACGAACCTGCAGATGTAGCGCTTGAAGTTGGGATTGTTCCGGATCCTGTCGGGTGAGGCGTGCATTCCATATTGCTGCGCTACCTGGGCAACGAGTTCATCTTGGCAATACGGCGTTGAAAGCAAGTTGCCGTCAACAACCTGGAACCCTTTCGAACATTTAATCCTGGCCGAAGCAGGTTGCGTGATTGTGACACTGGCGCATGCGATCAGCAGATAAATCGTTGCTTGGTATTTTGTCATCATTGCCAATTCCTCGAGTCCGTTGCCGCGCGGATACCCGCCCGAAACGCGCACTTTCAAATCGTCCTTTTTTCAGCTTAGCAGGCTTGCCTTGCAGCGGCCGCCATGAAAATGGTCACGCCGCCGCCTCGTCTGCCGCATTCGCCTGATTACGGAGATACGCCAATGATAACTGTGTACGACGCAGTCGGCGGCAAGCTCGTTCCTCGCTCAGAGATCGGCAGCCTCGCCACCGCCACCTGGATCGATCTGCTGAACCCGGCCGAGGACGAAGACAAGACTATCGAGCAGGCCCTCGGCATCGAAGTGCCAACACGATCGGAAATGCGCGAAATCGAAGCCTCGAACCGATTTTACACCGAAAACGGGGCCTACTACATGACGGGCATCATCCTGCACAATAGCTCGCAGGAAGTGCCGATGACTTCCGTCATCACCTTCATCCTTTCGGGGACGCATTTGGTTACCGTCCGCTATGCGGATCCGCGGGCTTTTCCCCTCTTCGTCGCGCGGGCCCAAAAAGGCGACTATGGGTGCAGGAGTGGTGCGGGCATCATGATCGGTCTTATCGAAATGCTGATCGAGAGAGGAGCCGACTTGATTGAGCGGATTCAGGATCAGGTCGAGCGCATGGCGCCGCTCGTATTCGGCCAGAACGGCTCGCAGCACCCTCGTGATCGCCGGCTCGATGTGCTGCTCAAGACGGTCGGCAAAGAAGGCGATATCACCGCAAGAGCCCAGGAAAGCGCGATGTCGCTGCACCGGCTGCTTCTCTTTTTCGCTAACGCCGTGCGCGAGCGCAAAGACGATAAACGCGTCATGGCGCGCATTGAAGCCGCCAACCACGACATCACGTCCTTGATGGAAAGTCTGCGCTTCCTGTCATCGCGGACAAGCTTTCTGCTCGATGCGACGCTCGGCATGATTTCGACCGAGCAGAACCAGATCATCAAGCTGTTCTCGGTGATGGCGGTGATGCTGATGCCGCCGACGCTCGTTGCTTCGATCTATGGGATGAACTTCAAACACATGCCCGAGCTCGACGTCCCGTGGGGCTATCCGCTGGCGCTCGGCCTGATGTTCGTGTCTGGCCTCGTGCCATATCTCTACTTCCGCAAAAAAGGGTGGCTGTGAGGAGCCATTGCGCTACAAGACGGGCCTGCGTCCTCCGCTTCTCGCCACGATTAAGTTCGCCGAAATACGGCGTGGTCGGAGCGATCAATCGACCGCATCGCGGTAGCCGATTGATGCAAAAAAGAATTGTCTTTGCGCCACGGTTTGACAGTTCCGTCGGTAGATGAGCTGCATCTGTTCTGCGACCGGACGTCACGCACCTAAAAGTTGCATCAATAATTTCCCTTATTTTTCAAAACATTAATTAATATGGTTAAATTGTGGTAGCAGCAATGGGTTGACCGAATGCAACTCGGATGCTGCTTGTGCACCGCCAGAACGGGGTTATCCCCAATTATCACGGGTGGCAGTCCGAACCGGGTTCTGGGGGTTCGATTACGGGTCTTTCGAGGGTTAAACCTAGTGAGTCACTTCTCCCAACATTAACGAGAGTGCCGCCGTCGCGGCGGTTGTCTCGCGCCCAGACTGGCGCGCGAGCGGGGGATTTCACTCAATTCGATCCGTGAGCGCTGCCGCTCTTTGCAAAAGGAGTGCACTATGCGTTCGTTTTTCGCTATTGCCGCATTCGGAATTGCAGGCATGGCGGCCAGCGCAGTTCCGGCAGATGCGGCTTGGACCTGTCACGGTCCGGCGTACGTCTGTTCACACGGCTCTCATGCCGTGAAATCACACGTTTCTTCCAGAACCTACAGAGCTTCACCTTCGAAGTACGCCCACCGGGCCGTCCGACGGAACCACCGGTATGCCTCGGCAGGCCGGGGAGCTTCCAGCGGCATGGCTTCCTATTACTGGCAGGGCCAGATGACGGCCTCCGGTGCACGCTTCAATCCGAGCGCCATGACGGCGGCGCACCGGACACTCCCCTTCGGCACGCGCGTCCGCGTCACGAACCGTGCGAACGGACGTTCGGTCATCGTGACGATCAACGATCGCGGGCCGTTCGTCGGCGGGCGCATCATCGATTTGTCGCGTGGGGCGGCCCAGGCCATCAGCATGACCGGTGCCGGCGTTGCTCCGGTGTCGCTGGAAGTCCTCGGACGCAGCTGAGTATTTGTGACGAATTTGAGATAATAGGAGGCGCCTGGGGAACCGGCGCCTCTTGACGTTTTTTCGCCTCGCGAATCGCCTTTAATTGGCAAGTGTCGGGTTCCGGGGGGAATTTGCGTGCACCGAAGCACTCGCGTGGGCTTTGTTCTCGCCCTTAATTTAGCTACCGCGACGACCGCGGTTGGTCCGTTACGGGCCGAGTCTCTGACCGATGGCCTGGCCGTAACAGCCGACAAGGCCCTCAAAATGGGGACTTGGACCGTGAAGTCGGTGCGCCCCGCCGCGCCTCGTTCCTGGCATCCGACCGTCCACATTGCGGTATCCGTGCCCCAGCACACCGCGGCCGCGAGTGAGCGGACAGAAGGAATGCATCCCTACGGGTTGCATGGACCGAAGCCGGACGCAGGACCGGCAATGGTCGGCCTCGCCTCCTATTACGGCAGCGGAGCGGGATCGACGACGGCGACCGGGGAGCGCTTCGATCCTTCCCAAATGACTGCAGCACACCGCACGCTACCCTTCGGCACGCGCGTTCGTGTGACTCGCGTCGATACCGGTCAAAGCGTCGTGGTGCGCATCAACGACCGAGGTCCCTTCAAGCCCGGACGGGTCATAGACCTCTCGGAAGGCGCAGCCCGCAACCTTCATATGATGAACGCCGGATTGGCCAACGTCCGGCTGGAAGTCCTGCGCTAGCGGGTCTCTCTCCGAGACATACGTCTGTTTGCGCTCAGCGGCCAAGTCGCGACTCTGATCTCGCTTGTTCCGGCTGAATCCAATTGCCATCCCAACGATAAAAATCGATATTTTTCCGCAATCCAGATGCTCGTCCACCCTGCTCGCGTGGTCCATGAAGAAACAGCCCATCGCACCCGTCGCGACCCGCGCCGAAGCGCTCGACCGGATCAAGACAGCCATGGTCGAGAAGAAGCTGACGCAGGCTGAGCTTGCCGACGCATCCGACTGCCACGAGAAGACGATCCAGAACCTGCTGGGCGGCCGCTCGGTGCGGGATCAGACCTTGTTCGATGTCTGCATGGTGCTCGGACTCGACTTCCATGGGCTGAGGGATGCCTGGCATGGAGAGTCGGTCGCAGTGGAGAACGGTCCGACCAACGCGAAGGGCTACGACGGCGGCGTCGCGCCCGTCTATATGGGAGCCTACGCTCGCGTTGCAGTCGACCATTACGTCGGCAGCTATCTCACGATCCGCCGGTCGTTCTCGCTGCCTGACACCATTGTTTGCTATCGCACTGACATCAGCTGGGACCCGGAATGGCCGAGCCTGCTGTTTCAGGAGCGCGACCGCCCCGATGCTCCTTATGCCCATCGGGGCCGCCTCTACATTCCGGCGTCGTCCAGCTTCATTCACCTCGTGTCGCTCACGAAGGGTGCAATGCGCATGGTCGTGGTGTCTCAGATCGACCGCGCTGGCGAAATGCGGGGCATCATCACGACGCTCAACAAGCAGCGCGCGACGTTCATTCCAGTTGCGACGGCGATCATCTATGCGCGGCGCGAAACCTTCGATGCCGATGCCTTCGGCGAGATCACACCCAAGAATCGCGCTTATGGGGAATACAAGCGGCTCCTCGACGAGACCGTCAGCGAGGGCTACGCGCGTCTTATCGGCTGATTAACCACCAGCGATGACGTGAATTGGACTCTCGGCCAATCTTTCGCGCAGTGATACGCCGCTGTCGTACTATTTTGCGCGCTTGGCGGCGCTGCGTTTTGCTGCAGGCCGTTTTGCGGTCGCCGGCGAGCGGAACGTTACGCCATCTTCGGTTGGCGGGAAGAAATGCTTGGTCAAGTCGACCGTTTCGAGACGCCCTACCGCAGACCGCGCGACGTTCAGCCATTTGTCGGCGTGATCGCGCCCGGCACCGTGCAAATAGGTGATCATATCCCAGTCGGGCTTGAGCGACGTCTCAGGATTGAGTGTTCCAGTGATGGGACCGCCGTCTATGAGATGGAAGCGGTGGCGGCACAGCGGTGCAAGACGTCCCTTTGCGAGCAGCGCGCCGGCGCAGGCATCGCGGACCGCGGTGATAACCTCAATGTCCCGTAACAACGGCGCATTGAACGTCAGCCTGTTGGCGTGGTTTGAGATATCGCGTGCCGTCGTCGGCAGCTTCTCGTTGACGCGGGGCGATACCATGACGAGCAGCGTGTCACCTGTCGGGCTTTCGCTCGCGAGCGTTACGAGATCGGGATTGGCCGAAAATCCTCCGTCCCAGTAGGCCGAGCCTTCAATGTTGACGGCGTGATGGAGGACGGGCAGACACGCCGAAGCAAGCACCGCCTCGATGGTGATCTCGTCGTGCCGAAAGAGACGGGCACGGCCCGTCGCCACGTGCGTCGCCGCAATCAGCAGCTCGACCGGCGATTTGGCGCGAACGAGGTCGAAATCTACATGGTCGGTGATGACGCGCCGAAGGGGATCGAAACCGAGCGGATTGAATTCGTAAGGCGACAGCATGGTCGCGAGGTGAGTCGTCAATTGCGATGGACGCACAAGCCCATTGAGGAACGGATTGAGGCGCGTCAGATCCGGCACACCCGCCTGATAGATCGCCTGCCAGATCATGAACATTTTCTCGCGCGCTTTTTCGCGTGACCCTTCGGCGAGGCCCGCTGCTAGCGCGACGGCATTGACCGCACCGGCGCTCGTGGCGCTGATCCAGCCGAACCGTAAAGTTTCATCTTCGAGTAGGCGATCCAGAACGCCCCAGGTGAAGGCGCCGTGAGCGCCGCCGCCTTGAAGGGCGAGATTGATGTCGGTCGTTTTCGGCAATCGTACTGCTCCCCGTACGCGCATAAGACTACGAGCCCGCGCGACTCGCGAGTATCATTAATCCCGCAGGCAACGCTGTGTCATCGGTCCCGCGGCACAACGACCGTGCATTCAGCGCGTGGTTTTTTGACCATCGATATTTCGCGTGGCAATTGGCCGCTGCAATTGTATCAAATCGTACAGGAAACAAATTGCTCATGCTCATACCGATCATGCGGTCGCGTCGAGTATGTCTTCACTCAGTTTTTCGATGGGTCCGTCCGGTTTCTCCAGTCCTCGCACGGCGTGACGGATGCGAAGCCCCGATGCGCTCTTGAAGAACGTAAACACGTTGTAACGCGCCAACGGTTCTTCACCATACGCCGAGCCTGCCGATGCCGATGCGGCAGCGATGAGCGGGACCGGCTTCACGCGCGACGGAAGCCAATCGACGGCGGGTCGATGATTATGGCCGTAGACGACCAGTTCCGCGCCCTCACGCTCGAGGAGATGCGCAAAATGCGCTGCGTCTTTCAGCTGGCGGCGGGGCGTCGTCATGCCGGCGAGTGGCGGATGATGAATGAGAACGACGCGGATCACGCCTTCTTCGCCGAGCTTCGCGAGCTGTTCGCGCGCGATTTCGAGTTGCCGGGCGCCGAGCAATCCGCTGGCGACGAAGGGCGGCGTCTCGATGGCCGAATTCAGTCCGATGAGCGCGAGAGGACCGATGCGGCGCACGAAGGGAAACGCAAGCGTTTCTTCCTCGGCGCCCATATAAGCCGCCCAGCGCGCGATGCCGCGGTCCTCGCGCAGATGCGAATAAATGTCGTGATTGCCCGGAACGACCGTGACATCGCTGGGCCTACCGACGCTATGGAGCCACGCGAGCGCCGCCTCGTATTCCGCCGGCAGGCCGAGGTTCACCAGGTCGCCGGTGATGGCGATATGGTCTGCTCTGAGCTTCTGAGCGTCGGCGATCAACCGGTCGGCAACCGTCGCGAAATGGACATGCCGCCGCTTGCGCTGCCAATTGAGATAGCCGAGCAGCCGCTTGGCGTTCCAGTACCGCCAGTCGAAACCCGCAACGGGAGAAAGATGCACATCGGAGAAGTGCGCGAGCGTAAAGATTTCTGTCATTTGAAAGCAAGGATGGCGGGGCGAGTACAATCTAGCACAGTATGCTAGCTAACCAATGCAATCTGCACGGCAAAGCAGCCGAAGTTGAGGGAATATCCAATATTGTTGAGCAAGATAATCGCGCGCGGATTGCAAAGCTACTGGCGCTTGAGCCGCGGCGCGACGCTCGCTGCCGAAGCTTGCCTGATCGACACGTCGAATAGAGTCGGGCTGGTCAAATCGAGCTCCGATGGAGGCTGGCTTTTGCCCCGGACCGCGGTTCGCAAGGGCGAGGCCATGGAAGAGGCGCTACAGTGCTTCTTCCGGGACACATACGGTATCGAGTTCGCTAGCGGATTAGATCCCTTCTGGGTCTATGACGACGGCGACGGCTCGGCGCGGTCTGGCGGTTGGGTCGGATTATTCGTCATACGCGGCTGGACGACGGTGCCGACATCCGCCGGCCAGGATCTGACGTTTTTCGACCTTGCGGATCTACCGCCGGGACTCGATGCTCGCGATGCTGCGCGGATCTGTCAGGCCGCGGAGGGTCGCGCGCCGTTCGAAGTGTGCTAGAAGCCGCCCGTCCGATCTCCGGAATTATTTTCGCCATGTCGCCACCGCTCGTCATCCGCAAGGCACTTCCGCAAGACATCGCCGAGATTTCGCGGCTGCATGCCCACGTCTTCGGGCCCGGACGTTTTGCGCGTTCGGCTTATCGGGTGCGCGAGGGAAAAGGGCATCTTTCGCGCTATTGCCTCGTCGCGCATCTCGCGGGGCAACTCGTCGCTTCGCTCAGGATGACCGAGATCACGATCGGCGGCCGCGCCGGGGCGGCGCTGCTCGGACCGGTTGCCGTCGATCCAGGGCATCGGGGCCTCGGCCTCGGCACCAAGTTGATGAAAGAGGCGCTGGCAGCGGCGCGCGCCGGCGGAACGTCACTCGTGGTGCTCGTCGGGGACGTCCCCTATTACGGCCGGTTCGGCTTCACCGCCGTGCCGCCAGGACAGATCGCGTTTCCCGGGCCGGTCAATCCGGCGCGCATCCTCGCCTGCGAACTGGAAGATGGAGCGATCGCGAAATACAACGGGATAATCACAGCCATCCCTTCGAACGCGATCAGTGACTGATCGCCGTCACGCGTGATCGGCGCACGTCCCCAAGCGACGAGTTAACGTTCCGGTAACTAATTCACCGGACCATCCGAACAGCCGTAGTCCGGTTCGAATTGCATGCGCATTCGCCGCCGGATGCCGTTTCCGTCGCCTCCGCTTCACCGAGTTCCCGGCAGGGGCAGGTTCATGCAAGTTGTCGAATTTAGGGTTCGCACGCCGCTATCACTCAAGGCTGCCGGCAGCGCCGCTCGTCGAAGAGTGGCAGCTCCCGGTCACTGGAAAATCATTCATGGAGGCGGCTGGCGCGCCTCAGACCGGAACGAAGGACTGCGATGATCTCGACTTACGCCATGTATACGAGCTACGCGGCCGACATGTCGAAGTCGCTGAAGCGCGTCGCGGCGGAGCCCAACGTCGAGAACGACACGCAGTATTTCCGGGACAATATCGGCAAGGTCAAATCGGTCGACGATTTCATCAATAACACGCGCCTCTTTTCCTATGCCATGAAGGCATATGGCCTTGAGGACATGACCTACGCCAAAGCCTTCATGAAGAAGGTTTTAACGAGCGATATTAGCACCTCGTCCAGTCTTTCGGCGAGTTTCGTCGGCAAACTGACCGATCCGCGCTTCCTGACGTTTGCGAAGGCATTTCAGTTTTCGCCCGACGGATCAGTGTCGAAGCAGCCGGTGACGGCGCAGGACACCAGCGACCAGACCGATCTGATCAATCTCTATACGCAGCAGCAGGTCAACCTGGGCGCAAAGGCGTCTGACGATGCTGCTTATTACCAGGCCAACATCGGCAACGTGCATTCGGTCGACGATCTCATCAACAATACGCGGCTTTTGAACTACGCTCTGACGGCCTACGGGATCGACCCGACGATCGCGTCGACCGCGACCATAAAAGCCGTTTTGACGAGCGACCTTTCCGATCCTTCGAGCGTGGCGAACCAGCTTCCGGCTTCTTATCACGCTTTGGCGGCGGCGTTCTCCTTCGCAACCGACGGATCGGTGAGTGGCAGCTCGGCGCAGTCCAGCGATCAGATCGCGAACACGGTCTATCAGTACTACGACGCGAGTGGCGCCGGAACGAGCGCACCGGCCGCAGCTTTCAAATCGCAATATTATCAGAACGCCATTGCAGGCGTGACCTCGGTCGACGACCTCCTGAGCAATTCCCGAGTGGTGAGCTATCTCGAAACGGCTTACGGCCTCGATCCGACCGAACAGTCGACGCAGTTGCTGCGCAACGTTCTGACGAGCGATCTGTCCGACCCCAACAGTGTCGCGAACCAAAGCACCAACGCGGCCTACCGCCAGCTCGCGGCCGCCTTCAATTTCAATACGGATGGCACGATCAATGGCGGCGCGCCCCAAACGGCCGACCAGAGCGAAGCCACCATCAATTCGTTCACCACGAACAACGCCGCCGCCGCTCAAAAATTCCAGGATACCGAAATCAATTTCTACAAGACGGATATCGCGAAGATCGGGACCGTCAACGACTTCATAAAGGATAGCGGCCTTTACGACTTCGTTCTCAGCGCGTTCGGGCTGGACCCGAGCAAGACCTCGAAGCTGACGATCGAAAAAGTTCTCGAAAGTGACCCGAGCAATCCGAGCAGCTTCGCGAATATTTCGCACAACTCGGCCTACGTAAAGTTGGCGGCTGCGTTCAATTTCGACGCCAACGGCAACGCGAAAACGGCGAGCGTCGCACAGGTGAATGCGAGCCTGACTTCGACCATTCAGCTTTATAACCAACAGGCCGACGATCCGACTGCGCAGCAGGATAAGACGCTGACTGATGATACGTACTACGCCACCACCATGGGCAGTGTGAAGACAGTCGACGATTTCCTGAAAGACAAGCGCCTCGTCACGTTTACCCTCGACGCCTATGGGCTACAGGACAAAAATTTGTCTGACGACGATCTCCGTAAAATTCTTACGAGCGATCCGACCGACCCAAACAGCTACATCAACAAGCCGGAGAATTCGGCATATCGGCCGATGGCTCTTGCCTTCAACTTCGACTCGGACGGCAACCTCGTGCCGACGCCGGAGCAGCAAGTTCAGACGCGCGGGCAGATGGTGGCGACGACCGATCTCTACGCGCGCCAGACCTTGGAAGAAGAAGCCGGCGATCAGGACGAAGGCGCGCGCCTCGCTCTTTATTTCCAGCGCCTCGCGCCGACGATCACGTCGGCCTTTTCAATTCTCGGTGACAAGGCTTTGCTCCAGGTCGCTCAGACTGCGCTCGGATTGCCGACATCGATGTCGAACGCGGACATTGATCAGCAGGCGAAAATGATCACCGATAAGCTCAATCTCAGCGATCTCAAGGATCCCGACAAGCTGAACAAGTTCCTGGCGCGGTTCTCGGCGCTCTACGACGTGAACAATTCGGACGTGACGCAGACGAACCCCGCGCTTGCCATTCTTGGCGTGGCGTAACGTCGAGAAAAACAGCACTCTTCAGGCGAACAACAGCTTCCGGAACCGGCGCGCGAGATCGGCCGTTACTCTCCTAAAGATTGACTAGGAGATTGGCAGATGGCCATTTTTCATGACACGCGCGGGAAACGTCCGAGAAATTTCGACGAGTCCCTGAGGTCGACCGACAGCGCGCTGAACATTCTGATCGTCGCACTCTTGATCGGGTTCGGATTGGCGATTTGGTTTTTCTACGCGGGTTCGAGGGTGGACCAGACGAACACTGGAAGATCAACGATCTCGGAACCGGTGACGACGCCATCCTCACCCAACGCGAGCCCAACCCATCCGGCTCCGTCGCCCAATCCAGGTCCTTAGCGGGATCGAGCGGCCCGGGACTGAACGCACGTATCTATGCCGATGGCTTGCGAACCTGCTGCGCCACCCGGTTGCGATGCTTCAACTTCCACGCGGTGGCTTTCGACCGTTTGTGGGTGGACCGAGTTTGAGCCTTTCTCGCCGTTTTGACCGGCGGAGAGACATCGGCGATGAGCTGCAGCGGGGTCTTAGCCTTCAGCTGAACCACCTTATATCCACCGGCTTTGAGCTGCGTGAGGAGCGTGGGCAAGGCATCGGCCGTCCATTTATGGATGTCATGCATCAAAATGATGCCGCGGCCGCGCGACTTCAGGCCTGCCATAATCCGCTGGATGACGGGTTTGCTGCTCCGGACACGCCAATCCTGTGAGTCGACATCGACGGCGAACTGGCCGATGTTCCGGCTCTTCATATAGTCGACCGTCGTTTTGCTGCTGCTCAAATAAGGATAGCGGAAGAACGGAGCTATCGGCTCCGGGCTCGCTTTCTGCGCGGCATCAAAGGTTGCTTCCACTTCCTGCTCGACGTCCTTGAGAGGAAGGCGCGCGAGGTTGGGGTGCGACCAGGAATGGATGCCGATCGTGTGCCCCTGCTCTGCGACTTCCTTGACGATCTCAGGATGGAGGGCAACCATCTCTCCGACGACAAAGAAGGTCGCTTTCGTGCACTCCTTTGCGAGGGCAGCCAGGATCTTTCGGGTGTCGGTGGGCGATGGTCCGTCGTCGAAGGTCAGGACAACTTCCTTGGGCGCGAGAAAACTAGGATCGCCGTGTGGCCTGCCGAACCACGGGCCACCGGTTGTATCGACGTCGATAACGCGAGAGACACCGAGCGTGCCTGCCGGGCAAGTATCCTGCCCGGCGTACGCGGGGGCCCAGGCCGCCAGTGCGATCCCCGCGGCGCCAAGCACAGTCAAAATTAGATGTCGTGCGGCCCGCATTCCCCCATCCCTCGTTTTCATGACCCGAATCGCCCGATTCTAAAGAAACCGAAACCGCAAAATCAAAGCGGCCGGCACGGATTCGTCAGCGGCCCGATGCCCCCCAGAGCGTCTTGTGTACAGGAAGTGCCCCATCCGAGGCTTTCCTTTACTACGGTATGCACTCATCATGAAGTCATGCCTACACTAAAACAGGTCGGCGCGATTCCGCTGCGCAAAATGAACGGCACGCTAGAAGTCCTTCTTGTGACCTCCAGGGATACCGGGCGATGGGTCATACCCAAAGGCTGGCCTTCCAAGAGAATGAGCGATAGCGCTGCCGCGGCTCGAGAAGCATTGCAGGAAGCCGGCGCGGTCGGAAAGATCTCGCGCGAAGTCTACGGCAACTATCGATACAGGAAAATCGATAAGGGAAACGTCCGGTTGATCGATGTCAGCGTTTTCTTACTCAAGGTAAAGAAAGAAAAGAAGAAGTGGCGAGAAAAGGCCGAGCGCCAACGATGCTGGTTCGATATCGAGACTGCGAGCAAGAAAGTCCGGGAGCCGAAATTGCGCGCCCTGATATTGGAATTGGCCAAATTCTAAGCCTCCCTTGCTTTTTTTCATCGGCCGCGCAATTCGTCATTTTCCACGACGCGAGTGCCAGCCGCCGGAATGATGGCATGGGCAAGCGCGGGAGGGCGACAGTGCTAGGTCATGGGCGCATTCGGATGCCTATCTTGCGCCTGCCGGGTCAACTCAAGTCTCGTGAGGGAGACATCACTTGAAGAAACCGCCAGGAGCCGTCGCACGCCTCTTCGGGCCGTCGCAAAATGACGAGTTCGCGGACCTGCTGTTACAGCTTGCGAACGTCGGCGTCGAATGTGCCGCTCATTTCCGCGCCACCGACGGCCAGGATTTACCCGGCATTGTCGTCTACGAACGAAAGGCCGACAAGCTCGTGGATCAGATACACGAGTTATTGGATAACGCGTTCATCATGCGCTTTGACGTGCCGGATGCGATGCGGCTCACCGATGAAATCGACGATGTCATAGATGGCATGCGCGGCGCGGCTGCTCACATCGATATTTACAAGCGTTATCTCTCCGAGCTTCGCCCAGAAGCACGTGAGCTGATCGTCACGGGAGAGCGGTCCATTCAGGCGCTGAGGAATTTGGTCGAGACGCTCGGCAACAGGAAGCTGCCGCTGGCGACGGTGCGGAATCTGGCGCGCGCTATCAACGACGCGGAATCGGAAGCCGATAAGATCATCGCGCGCGCCGAGCGCGGGCTTGTCGCGGAATTTTCGGCTCCTGGCGCGCGCACGCTCGAATTTGTTGCGCTCGAGAAACTTTACGCAATGCTCGAAGAAATGACGGACGACGCCAAACGCTGCGGCAAGCTCATCATTTCGCTGGCGCGCAAGGAGGCATAATGAGCGCCATTACGCTCGCGCTCATTTTCGCCCTCGCGACAATACTCATGGCGGAATTCGTCAACGGCTGGACCGATGCTCCGAATGTGATCGCGACTGTCGTTGCGACCGGCGTGATGTCGCCGAAGACCGCCATTCTTATGGCCGTGATCATGAATACTCTCGGGGCCATGTCCGGGACGGCGGTTGCTTCGACCGTCGGCCGGGGCATCGTCGATCCGTCGGCGCTTACCGTTCCGGCGATCACTGCGGCGATGTTGAGTATCGTGGCCTGGGGGATGTTCGCGGCGCGGGCCGGTTTGCCAGTGAGCAAGTCGCATGCGCTGCTCGCGGGACTCGCGGGCGCCGCGTTCGCAAAAGGCGGTATAGACGCGCTGCAATGGGTCGGATGGGAGAAAGTCATCATCGGCATGCTGCTTTCCGTCATCCTCGGATGCATCGTGTCCTACATCATTGGACTCGTCGTCATAGCGTTTGCGGGCGCATCGAAACCGGTGCGCACGAAGCGCCTATTCGACAGGCTTTCCGTCGCTGCCGCCTGTTTTCTCGCCTTCAATCACGGACTGAATGACGGCCAGAAATTCATGGGCGTTTTCGCGACGACGCTGCTGACCGGCGGCGTTCTTAAGACCTTCGAGATTCCGTTCTGGGTCATTATGATCTGCGCGCTGACGATGGCGCTTGGAACGTCGGCGGGAGGTTGGCGCATCATCCAGACACTCGGCTCGCGAATGACGCGGCTGCAGTCATGGCAGGGCTTTGCGGCGCAGACCGCTGCCGGATTTACGATCTTTGGCGCTTCCTCGTTCGGCGTGCCGCTATCGACGACGCACACGATCACCAGCGCCATCGTCGGCGCGGCGGCCAGCCGGCGCATGTCAGACATCCGTTGGGTCGTTCTGAGGCGGATCGTCCTTGCGTGGCTGATCACATTTCCGGTTTGCTTCGTAGCGGCGTTTGCCGCGGCGCGGCTGGCCAGCTCGCTTTATTGAGCGGCGCGGTGTTTGTCGGCCGACTTCAATTGTCTCTCGCCGGGGGAAATTTCGAACTGAGCCATTGCCGCAAATGCGCAAGTTTCCCGCGAAGGATCCGCGTCATCGGCGCTCGCAAGCCTTTCTGCGCGAGTTCTTCATTCAGGAGCGCCTCGAACTCGCGGCGAGGTTCAAGGCCGAGGCGTTTGCGATGCGGGTAATAGAACACGAGAGCGGGCGATCGGCGCCACCACACCCGGAATTCGGGGTCCGTCATCTTTTCCGGCGCGACAGGCCAAAGCAGCGCACCTCCGCGCGCCATGTCGCTCGCGATACAGTCGTAGACCGCAGTGGCAATGCCTTTTCTCCTGTAGTCCTCGTTCACCTGCGCATCGACAATGGTGACGATGCCGTTCACGGGTCTACAAAGCTTGCAGTGGCCGATCGAACCTTCACGCGCGAGAGCCGAGGTTTCGTCGGCAAACACGCAGTATGCGATCAGGCGTTCCTGGTCGTCGATGAAACGCCGGCGAACGAAAAACGTGTTTTCGCTCTCAGTCTCGATCTTGATGAGCGGATTGGCCTCAAATTGGGAATTTATTGCAGCTTCACAGGTTACAACGTCGAACGAGCTATCGCTTCTCAGAGCCATTAACCGTTCATACTGCGTCGCCGGGCTCATGCGTGGGGTTCCCTGTTCTCACGCGCTCACCATTGCACTTTAAATATCTTTCCAGTCTGCCAGTGCTGAACTCAACCTTAGAATATTGCGACAGAGGTCCCGACGTTAGCAAGCATTACTCGAAAGGATCCTTCATCAGAATGGTGTCTTCGCGCTCGGGGCTGGTCGAAAGAAGTGTAATGGGGCATTCGATCAACTCTTCCACACGGCGCACGTACTTAACGGCCTGTGCCGGCAAATCGGCCCACCGCCTGGCGCCTTGCGTCGACTGAGACCATCCTTCGAAATCCTCATACACCGGCACGATCTTCGCCTGAGCAGTTGCGCTCGCGGGCAGCCTGTTGAGCCGTTCACCATCAAGCGTATATCCGACGCAAATCCTGATCGTGTCGAAGCCATCGAGAACGTCGAGTTTCGTGAGCGCGATACCATCGATACCCGACACCTTCGCAACCTGGCGGACAAGCACGCTGTCAAACCAGCCGCACCGCCGCTTACGTCCCGTCACTGTACCGAATTCGCGGCCACGCTCGCCGATCTTGTCGCCAATCGCGTCCGTCAGTTCAGTCGGAAATGGACCAGCTCCCACCCTGGTTGTGTATGCCTTTGCAATGCCAAGCACGTATCCAGCATAACGCGGTCCGATGCCCGAACCCGTCGCTGCCTGCGCCGCGATTGTGTTCGATGATGTGACGAACGGATACGTTCCATGATCGACGTCGAGCAGCGCACCCTGCGCGCCCTCGAACAGAATGCGCCTTCCCTGCCGCCGCGCAGTATCGAGCAATTCCCACGAGACATCCATGTACGGCAGCACTTGCGGCGCGATCTCGGTCAGATCGGCAATCAGCGCATCCTTCGAGATTTCGGGTTGGCCCAATCCGCGGCGGAGCGCGTTGTGGTGCGCGAGAATGCGATCGATCTTCGGGCCAAGCGTTTCGAGCGAGGCCAAATCTTGCACGCGAATCGCGCGGCGGCCGACCTTGTCCTCGTAAGCGGGGCCGATGCCGCGGCCGGTCGTGCCGATCTTCTCCGTGCCCGCGGCTTCCTCGCGGAGTTGATCGAGCTCGCGATGGAAGGGGAGGATCAACGTTGCGTTCTCCGCAATCCGGAGATTGTCCGGGCTGATCTCGACGCCCTGACCTTTCAGTTTTTCGATTTCGCCGACGAGTGCCCACGGATCGACGACCACCCCGTTGCCGATGACCGACATCTTGCCGGGGCGAACGACACCCGACGGAAGCAGGGAGAGTTTGAGCGTCTTGCCGCCGATGACGAGCGTATGTCCGGCATTGTGGCCGCCCTGGAAGCGCACGACGACATCGGCACGCTTCGAAAGCCAATCAACAATCTTACCTTTGCCTTCGTCACCCCACTGGGCGCCGACCACGACAACGTTCGTCATTCTCACAACCTTCTCATGACTTGGCCCCGGCCGACGCCAGGGCCATGCGGTAGAACCGCTGATTACTTCGAACCTCGCTTGCGGGAAACCTTTTACGGGCCGTAGACGATGGATTTCGAGGCGGGCCAAGTTACCCGATAACCGTATTCGAGTATTTTTTCCTCGTCCGGGTCCAGCTTCGCCTCGAACGCGATGACGCCGCGCTTGTCATCAACGTTTTGCGTCGTCGGTGTCGCGCGTCCGGTGTACTCGACCTTGATCTCGTCGTTCTGCGAGACTGGAATCCGGTCAAGGATCGTCACCTGTATCGGACGCTCGTGCAGATTTTTGACGTTCACGCGGAAGTTGTGGCTATCGACATGCGACGTCGAGATGAGGCCGCTTTCTCCGCGTTTTTCCTCGAGCACAACGCGCTTGACCTTGACCTGGTCGTCAACGCCGAAGCCGAGATCGTGTTCCTCTCCCGGAGGCAGCAACGGCATGTCGCCCGTTCCGACGAACGTGCCGTCCCGGAACAGACAAACAAGACCTGGGAGCAGTGGCGACCCCTTGGCGATTTTGATCTTGGCATAAAGATACGCATTGCTGTCGAACTTCGGGACCGAGCGGCTGCTGAGCACCGGCTCAATATCTTCCGTCGCCAGGAGCACGCGCTTGACATTGCCATTGCCGGGAACGGTCGTGCGGCCGGGAACATCGTACGTTGCCTCGAATGGCGCGCTGTCGAGATGGGCCACCGCTTCATCAGCAGGCACAGCCTCTGGAGCTGGAGCTGCGCCGAGGTGATTGTGCTCGGCCCGATCGGCAAGCGCGCTCTTGCGCTTCGCAAATCCCTGAACCGGTGCAGACGATGGCGCTGCCGCTACCGGCTTTGGCGGTTGTTCGTAGTCGACGAATTGCGAGTCGAGCGTCGGTGCAGATGCGCCTTCGGAAGGCCGCGCGGTCGAAAGTTCCAACGCCACGCCCGTCCAGTCCTCGCCCGAGGTCTGGACGATCGCTGCGCGCCGCGCGAGAGTCAATTTCGGAGGCTCGGTCTTCGTACCGGTCAGCAAGCGGGCATCATAGATCGGCGCCCAATGCGCCTGGGGCACCTGATAGCGTATTGTGAAATCGACATCGACAGGAGTCTGGGCGAAGACATAGATGCGGACTTCGGTCTGCTCGGTTTTAGGCGGTGCCAACGACGCCAGCTGGGCTCTGAGATCGGCGATGTTCCGATCGATTGTCCGGATTTTCTGTTGCGCATCGAGAGCGAGCTTGCCGGCGTCGTTCTGCGCCTGCGGGATTAACGCCAGGATTTTTGGCCAATCGTTGGCGGCGGGTATTCCAGCCGCGGCGCCGGACTGTGAATTCTTCGGAAGCTCTGCCAGATTTTCGATCAGTTTCTTCTGTGTAGCGGCGGCCTGCGCCTCGGATTGAAGGATCGTCTTCTGATCGTTGAGCTGCTCGATCTGATCTTCGAAGGTCTTGCGCTTGGCGTCCGCCGCTTGACTCTCGGCGCGTTGCAGAAGCTTGCGCGAAGTATCTACAGAGCTGATCTCCAGCTTGCCGGTCGCTTTGCCTTCGACGCGGATCGATCCGGGCACGGCGCCAGCTGGCACGTCGCTGATGATGATGGTGTGCTCGCCTTTGTCGAGTTTCACCTTGGCAAGGCGCGTGACCTCTGCGCCTGAAAGAAAGACGGTAACTGCATCGACCGTCGAGGTGGTTGGAATGTCGGCCGCAAACGCGCTCAAGGGCTGAGCGGCCAGGAGTACTGCCGCAAGGGCAAAACGCATCTTGCTAAACCTTCGCTATTATATCGCGTGTACGATCAAGGCGCCGCCTTCGGGCCATAAGGCACAGACCATTATGGCCGATACGGCGCGTGAGAAAAAGGATTGACACCCCGCCGCAATTAACCTCCTCGCGGGGTCGAATTCCGGTTTTACAGCCCGCTTTTACGGCGTGCCTCGGCATATGCCCAGTCCAGCCAGGGCAGCAGGTCGAGGATGTCGGCAGTCTCGACGGTCGGCCCGCACCAGATACGCAGGCCCAAGGGCATGCCACGGTAGGCGGCGATGTCGAAAGCCGCCCGCTCGGCTTCGAGCAGCCGCACCATGTCGCGCAGTAAAATCAGGCCCTGCGGCTCACCCAGCGCCAGGACGTCCGGCGCGGCGAAGCGCATCGCGACGGACGTCTGCGAACGCGTTCGCGGATCGACGGGCAGCGGCTCGACCCAGGGCGTGCGCTCGATCCAACCGTAGAGCGCGGCCGCGTTGGCGCGTGTCCGCGCGATCGTGGCATCGATGCCGCCGACGCCTTGCGCCCAGCGCAGTCCGTCGAGATAATCTTCAACGCAAAGCATCGACGGCGTGTTGAGCGTCACGCCTTGGAAGACGTCTCGGTTGATGCCGTCCTTGCTCGCGATGCGGAACAGTTTCGGTATGGGCCATGCGGGGCGATAGGCGGCGAGCCGTTCAAGCGCGCGGGGAGACATGACGGCCATGCCGTGCGCGCCCTCGCCGCCGAACGCCTTCTGCCATGAATAGGTCAGCACGTCGATCTTGGCGAGGTCGATGTCCTCGCCCATCAGCGCCGATGTCGCGTCGCAGATCGTGAGGCCTTGGCGATCCGGTGGGATCCATTCCGCGTTCGGAACTTTGACGCCCGTCGTCGTGCCGTTCCAGGTGAAGATGACGTCGTGCGAGAAATCGACCTTTGACAGGTCGGGCAGATGGCCCGGCTCGGCCTCCATCATTCGGGCGCCGGGAAGCTCCAGCTCTTCGACAACGTCGCGTAGCCAGCTGCGGCCAAATACGTCCCAGGCAAGCACGTCAACTGGGCGCGGCCCGAGCAGATTCCACATCGCAAGTTCGACGGCGCCGGTATCCGAACCGGGAAGGATCGCCACCTCGTAGCCCTCCGGCACGCGAAGGACCTCGTGCGACAGGGTTGTCGCGAGCTTCAGCCGCTCGCGGCCATCGACCGAGCGGTGCGAACGGCCAGTCAGCGCCTTGTTCAGCGCATTTGGGCTCCATCCCGGACGTTTGGCGCATGGCCCGGAAGAAAAAAACGGCCGATTTGGCCTGGTTTTTGGTTTTTCTGGTGCGGACATTACGTTCCCATCGTCTCGGTGCCGTGTCGGCGCGCCGGGCCTCTTAGCACGATACGAACACGACGAAAAATCGGCTTAGCGCCGCGGTTTTTTGTTTTGGACTTAACGTTACGGCTGTCCTGGAGGCACCATCCAGAGCAACGCGGAGAGACCTCCCGTTTTACCCTGGATGGCCGGGGCAGGCCCGGCCACGGAGTTATGAAATGGAGTCGATAGGGCGGCCGAATTGACCGCCTTTAAGCACCGGCAACA
>Ga0182749_1001035_pt1 | contig 22814 bp, 23 predicted proteins | sample eDN3rd37CKraftMG_FD_128875 | JGI IMG/M metagenome (GOLD analysis project Ga0182749, IMG submission 128875) | Enriched Miracle-Growth compost microbial communities from Emeryville, California, USA - eDNA 3rd pass 37_C Kraft MG (version 2) (version 2) ...
CCGGATTTCGTATGGACGCTCTTAAAAACGTAGGCGGCCGATTTCACGTTCTCGAGCTTGTGACGGCGCGCCGTATCTTCGACGAACGGGCATTCGTGCCGGATCGCCTTCAAGAGGCGCATGATGCCGTGTCCTTGCTCGGCTGAGCCAAGGAGCACCGGACAAATGAGGCCGTCCTTCAATTCCTTCGTCAGATCGTCAAAGATGCGATCGTTGGGGGGCTGGATGTCAGAGAGTAATTGCTCCATCAGTTCGTCGTCATAGTCGGCGAGCTTCTCAAGCATCTGGAAGCGCGCATCCTTTTCGCGTGCCGCAACAGCGGACGGGAGTTCGACAATCTTGCTTCCGGCATGCTCGCGATAGACGTAAGCGCGCTCCGACGCGAGATCGACGAACCCCGTCGCGATGCCATTCTCCCAAATCGGAATCTGACGCAGGACGAGCGGCTTGGCGCTCGCCGGTTGCAAACTCGGGATGATGTCGCGCACCGGCGTCTGCGAAATGTCGATCTTGTTCAGGAAAAGCAGATGCGGAACGCGGGCATCCTCGAGCTGTTTGAGGATCACTTGCAAGGCCGCGACCCGCTTCGGATCGGCTTCGCAGACGACGATCGCCATATCGCAGGCGGGAAGTGCAAGCGTGCCCTCGTAAGCGAACTCTACCGACCCTGGGCAATCGATGAACGTAAATTTGTCGCCGAGGAATGTCGCATCGGCGACGTTGAGGCCGACGCTCATGGCATGGTCGCGCGCTTCGGGGGTATTGTCGCCGACCGTTGACTTGGCGGCGATCGAGCCGGCTCTCGATATCGTGCCGGTGCGCGCTAGAATGGCTTCCAATAACGTTGTTTTGCCGCTTGCGAAGGGTCCGATCAGCGCAATACACCGCGCGCCGTGGACCCCACCTCTGCCTCCTTGAGAGCCGTTTCTGCCCTTTTGGCCATCTGAACTTGTCATGATTGCCTCCGACATTGCGAGGCGCGCACCCACGCACGGGCCGCACCCCGCACCTCGGAAAGGCGCGGCAGTGAGGATCGTCGCTCCAAACGCGTAGCGGTACAACGGTTAGTTTCGTGAAAGTTTTATATTGCGGTGCGAGAATTATCGGAGCGAATGCCCGCTGGCCTACCGCATCGCCAAAGCTAGTTGAACGGAAAAGCGCTAGCGGTTGGCCCAAAATGAAAAAAGCGCTTGAATAACTTTAAACTTGCCGCATCATGAACCAGTCCGTGTTTAGCGCGTTTTAATGGGCACAAGCGCAAGATTCGGAGCGGGCCAGAGGGAATTTGGCTCAGAATGCGAGGCTGGGTTATGAGTATCGAGTCACTGATGTCCGCAGCTAGCGCTGCCGGGTACGTGATGGCGGTCGAAGATGAGCTTCCGGATACGTTCGGCGCGGAGCCGACAGTGTTCGAATTTCAATCGCAGCCCACCACAGCAATTGCGATCTGGCGGCCGGTCGTTCCCGATATCGATGGCAAACCGCTGAACGGTCAACCTCTGGCCGGGCACATGGCGCACGCCTGGGATTGGCTTACGGGCCGGTTCGTCGGTGGCGCGACCGCCTGACGGAAAGCAAACGCAAACGACAGACGTCGTTAGAACGCCAAGCGCGCGAAGGTAACTTGCGCGCTTTTTTGATTCTATCGTCCGATATCAGCGGCGAGGCCGCTGCTCCTAGGATAGATTTCCGCAGAATCGCTGGATGCGTGTGCAAGCATCCTTGAGCGCGTCCGTCGAGGCGGCGTAGGAAACGCGAAACGACGGCGAACCTTCGAACGCAGCGCCGTGAACGACGGCGACTCCCTCTTCTTCAAGCAATGCCGTCACGAAAGCTTCATCGCTTGCAATCTTAGCACCGGCTTTGCTGGTCTTGCCAATCAAGGCCCTTATGCTTGGATACACATAGAAGGCTCCCTGCGGCTTGGGGCATTGCAGCCCTTTCGCCTGATTGAGCATGCTGACGACGAGATCGCGGCGCTCGACGAAGATTTTGTTGTGTTTTGCGATGAAATCCTGCGGGCCGTTCAAAGCTTCAACACCCGCCCACTGCACGATCGACGATGGGTTTGACGTCGATTGCGATTGCAATTTGCGCATCGCCTTGATGAGCATTTCCGGCCCAGCCGCGTAACCAAGCCGCCACCCCGTCATACAATAGGCCTTCGACAAACCGTTCATCGTCAACGTGCGGTCATGGAGGCGCGGCTCGACGGCGGCAGGCGTCGCGAACTTCAGTCCGTCGTAGAGCAGGTGCTCGTACATATCGTCGGTCAACACCCAGACGTGCTCATGTTCCAAGAGAACGTCGGTGAGCGCCTTGATGTCGGCGGCGGAATAAGCAGTGCCCGTGGGATTGGACGGCGAATTGAAAATGAACCACTTGGTCTTCGGCGTGATCGCCTTTTCGAGCGCCTCCGGCTTCAGCTTGTAGCCATCTTCGAGCTTTGTTTCGGCGAAGACCGGCTTGCCACCGCCGAGCAGCACGATGTCAGCATACGATACCCAGCATGGCGCTGGTATCACGACCTCATCGCCCGGATTGAGCGTTGCGAGCAATGCGTTGTAGAGGACCTGCTTACCGCCGGTCCCAACCGAAACTTGGCTCAGCTTATAATCGAGGCCGTTATCGCGCTTGAACTTGGCGACGATCGCTGCCTTCAATTCGGGAATGCCGTCAACGTCGGTATATTTTGTTTTGCCGGCGTCGATGGCGCGCTTCGCGGCATCCTTGATGTTCTGTGGCGTATCAAAGTCCGGCTCGCCGGCAGATAGCGAAATGATATCGCGTCCCTCGGCTGCAAGCTGACGCGCCTTGGTCGAAACCGCGATCGTGGCAGAAGGCTGAATACGGTTCAAACTTTCGGCGATAAAGCCCATGAGGCGCCCGTCCAATAAGGGGAAGCTGTCAAAGTCATTTCGCGTTTGCGAAAGAAACGGCGCGGACCCTAATTCTATTGATATGCGTCCGCAAGCCGACGTTTTGCCAATACCGATGCTCTTCCGGCGCAGAGGTCTCGGGGTGATGCTGTCGCGCAACAAATAGCAAAAATGCAAGTCGCCAGACGCGAATTACACAGTCGACGCCACATTCCGGACCCACGCGCGCCCAGATGCAGCGGTCAACTTTCCTTAACGGGTCATCGTTACCGAATTGATGTACGCGGGAGGACTTGAAGCATGTCTGGCAGCGGAGAACCCACACGGAATTCGCAGTCTCGCAGTCTCCGGTCAAAATACCGCTTTCTGCTTCGATCCATTGTCGACGCCTCGGCGGCCGGGATCGTTTTCATTCTGTTGACGGCAGTGATGACGAGCGCACCAGTGCGGGCCTGCCCGTTCTCGGCGGTAATCTCGGGCGTCGACCGCACAGCAGCACCGTTGGTATTGAGGGCCGTCGGCGAGCCGGGACCGGCCCCAATAACCGAGATTGCGACCACAAGCTCCGCCTGGGCTCCGAATGCCGTTTTTCGCCGGACGAGCGATACTGCAGCCTGGACCCTGCTGGGGATTTCGTTTTCCCTCCTCACAGCGCTAAATTTAGCTTTTTTCAGGCACTTACGCCGTACCTATGCGCCTCCGAGGGCGCGAATCTGGAGCCGAAAGTAGCTTTATCCCGATCCGCGACTTGAGGCGCTATTGAATTGCCGTATTCTCGTTTGTACGTCATGACTGAAGTGAACAGGTTTTTCTCAAGCCGACTTAACACACTACAGTACTGCTGGAGGTGCGGAGAATGACGAGGCAACGCGTGCGGCCTTTCTGGCTAGCCCTCTCCGCTGGTGTCACGATGGCTGCCGTCGCGGCGGCATCCTTCCTGGCGAGCAGCGAGACAGTTCTCAGGTCCAGCTTCACGACGGCGCTTACACGTGGTTCGCAACCGACGAAAGTGGCCGCTGCTGCAGCGCCCATCTCAGGCTCTGAACAATTCTGGCTCACGACGATGCGTGGTGACGGGAGTGCTCCAGTCGCGCGTCCGGTTTCCGTTGGCGATCAAATTGCGATGACTCTCAGCGGCCATCACCGGACGTTCGAAGTTTCTGCTGTTTCGGATTTTTCGCCTAAAATCACCGAGATCGACACGTCCGCGCGCCCGGCGCATTTCGTGCTCGTGACGGCGCGCGATACCAAAGATCCGTCGGCGCGGCCTGTGCGTTTTATCATGGAAATCGACCGCGGCAGTCCGCCCTTCGTCACCAGCCGTGGCGGACGGACGCTGTAGATTTCATTTTTCGCGCTGCGTTGTCTTTGTAGCCGTAGCTCACCAGGGCACGGATGCTTTGTCTTGAAAGAATCCGCCCGTCGGGCCGTTTGACGGAAGCGTCGCCAGCCAAATAGCCGTTTCAGCACCTTGCTGCGGGGATCGCGAAGCTTCCGGGCCGCCCATATCGGTCCTGACCCAGCCGGGCGAACAGGCGTTGACCTTCACATCGCTGTTGGCGGCTTCGGCAGCCGCGATCCGTGTCAGCGCGTTCAATGCCGCCTTGGATATGCGGTAGGCCGGGAAACCGGAGCTCATGCCGCTCAATTGTCCGGCCAGCGACGACATATTGACGACGCGCCCGTAACCGCGCGCGATCATGCCGGGAAGCAGAGTCCGCATTATTACTGCAGGACCAAGCACGTTCGTTTCCCACGTGCGCCTAAACGTGTCGTCCGTCATATCGAAAAGGCTGGCGGAGAAGCCACCCGGTCCGTCGATCAAAATTGCTGCGTTGTTGACCAGGATGTCGATCGGCCCGTGACGGCGTTCAATATCGCCTAGAACCTCGGGCAGATGCGCCGCGTCCGCCACGTCGAGAACGACCGGACTGATATCGGCCCCGAGTTCCTCGAACGCCGTTCCGGCGGAGAGCGCCTTCGCCTCCGATCGAACGCCAGCGAGGACATTGATATTCAATCCGGCGAGCTGGCGCGCAATCTCGAATCCGATGCCGCGGTTGGCGCCCGTGACGAGTGCCGTCTTGTCTGCGATGACTTCGGCCACGTCATTCTTCCTCAAAGCGCGAGCATATAATCACGGCGTCGAGCGAAGAAAAACCCCGCCGGGCGCGGCGGGGTTCCAAATCGTGCGAGGCAGCGAACTTACGACTTCTTTTCCATGTGGCGCTGCTTCTTCATCTCGTGCTTGCAGTGGGCGCGGAACTTCTTGCGCTCTTTGCCGTGCAGCCCCTTGGCATCCGCCTCCTTCGAGCACTGGATCGACTCCGGCGAATGCACGACCGGGGTTACAGGTTTGTTGGCATCTTTCGCAAGCGCCACGCCGCTGCCGACGACCATCATCGCAGCCGCCGCTGCAGCAACCATTTTCATCGAAATCATGTATGTGCTCCGTGTTCTTCTGTTGCAACGTCCGTAGACCAACTTGGTTGCCCTGGCCTCGCTGGGCCGACGCTGATGACCTTCCTTGAACACCCGTGTCGGCGATCGCTTGGCTATCACCACGCAGATCACGGACGAACTTACTCTTCCGTAAGGAGCATCTTAAAATTGCTGCCAAATTGCTGATGTCGCCGAAGGCCGGCGCGCGTCCAGATCTCAATCGTTAACCCGCGGCGCGTGACACTGTGGCTCGGAAACACCATTTATGCGCCGCCCTTCAGTATCTATATTTGCTTAGTGTCGCCGCCATCCAAATCATCCTCCGGCAAGCCGCCTCGCCCGCGTCCATCGCGTGGCAAATCGGGTAAGCCGTCGCAACCGCCCGTCGAGACCGCTGCGGGAACGCCCGGCTTCGGAGAAATGGGGTCTTATTTTGCACCTGCTCGACCATCGGACGGTCCGGGCGGGCAGCTTCCGACGTTGCCTGCGCTACGCCAGAGCGGGCCGCGTCCGCCCATGGGGGGCGAAAGCCTGACCGACAGCCTGACGGCACTCTTAACCCGGCCGGACGAACGATCGGAACGAGCGAAGGAGATACTTTCACGCCAGCCTCTGATGGCGTCGCATCCCATCGTGTCGGGCGGAATGCCGGTGTTTACACCACATCGCCCCGAGCGGCCGGAAAAGAGCGAAGGCGGCATCAAATTCAAGATCGCGTCTGAGTACGAGCCAAAAGGCGATCAGCCACAGGCCATCGCCGAGCTGGTCGAAGGCGTGAAGAAGCACGAGCACAATCAGGTGCTGCTCGGCGTCACGGGCTCTGGCAAGACCTTCACGATGGCGCACGTCATCGAGGCGACGCAACGTCCGGCGCTGATCCTTGCACCGAACAAGACGCTGGCGGCGCAGCTCTACGGCGAATTCAAGAGCTTCTTTCCGGAGAACGCCGTGGAGTACTTCGTGTCGTATTACGACTACTACCAGCCGGAGGCCTACGTACCGCGCACCGATACTTATATCGAGAAGGAAGCCTCGATCAACGAGCAGATCGATCGCATGCGCCACGCCGCAACGCGCGCACTTCTCGAACGCGACGACGTGATCATCGTTGCTTCGGTATCTTGCATCTACGGTATCGGGTCGGTTGAAACCTACACCGCAATGACGTTCACGGTGCGCGTCGGCGAGCAGCTTTCCCGCGACCAGTTGCTGGCCGATCTCGTCGCGCTTCACTATCGCCGCAACGATCAGAACTTCGTCCGCGGGTCGTTTCGTGCGCGCGGGGACACCGTCGAAGTCTTTCCGGCTCACTTAGAGGACCGCGCGTGGCGCTTCTCGCTTTTCGGCGACGAGATCGAGAGCATCGTGGAGTTTGATCCGCTGACGGGCGCCAAATCCGACGAGCTGGCGTTGGTCAAGCTTTACGCCAACTCGCACTACGTGACGCCCAAGCCGACACTTCAGCAGGCGATAAAATCGATCAAGGCGGAGCTCAAGCAACGGCTGGACGAGTTGCATAACGCCGGCAAGCTGCTCGAAGCCCAGCGGCTCGAACAGCGCACGACATTCGACATGGAAATGATGGAAGCGACGGGCTCGTGCGCGGGCATCGAAAACTATTCGCGTTATCTCACCGGACGCAATCCCGGCGACCCGCCGCCGACGCTGTTCGAGTACCTCCCTGACAACGCCCTCGTCTTCGCGGATGAAAGCCACGTTACGGTGCCGCAAATCGGCGGCATGTTCCGCGGCGACTTCCGGCGCAAGGCGACGCTTGCGGAGTACGGATTCCGCCTGCCGTCGTGCATGGACAATCGCCCGCTCCGCTTCGAGGAATGGGACGCGATGCGGCCGCAGTCAGTTTTCGTTTCGGCGACGCCGGCAAGCTGGGAACTGGAGCAGACCGGCGGCGCTTTTGCCGAGCAGGTTATCCGGCCGACAGGGCTCATCGATCCCGTCGTCGAGGTGCGCCCGGCGAAAACGCAGGTCGACGACTTGCTCGATGAAGTGCGGCAGGTTTCGCAGAAGGGCTATCGCACACTCGTCACGGTGCTGACGAAGCGCATGGCCGAGGACCTGACCGAATACATGCACGAGAACGGCGTGCGCGTGCGCTACATGCACTCCGACATCGAGACGCTGGAGCGCATCGAGATCATCCGCGATCTAAGGCTTGGAGCTTTCGACGTTCTGATCGGCATCAACCTGCTGCGCGAAGGGCTCGATATTCCCGAATGCGCGTTTGTCGCCATTCTCGATGCCGACAAGGAAGGCTTCCTGCGTTCTGAGACGTCACTCGTACAGACGATCGGACGTGCGGCGCGTAACGTCGACGGCAAGGTCATCCTGTATGCCGACCAGATCACGGGATCGATGGAACGGGCCATCGCCGAGACCAACCGGCGGCGCGAGAAGCAGATTGCGTGGAACGAAGCGAACGGCATCACGCCCGAAAGCATCAAGCGCAATATCCATGACGTGATGCAATCCGTTTACGAGCAGGACCATGTGACTGTCGACGCGGGGCTCGCGGACGGCGAAAGCGTGCAGTCGCTGGGTCATAATCTGCAGGCGGTCATTGCCGACATGGAGCGGCGCATGCAGGAAGCTGCTGCCGATCTTGAATTCGAAACTGCGGCGCGCCTGCGCGACGAGATCAAACGGCTGCGCGATACCGAGCTTGCCATTTCGGACGATCCGCTCGCGCGCCAGAGCGATGTCGAGGAGAAGGCCGGGAGCTTCAAGGGCGAACGCAAATATGGCGCGAAGGCCAATTTGCCTCGATCGACGAGTCCATCAGGCTCGAGAATTCAGACGGAATACGAGCCGGTTCAGCCGAGCCATACGCAGTCGACGTCTCGCATCAGAAAACCGTCGCTGGACGATATGGGACCAGGAACCGATCGTCCGATTCCAGCGGCGCGTGCACCGACCATAGACAGCCGGACGAAAGCGGGAGCGTTCGGAGAAAAAGTTGCGGGGCCGCACAAGCCGACGCTCGATGAAATGGGGCCGCATGCGTCGCTCCCCGTCAAGTCAGGAGAAAAGCCCTCTCGAATTCAAATGCCGACACGGACGCGCGAATTCGATGATCCCGCGCAAAAGAAAGGCCGCCGCGGACGTCCGCGAAAGACCGGAAGGCCGGGGCAGTAATAGTGCGAAGCCAGCCAACCCGCGTGCGCGTTTGCGTGATCTCGGACGATTGACCATACTCGCACAGCCCAGACGGGATTAAGATCACAGCGACGGGGGCACTCCAGTTTTATGGAGGCTCTGATGCCGACCTTTATCGTTCTCGCCAATTACACGGACAAAGGCGTTCACGACGCGAAGGATACCGTCAATCGCGCCGACAAGTTCAAGGCCATGGCCAAGAACGCCGGCGTTACCGTCAAGGACATGTATTGGACGATCGGATCGTTTGACGTCGTGACGATCTGCGAAGCTCCGGACGACGAGGCGGCGACGGCGCTATCGCTCAGCGTCGCGGCGCGAGGATACGTCCGGACGCAAACATTGCGCGCGTTTTCGCCAACAGAAATGTCGCAGATTCTTGGTAAGATGATGTGAATGCAGTCCGCTAAAAAGCGGCTCACAATTCCGATCGCGATGAAACACGCCCACATTAGCAATGTGCGCTAAGTGAAGGGCCGTGCGTACGGAACTCCCGCTGAAATCACCGGTTTTTCGGTATCGAGCAGTTCGAGGAGAGTGATCATGCCGAAAATAAAGAACGCCAAGATCCTCATTCTGGCAACCGACGGCTTCGAGCAGTCCGAACTCGAAGTTCCTCGCGAGAAATTGAAATCGGTCGCCCAACTGGTTCACGTCGCGGCGCCCAAGGAACGAAAGCAGAAAGATTCAATCATGGGCTGGCAGAACCATGATTGGGGCAAGCCGGTAAAGGTCGACGTAGAACTCTCGGAGGTATCGACGTCGCTTTACGATGCGCTGGTGCTGCCGGGCGGACAAATGAATCCCGACACGCTTCGGATTAATGCCGACGCGATGAAGCTCATCAAATCGTTCATCAATGAGGGCAAGGTGGTTGCCGCGATCTGCCATGCACCTTGGCTCTTGATCGAAGCAAATGCGATCCGTGGCCGGAAGGCGACGTGCTATCAGTCGATCAAGACGGACGTCATGAATGCGGGCGCCAATTACGTCGATGAGCCGGTGGTGGCCGACCAGGGAATCGTCACGAGCCGCAATCCGGGCGACCTCGAGGCCTTCGTCGCTAAGATCATCGAGGAGATCGAGGAAGGAAAACACGAACGCGCCGTGCTGGCGGCATAAAACTTATTTTGCAATAAAAAGTGCGCACACTTCCGATAAGGGGTGTGCGCTTTCCCATTTCTATTTCGTCAGCGGAGCGAAGTATTGGAATTGGTGTGATAAGTGATCATCAACATTGCCATCAGGATTGCGGAAAATAATCCTGCGAGCGCTCCCATAAGCACAGTTGCGGTATCGCCTTCGAAGGTCAAATTGATGTCGTGAGCGGCTAGGCTTCCCGCAATCGACGCGATGGCGGCATATATCAAAACCAGCGACGGAATCTGAGAGTCGTCCGGCCCGCTGCCTGCTCCAAGAAAAACGACTTTATAACGCGCCACGCTCGCGGCGATGGTCGCCACGAAACCCGAAATCACGGCAATAGTTCTTGGACCAAGTCCTGTGTCACGCAAGACGATGGTCGTAATTGCACCGATCGCTGCCGCAACCAGGATAAGGATGATAAGGCCCGCCGATGTGGATCCACCAATTTTGACTGCCATTTAAGTCTCCCAACATTGATATTATCAATCTTCCAGATATCCAGCGCGCTTCGGGCGATCGTCAAGGCGTGCCGTGTCGTTGCCTGCGCCGGTGACGATGAGGAATGGTTTAATCGTTTCGAGCGAGTTAAATGCCGGGCTCGGATACAGGTGTTCAGCCGGCGCGGGCGTGCTTCTGCGACTTCGGCAATCCCGTTTCAATGTTGCGCAGGATGAGAAGAAGCGTGTAGCGCAAGGCTTCGTCGACGGAAGAGACGGAACAGCCCGGTTGCGTCAGGTCGGCAAAGCTCCAGATGAGTTCGCCTGTCGGGGCGGCGCGCCAGCTGCCAAAATAGTTGCGGCCCTTGAGAATGGTCACGCCCCTGCCCGACAGACCTTCGCGCGCACCGAACCCGCAAAGTCCAATCTCGGGAATATCAGTGAGCTGCCGTAACAGCTCGCTATCGGGCGTGGCGGTATTCATGGCGTCGTCGCAATCCGCGTAGACCAGACATGACCGGCCAAAAATCCGGGTTGGTGCGCGGGCATAGATCTTGCCCGCGGGGGCGCAAAATAGCGTCCGCGCCGGTTGTATTGGAGCTATCAAATGACCGGAGCGTTAAAGACTTATTAAGATTCTCGCCGAGGCGGGAAGCTGGCGGGGCGATGTGGAGCGCGTCCCTACCTTTGACAGACAAAACGCGCGCCACCGCCGTCGACGTATTATCGGGATCGCCGCGGCAACCGGTGATGGAAAGTGGCTGATGACTTTCGCCGCGGGAGCGTGCTTCACCGGCAAGACGCACGTGTCGATTGCAGCCGGCAAAGCTTTCGGTCACAAAACGATGCTATTGCGACCTCTTGCGGCCGTGCACATCTGTGACCACAAGCGCACCTTGGGCGTTCTTAAACCGGCCAGTCGATGGGGCCGACTGTCGTTGTGCGGCAACACTCTGGCAAGACCGCACCGAGTTCGTCCATATGGCTCGCAAATTCGCGGGCGTCAGACAATAATACACCGCATTCACCGATGCGCGGGGGAGGAACGATTTCGTGCGTCATCAGCGATTTTTTGTTGGCTTTCGGGCGCTTGTCGCGATTGCGGCGGGAGCGGCTTCTGCATCTTTCTTTGCACCGGTTGCTACGGCGGCCGACGGGCCATTTCTGGAGCTCGTCGGAACGTGGAGCGGCTCGGGCGTCGCAAAATTCGATAGCGGCAAGAAAGAAAGCCTACGCTGTAAAGGCTATTATACGGACACTGCCGGCCCACACAGCCTCGGCATTTCGATCCGTTGCGCCAACGCCTCGGCCAAGGTTGAGCTTCGCGCTTCGCTCGTCGACTCCAGCGGAGCGATCAGCGGCACCTGGGAGGAGCGAACCTACAATCAATCCGGTTCGGTAACCGGCCACGCGACGGCAAACAAGCTCAATCTTTCCATAAGCGGCGGCATCACGGGATCGATGCTGGTTACGGTCAGCCACAGGTCGCATTCCGTTGCCGTGATTACGAGCGGCCCGTCGCTGAAGGGCATCAACATTTCAATGACGCGATGAACGGCCGGACCCTTTCCAGCCCTAACCGCGCAAGCAAAGGATCGAGATCATGCGCTTTAAAGTTCTGGCCATAGTTCCGGTCGTTGCTGCCATGGTCGCTGGCGCGACGGTGACGCCCGCCGACGCGATGTTCCGGCGCTTGCGGTCGCATTATAAGCCGGGCGAGGTGATCACGGCTTATAGCCAATTCGGAAACGGCAGTATCCAGAGCGTCGTGCGGCCCGCCCGTTACGGATGGCAAGTGAGACTGCCCGGCGGCGCCTGGACGGACTGCCGCCGGAGCTGTGAAGAGACGTTGCGTGTTCAGACCATCGATATCTATGGCGATAACGACAACACGCTCTCCAGCGGCGGCTACGGAACACTGACCCGTGAGTGCGGCGTGCTCGGTTGCCTGAACTGGGGCTTTTCTTTTTAGGCGCGTCGGCTTTCTGCCAAGAACGGATTGCTCTGGCGTTCCTGGCCGAATTGGCCAGGCGGTCCATGCCCGCAGATGAAGGCGATGTCATCGCCGAGCGGAAAGAGCTTCGTCTTGATCGACGAAATCAGTGCTTCGTGGTCGCCGTAGGGGAAATCCGTTCGGCCGATCGAACCATGAAACAACACGTCCCCTACGAGGGCGAACCGCTGGTCCGGATTGAAGTACACGACGGAGCCCGGCGAATGGCCGGGACAATGGAAAATCTCGAACGTATGGCCGGCGACCGTGACGCGATCGCCTTCTTCGAGCCAACGATCCGGTCTGACATTACGCACGCCCGGCAAGCCATACTGCTCGCCCTGCCTTTCGAGGTTGTCGAGGAGGATCGCGTCGGCCTTGTGTGGGCCTTCGATTTTGACGCCGAGTTCTTCTCGTAATTCGTCAGCTGCGCCGGCGTGATCGATGTGGCCGTGGGTCAACAAGATCTTTTCGATATTTATTCCAGCTTCTTCAACGGCACGGGCGATGCGATCGAGATCGCCGCCGGGATCGACGATCGCGCCGACCTTCGAGGCCTCATCCCAGATCAACGTGCAGTTCTGTTCGAACGGCGTGACGCGCACGATCGCGGCCTTGAGCGGGGATTGAGGCGCGGCGCTGGCGTTGTTCATGTTTGAAATCCTTGGCGGTTTTCTGGACTCTTAAAGCATCACCCGGTGGAACGAAAACCGTTCCTCACACGAGTGGAGCGGGTGAATTCAGTTCAACCAAATGATGTATGTGCCTGAAAGACACGGCGCACCACAATCCCCACAGGTGCCGCATGGGCGATGCCGAATCGCATTAACAATTTCCGTATTGAGCATATTGCCGACGAATTTTTTTATGGATGATCAAATGAAGCAGATACTCGCCGGTTTTCTCATCGCATCAGGTGCGGCCGCGTCGGCTTTAGCAACACCAGCTTTCGCCAATGATTGGGAAGGCGTGTCGCTGGGCATCGGTGGCGGCTATGGCATGGCCAAGAACGATTTTCACGTCGGTACCGGTCCAGCGATATCGGGCATCGATGCAGGCCTCGGCATCGACGGTTTCGGAGGCACCGGCGGCATTTTTTCACTGAGTGCGGGGTATGATCATGCGTTTTTCGGTCCGATAATCGTCGGTGGTTTCATTGACTACGATTTTTCCGATATCGACACCAAAATCGGCGTCGGCAGTCCGATTGCCAATCTCGACGGCAGCATCAATTTCAAGATTGAAAACCAGCTCTCGATCGGTGGACGCGTCGGCTATCTCGTTGCCCCGACCACGTTGTTCTTCTCGACGTTCGGGTACGCTCACGCCGAGTCCAGCAATATCAACGCCCGGCTTTCGTTGGGCGGCGCTTCGGCCGGCGGCACGCTTGCCAGCGTCGGAAACTTCGATGGCTATTTCGTCGGCGGCGGCGTCGAGACGATGGTTTCCAACGGCTTCAGTATTAAGGCCGAGTACCGCTACACCTCTTTACAAGCCGAGAAGCTCGATATTCTACCAGGCTCCGGATTGGATGATGTCATCACCGGTTCGATCAAGCCGCAAATCCAGACGGCAAGGGTCTCGCTGAACTACCACTTCGGTGACGGCAAGCCGGAGGCCCCCAACAATTCGATTCCTCGGGTGACGAGTAGCTGGACAAGCCCCTATCTGGGCATCGGCGGCGGACTTGGCATCGCCAACAATACTCTTGGGATATCGGACCGATTAGGACCTGATCCGGGCTCGCTGTTCCATGCCGGAATTCCGTTTGGGCACGATGGCGGCTTCCTCGCGGGCACAATTGGTTATGATTATCAGATCAGCCCGAGGTTCGTAGTCGGCGCATTCGGTGATGCCGATTATACCCATTTAAAGCAGAGCAATAGTCTCTCGCTGTCGCTTGGCGATGACGAAATCCACGGCGGGACCAGTACCAAATTCAGAGAGATGTTCATGGTCGGCGGACGCATTGGCTATCTCGTCCGGCCGGACACGTTACTCTTCATCAGCGGCGGCTACGCGAGTGTCCAAGCTGACGATACGAACTTGTCCATTGGCGCCAGCTCCGGTGGGTTCGATCTAGGTGGAGGCTCAGCCGTCCTGATCGGCGGCAAACATTTCGACGGTGGCTTCATCGGTGGCGGTGTCGAAACACGACTGACCAATTCGCTTTCGCTGAAAGCGGAGTACCGCTACGTCGACCTCGGCAGCGAAACCGTAAGGCTGCTACCCAACGAACTTCCGCAAATCAATGAGCTCGTGGCGGCTAAGTTCGATCCGGACATCCAGATGGGCCGTCTCTCAATCAACTATCGCTTCGGAGCCGATACCATAGCGGCAGCGCCACTGAAGTAGGCCAACGACGACGAGCGTGCGCCCAATCATCTTCCAGAAACACGACAGGGGCCATCATGGCCCCTGAGCGCGTGGTCAAACTGGAAAGCCCGTGGCTTATGCCGCTTCCGAGCCTTCATGTCCGGGATCGCGCAACACATAACCGCGGCCCCATACCGTCTCGATATAGTGCTTGCCGCCGGTCGCCGCCTGCAACTTCTTCCTCAGCTTGCAGATAAACACGTCGATGATCTTGAGCTCGGGCTCGTCCATGCCGCCGTAGAGGTGGTTCAGGAACATTTCTTTCGTCAGCGTCGTGCCTTTGCGCAGCGAGAGCAACTCGAGCATCTGGTATTCTTTACCGGTCAGATGAACACGCTGGCCATTAACGTCCACCGTCTTGGTGTCGAGGTTGACGCGAAGGTCGCCGGTTTCGATGATCGATTGGGCATGGCCTTTGGAACGGCGGACGATGGCCTGGATGCGTGCGACGAGCTCATCCTTATGGAACGGCTTGGTCATATAGTCGTCAGCGCCGAAGCCAAGGCCGCGAACCTTGTCGTCGATACCGGCGAGGCCCGACAGGATCAGAATGGGAGTCGAAACTTTCGAGACGCGAAGTGTCTTCAGAACTTCATAGCCGCTCATGTCCGGCAGATTAAGATCGAGAAGTATGATATCGTAATCGTAAAGTTTACCGAGATCGACGCCCTCTTCACCAAGGTCGGTCGTGTAAACATTAAAACCTTCAGATTGCAGCATCAGCTCGATGCTTTGCGCCGTGGCGCTGTCGTCTTCAATGAGTAAAACCCTCATGACCGTTCCTCTGGTGCCCTAATCCAATGACTCCGCGCCATGTCTGCTGTTTGCCCAAAGAAACGCGTAACAATTCGAGCTAAGCGATCGTTAGGAAGTTAGCGACGAGAGGTTAACAAACCCTAATTCTTGTTAGCCATTCGCAATTGATCGACGTCACTGTACATCTACAGCAACGCGCCGATCAAAACTTCGGCCTTTACGCACGAGCATGATCTTTCGCTCGCGGGCACAAAAAACCCGCTCGCGCCGAAAGACGGCTCGCCAAGATGTTGAAGTAATTAGAACTGCGCCCCTCTCGACCGCTACATAATCCCACTGCGGAAACCTGTCTTCAGGGCGCCCACCCCAATGACCTGCTTCTCAACCGCCGTGCGACTTGCATTCGGCACGAATCAAAGAGTTAACAGAATTCGCTGCCGCTCCCTAGACCGGTCGGGCGAAAATTTGCCCCTGAACGGCACGATACGTCAGAAAAGGTTACGCGTTGCTTTACCGCAACTTAAGTGCAACATGCTATACTTAGTATTGAAGTAGCAACGAGGCGATGCAACGCGGTTAATTCGGCGGCGTTAACGCGTTTGTTCATGACGCTAAGACGACGAGATCTAGTACGCCCTTGGCACGCTTCTTGATTGGATGAGCTGCAACCGGTTCGAATGAGTCTGGGGTATCGAACGATGAAGTCACGTGAGACCGCCGTACGCCTGAAACGTCGCGAGGTGGAAGAAAAATCCAGGAAGGTCGAGGATCTCGAGCGAATCATTCGTGAATTCGACCAGATGGCGTCCGATCTCGAGCGGCAGATCCAGCTCGAGGAAGATCGCACCGGAGTGCGCGACCGGGCGCATTTCTCCTATTCGACGTTTGCCAAGGCAGCGGCTCAACGCCGGGACAACCTTCGGCAATCGACGGAAGGGCTCCGCGAGAAACTCGCCGCGGCTGTGCGTGACCGTGACGACACGATGGAGCAGTTTTCGCGTGCGGCCCAGCAGGCCGAAGCTCGCGAAGATCCGCGTGGCGTCCGCCGCGACCGGCCTTTCGGCTTTTCGGCGCTGCGCTAATCCGACTTTTGGGTCACTTCCGTGCACCCGCAGATCCATGTCCCGAGGAAACTGAAGCGGTGCCCGCATGGCGCCGCCTTTTTCTTGTGTCAAATTTGACATCGCGCCTTTTGGCCGGTGGGTAACCCCCTTGCCCAATTGCCTGACCCCGGGCAAAGGGGTTCAGGTTGCCTCTGCGCTCATATTCGTGCGCGTCATCAACGGAGCACAATGGCGTACGGTCGCTCATCAAAAGCGCGGCTTGGCCTCATCGCGGCAATGCTGCTTTCGGGCTGCGCCAACGGCGGTGTGCAAGCGCCGAGCCTCAGCCTGCCGAGTCCTCCGTCGGTGGGTTCGATCTCGGATCAACCGGCATCACAGCCGATGTCCAACCAGGTCTCGACGCAACCGGCCGGCGTTCTTATCGACCAAACCGGCGGCATTGGCGGATCGGCAACTGATATTTACTCCCGCCTTGCGAGCGGGGCCATGAAGTGCTGGTTCGCGGTCGGCGGCCCACTCAAAAAAGACTACGTCTATCATGCGAGCGCGGCTCCTGCCTCGCGCGGCGGGAAAGCGGACATCGTCATTCATCAACGTGACACAACACAGCCAAACCCGCGCGGGCTGAAGAGCTACATCGTCAATATTCAGCCGACGGGAGAAAGCTCGGCGACGGTCCGTGTCGAAAACCTCAAAATGACGGACGCCTTTGCGAGCGCCATGACGAACGACGTCGCGCGCTGGACGAAGGGCGAAGATGGATGTTCGCAAGCGCCTGGGGTCGCGGGATGGACACCGTCCGTGCCGGAGCCGACGGCCAGCGCAACGCCGGCCGCCAAAACGAAGGCCAAAAGATCCAAGAAGGCCAAGGGGACGCACTAAGCCGCGCAAGCGAAGACCGCCGCACGCCCCTCTCCAAAAGCGGCGGCAGACAATTGACGCTCACGGCGGCGCCGAGCTTACTCGCGATAGTCTTGCAAACGCGTCGCCCGGAGACCGGGAAGGCCGTGCTTGTCGATCGAACGCTGCCACGACAGGAACTCGTCGACGGTCAACGTATAACGCTCGCACGCCTCCTCGATACTGAGGAGACCGCCACGGACGGCTGCAACGACTTCAGCCTTGCGACGGATGACCCATCGCTTGGTGTCCCGCGGGGGAAGATCGGCGACCGTGAGCGGAGACCCATCAGGTCCGATCACGTAGCGCCCGCGCGCTCTCATTTGCTGTTCGGTCATGATACTCAATACACACTCTCTGACCACGGGTTACTTATACCGGGTTGCCATTAAATTAGCACTAAGCCCTTGAGTGAAAAGAAGTTAAAGGCTCGTGTCAATTCAGTGATCTCATCGTCCGAAGCGGGCATTTCAATAGCGCTTCGTTTCAATCTGGATCACAAAGGTAACCCTAAGTTTCATAGAGCGAATTGCGGGCCAGTTGTATAGGTTAACTACGGGCTCCTTGCAGGACCCCCACCTAATGACTTATGGATTAAGCAAATCCGAGTGATGACGCGGATTTTCCACCGTAATCTAGAAGCAACTCATTGAATACGTTAGTTCTTTTGACGGCAACCGGCGCGGGGGTATAATTTACCCCGATCGTTTGGCATTCGTTGACCGTCCAACCAAGAGCTTTGCGCCTAATCCGATGACCGATTTTCACACGCCAACTGCCGCCTTGAGCGCAAAAAAGCGCGTTGTCGTCGCAATGTCGGGGGGCGTCGACAGCTCGGTTGCCGCTGCGATCATGAAAGCTGCGGGCCATGACGTCATCGGCGTGACGCTGCAGCTCTATGATCATGGCAGCGCCACCGGCCGCAAGGGAAGCTGCTGTGCGGGGCAGGATATCCACGACGCCCGCCGGGTTGCTGAGACACTAGGAATTCCGCACTACGTTCTCGACTACGAAGCGCGCTTTGCTGAGAAAGTCATCGAGACATTCGCGGAGAGCTATGTCGCCGGCGAGACACCGATACCGTGCGTCACCTGCAATAACGAGATCAAGTTCCGCGATCTCCTTGAGACGGCCAAGGATCTCGGCGCCGAAATTCTTGTCACGGGCCACTATGTGCAGCGACGCGATACGGAACACGGGCCGGAACTTATACGCGCCGTCGATACCGAGCGCGATCAGAGCTACTTCCTGTTCGGGATCACCAAGGAACAGCTAGAAACACTGTGGTTTCCCATCGGCGGGCTTCGCAAGGCCGACGTCCGCGAGCTTGCTCGCTCGTTCAATCTTCCCGTCGCCGACAAGTCGGACAGCCAGGACATCTGCTTCGTGCCGACCGGCCGCTACACCGACGTTATCGAGCGCCTCAAACCGAATGCTCTCGATTCCGGCAATATCGTTCATCTGGACGGACGTGTCCTTGGCCGGCACGAGGGGATCGTGCATTACACGGTCGGCCAGCGGCGCGGCATCAAGATTCCGGCGGCCGAGCCGCTGTACGTCGTGCGTCTCGACGCGGCGAAGAATGAGGTCATCGTTGGCCCGCGGAGCGCACTGACAACGACAGGGCTTATGCTGCGTAACGTCAATTGGCTTGGGGAGAAGCCGTTCGAGGAGAGTGTGGGCAACGGGCTTGATTTATTTGTCCGCATGCGTTCGTCTCAGAAGCTGCGGGCTGCGCACATCACGGCCGAACCGAACGGAGCCGCCAAGGTCGAGCTTCACGACGGTGAGGAAGGTATTGCGACGGGGCAAGCGTGCGTGTTCTATGCCAGTTCGACACCGGAGACGCGTGTCCTCGGCGGGGGATGGATTGCGAAAACGATGAAGGCCCCAGGTCAAGGGGATTACCGCTTCAGAAGCCAAACGCTGGCCGAAGCACGCAGATAGGCCTGGTCGCTTATAATGATACAGCTATGGAGATTGGGCGGTGGGTGAGAAGGAGTCGCGTTTTCGGCGCACGTCTGCGATAGAGGCGGGCGCTTCGAGGAAACGGTTCGAGCCAAAAGCCCTGCAGTTAGACGAAGGCGCCGTGCGCGACGCCTATCGCCGCTGGGCTCCCGTCTATGACTATACGTTCGGAGCCGTTTCGACGGCCGGGCGGCGCCATGCGGTCCAGATCATCAATGGCGGAACGGGCCGCGTTCTGGAGGTGGGCGTCGGCACTGGGTTAGCCCTTCCGGATTACAAAAAGCACCTCGATATCGTCGGCATCGATCTTGCTCCGGAAATGCTGGAGAAGGCACGAGACCGCGTCAAAGCAGAGAAGCTGACGAATGTCTCGGGCCTCCACGAGATGGACGCGAGCAACCTTCGCTTCCCCGACAATTCTTTCGATACCGTCGTGGCGATGTATGTGATTACGGTTGTCCCGGATCCACAAAAGGTGATGCTGGAGCTTGCGCGTGTCACGAAGCCTGGCGGCGAAGTCATGCTGGTCAATCACTTCAGCCAGGACCAGGGCGTGCGGGGCTGGGTGGAACGACAGATGGCGCCCTTCGCGGATCTGGTCGGCTGGCATTCGGTGTTCGACGTCTCGCGCGTGATGGTTTGCGATGACTTGAAGCTGGTGGACCGCAAGTCGCTGCGGCCGCTCGGCATCTTCACGATGATGCGCTTCCGTAAGGAAGCTTCCGTCGAATTGCGGCCGGTGGCGGCGGAATAGCCTGCCGCGGCATTTATCGAGGTTTGGGGAACAGCCGTCCTGGCTGCGCGCAAAGCGTCGTGTTGACAGGACGATGTGGTGCTCCCTATAGACGGACCCTCAACGGTCCGTGCGGCCGGTGTGGCGGGATAGCTCAGGTGGTTAGAGCGGCGGTCTCATAATCCGCAGGTCGGCGGTTCAAGTCCGCCTCCCGCTACCAAGCAAAGCGCGTATGGTTTGCTTCCGACAGCATCCTACTGGCAGAATTCGTCGGTGTAAGACGATCGTTTGGTATATCCGTTTTTTAGCGAAGAACGTCGCGGCGAGCCTGGTGCTCGCCGACCTTCAGCATGGGCAACATGCGATATAGAACGTGCTTCCAAGTGGACGGATAGCGTTTTTTATTTTCTACGCCCGCGGCTGTCCGCTATCAACACGAGGTCCTCTCTTCGTCCAAGGAATCGCGATGCCATGGGAAGTATTGGCATTGTTCGCTGACCGATAACCATCGCATGTCGGTGACCCGGCCCAATGAAATCATGTCACAGAAAACAATTCACCTGATTGATACTGCTATCGCATCAGACAACATCGGCGATGAAATCATTGTTGAAGCTTGTCGCGATGCACTTTCCAATATTTTGTGCGATGCTTACGTGACGACTTCGTCGAGTCACGACGGGCTCGGCCCTTCGGGACGGAAACTGGTGGCAGCCAGCGATCTGGTGTTTTTGCTCGGGACCAATGCCCTCTCCGCAAAATCAGCAAAGTGGCGCAAACCATTTAACTGGCACGTTACACATGCCGATTTGCCAGCACTTGATGGAAAGGTCATCTTATTTGGGGTTGGCGCCCATCGTGCGTTTTCTGCAGTGAAATTGATGCAACGTCGATTTTTGCGCCGCGTCCTTTCAAAACGCTATAGCCACTCTGTCAGAGACGCATCTGCGCTGGCCATGCTCGAAGCCTGTGAACTGCAGGGCGCTAACACAGCTTGCCCTACTCTCTGGCGCTGGAGAGATAAACAGCCTCAAACTAACCATGACAAGGCACGAGAAGTCTGCTTTTCGCTGACGAGCCACAAAGTCGATCCTCACAACGACCGGCTAATGATAGATATTCTAAAGTCGACCTATGACCATCTCTGGTTTTGGCCACAGCAGCAGGGAGATATCCCATATCTCCGATCACTCGACCGGGACAATGGCGTCTCTATAATTCCACCCAACTTAGCATCCTACGATGACATCCTCAGAAGTCGGAGTGTCGACGTGATTGGTACTCGGCTTCATGGCACGATCCGTGGTCTGATGCACGGCCGCAGGTCAATCGTCATCGCGATAGACAATCGCGCTAACGAACTCGGCGAAGCGACGGGTCTTCCTATGGTGCGTCGGCCGGACATCGAAATGCGATTACGCACGTTCGCCAGCGCCAGTTGGGAAACGCGACTTCGCATTAATGCGTTCGAATGCGAGAGGTTTCTAGGACAGTTTCGTGCTCACAGGGTGCCAGGCGATTCGATCTTGAGCGCCGAGCATCCAACTGCTTCCAACCGTTCTGCGGCTACATTATCATCTTAATCTTGGCTGGCGCCGTGTCGACTTGAATGATGTCTAATCCGGTCTCGAGGATAGCAATTGAAATTACTATTCTTGAACCGCTCGTTTCCCGTTCTCTCGCAGACATTCGTACTCGATCACATCGCCTACGCGGTAGCACGCGGACATGATACGACCGTCGCTGCGCTAAAGCTGATAAGGGACGTCGAGCATCCGGTTATCGACGAGCTCCAACTCTACAGAACGATGCTGCATGCCCGTCCGGTCGAGTATCGCAACCTCCGCCGAGTCGTTTCGGGGCTCGTAGCTCATCGTGAGCGATTTGCCGGGGCGTTCCAGCCTCGCGCCCTCGGACGCGCCAAAGCGACCGAACTCTCGATCGCGCTTCAAGTCAATGATCCGCCAGACGTCATCATCGCCAACTTCGGACCGACCGGCGTTTCCGCGGCCCGGCTGAAGGAAAACTTCTTTCCCAAGGCGAAGGTCGTGGTGATTTTTCATGGCTATGATGTATCCGGCTACGTCGCGAAGAACGGCTGGGACATCTACCGGAATATGGCGCCAAACATTGATCTCGGCATTTGCGTTACGCAGCGCTGGTCCGAGCTGATCAAGCGAGAAACGAAGATGGCCAACGTCGTCACGCATCATCTGGGGGTTCGATGCCATGACATGCCACATTGGAAGGGAGCGGGCGGCCAAGCCTTCTCAATCCTGTTTGTCGGCCGGATGACGGAGAAGAAGGGCTTTCGTCACCTTATTGCCGCCGCGGCAATCCTACGAGCGAGAAACGTGTCTCTGCGCGTTCACGCCATCGGGGATGGGCCCGATCTGGTCAGCTACAAAGAAGAGGTGGCCAAACACGGATTATCGGATGCGTTCACGTTCCATGGGGCTCGCTCGCATGGATTCGTCCTCGACCTGATGAGCAAGGCCGATTGTCTTGTGGCGCCCAGCGTTACAGCCGAGGGTGGGGATCAGGAAGGAATCCCAGTTGTCCTGATGGAAGCAATGGCAATAGGAACGCCCGTGATCTCAACGCGGCACTCCGGCATCCCGGAACTCATTGAGGCGGAAACGTCGGGATTGCTGACGGACGAAAAAGACGATAGCGGTCTCGCAGACTGCGTCGAACGGCTGGCACGCAATCCTTCGGTGCGTACCGAGCTGTCGAATCGCGCACGTGCACGCGTTCGCGAGTCGTTTGATGCGGAGAAGCAGAATAGACGGCTGTTCGAGATGATCGAAGGCCTTTAGCGGCCGATCAAACACCGCAATTTGCCTGTTCGAAACAATCCATCGCAAACACGCATAGGTTGCACTCATTGCATTGAAAGCCCATAAGTTTCCCAACTTTGTGGACACGGGGCTCCTATGGCAAAAA
>Ga0182749_1001041_pt1 | contig 22740 bp, 22 predicted proteins | sample eDN3rd37CKraftMG_FD_128875 | JGI IMG/M metagenome (GOLD analysis project Ga0182749, IMG submission 128875) | Enriched Miracle-Growth compost microbial communities from Emeryville, California, USA - eDNA 3rd pass 37_C Kraft MG (version 2) (version 2) ...
CCTGCGTATAGGCCTCGGCGGCAAGCTGCAGCGACAGCCGCAATTGATCGAAATTCTGCTCGTTGGTCAGCGCGAGGTTCTTGTCGAACCATTTCGGCGCCAGCAGCTCCGCGCTCGCGCCCCAGGCCGTGCGTCCTTGGGCGTCTTCAATGAGAAGATGCACGAAGGCCTGCGGCGCCTCGCGCAGGGTGACGACCCCGAAACGGAACGGCATGCGCAGCCGCACCGTGCGCTCGTAGAGCCGCACCTCGCGCACGCGGATCGATGCAGCATCGGCCATCGCCACGTCAGCCCCCTACGTCTTTGACTGCGCGCATGTTTTTGCCCTTCGCCGCGGCGGCTGCCCGGTCCGGCGCGGCCCTGCGCGCATTTTTCGCTCGACCGATCTAACCAGATAGTTAAACTCGCTGGCAACCTCCCGAGCATCACAGAACAGGGGGGACCGAGGAAGCTGCGACCCGAGGATCGAGGCGAATGGCCCCTATCGTCAGAGTCGATATCGCGCGCGTCGACTATCCCCTGGTCGGCGAGTTCAAGTTCTTCAAGACGCAGGCGCGGCCGACGGTCGTGCTGCGGCTGACGGACGAAAACGGCGTCGAGGGCTGGGGCCAGTCGGTCCCGGTCGAGACGTGGACCTATGAGACCGTCGAAACGGTCGAGACCACGCTGCGGCACCATCTCGCGCCGGTCGTCCTCGGCGCCGATCCGAGCGACATCGCCGACGTGCACGCGCGCATGGAGCGCGCGATCCGCCCGTCCTTCTCGGTCGGACAACCGCTCGCCAAGGCGGCGATCGATCTCGCCTGCTACGATCTCTGGGGCCGGCAGACCGCCAAGCCGGTCAGCGCGCTCATCGGCGGCGCGCGCACCGACACCGTGCGCATGAGCTGGACCGTCAATTCGCCGACGCTCGTCGGCGCCGAGCGTGTGCTCGAAGAGGGCCGGACGCGCGGCTATTCCAGTTTCAATATCAAGGTCGGATATCCGCAGACGCCGGGCTACGACATCGAGCTCGTGCGCATGGTCACGGCCTTCGCGCCGGACGGCTTCCACTGGTGCGACGCCAATACGAGCTACGATCTCGACACGGCGCGCACGATGGCGCCGAAATTCGCCGATCTCGGCCTCAAGGCGCTGGAATCGCCGCTGCCGCCGAACCGCATGCGCGATTATCGCGCGCTCAAGCGCCAGGGCGCGCTGCCGATCCTGATGGACGAGGGCATCGTCGCGCCGACCGAAGTCGCCGAGTTCATCGCGCTCGACATGTTCGACGGCATCGCCATGAAGGTCGCGCGCTGCGGCGGATTGTGGAACGCGACGCGCATCGCCGCGCTGCTGCGCGAGAACGAGCTTTTGCTGTTCGCCTCCGGCCTGACCGATCCGGAATTGTCGATGGCGGCGTCGGCGCACTTCTTCGCCTCGGCCGGGCTCGAGTTTCCGGCGGCGCTGAACGGCCCGCAATACATCGCCGATCGCGGCACGAGCGACGCCGCGTTCCGTCCGGTCGGCGACGTCTTGCGCGTGCCGGCCGCGCCGGGGCTCGGCGTCACGATCGACGATGCAATTCGCCGCAGCATGCAGCCCGCAGCACGCGTGAAGGATGCTTTACCGGCATGAGGGCTCTGCTACGCTGATGGCAACCACGCAATCAAGACAGTGGGATTAGGGAAGGACGATGGCGCTCGTGAGCGATACTGCGAAACCAGAAACGGCAAACGGCCCGCCGCGCGCTTACGCCGTCGTCAGGAATTTGACGCCGCTCGTCGGCATCTTCGCCTTCCTGCTCGCCTGGCAGCTGTTCGTCATCGTCTGGAAGGTGCCGCCTTACCTGCTGCCGACGCCGACGGCGATCGCGCACACCTTCTTCACCGAACTGCCGGACCTGCTGCATCACGGCTGGGTCACGGTCTACGAGATGATCGCCGGCTATGCGCTCGCGGTCGCGGTGGCGATCCCGCTCGCCATCGCGATCACCTCGTCGCGGCGCTTCAACGAATTCGTCATGCCGACGATGCTGTTCTTCCAGATCGTGCCGAAGGTGGCGATCGCGCCGCTCTTCCTCGTCTGGTTCGGCGTCGGCGCCACGCCGAAGATCCTGGTCGCGTTCCTGATCTCGTTCTTCCCGATCGTCATCGACGCCGCCGTCGGCCTGCGCTCGATGTCGCCGGAGATGGCCGATCTCGCGCGGTCGATGGGCGCGACGCGCCTGCAGATATTCACCCGCTTCCGCCTGCCGACCTCGCTGCCCTATCTGTTCAGCGGGCTGAAGGTGGCGGCGACGCTCGCCATCGCCGGCACGGTGGTCGGCGAGTTCGTCGGCGCCGACCAGGGGCTCGGCTATCTCCTGCTGGTGACCAACTCGAACATGCAGACGTCGCTGATGTTCGCCACGATCGTGGCGCTGACCATCATCGGCCTCGTCTTCTATTACCTCGTGGAGCTGCTCGAGGGCTTCCTCATCCCGTGGCACGTCACCCATCGGGTGCAGGAGACCGGCACGATGTGATCGAGGCCGCAGCGGCAAGCCCGCGCGGCGGGGCGCAATTACAACAACAGCTTCGTTTCGAGCGAAGTCTATCCAGGGAGGAGAAGGCGATGAAACGTAAAGGTCTGATGCTGTCGCTGATTGCGGCTGCCGCCATGTCGGCATTCGCGACGGGCGCCAGCGCGCAGGAGAAGTTCCCGTTCCGGCTGAACTGGACGCTGTACGGCGAGCACGCGCCGTTCTTCGTCGCCCTCGACAAGGGCTTCTACAAGGAGGAAGGCCTCGACGTCGAGATCCTGGAAGGCTCGGGCTCGACCACAGTGGCGCAGCTCGTCGCCAACGGCACCAACCCGGTCGCCTATGTCGACGCCGCCACGATGATGCGCGGCATCAACGCCGGCATGCCGGTCAAGGCGGTGGGCGTCACGCTGCAGCAGAGCCCGATGTCGTTCATCTACCGCGCCGACGCGGCGCGGCCGACCAAGATCGACGAGATCAAGGGCAGCCGCATCGCCATCACCGCCGGCGACGCGAGCCTCGCCATCTTCACGGCCTTCATGGGCAAGCTGAACATGCAGGTCAGCGACGTAAAGCTCATCACCGTCGCCAACCCGGCGGCGAAGGAGCAGGCCGTGCTCAACAAGCAGGCCGACGCGCTGCTCGGCTACTTCATGGACCAGGGCCCGCGCATGCAGCTCCAGTCCGGCGTGAAGATGGGCTGGACGCGGCTCTACGACATGGCCGGCGTGACGACGCTGTCGAGCGCCATCATCGTCAACAACGACTGGGCCAAGGACACCAAGCACCAGGACGAGCTGAAGCGCTTCCTGCGCGCCTCGCAGCGCGGCTGGGACTACACCGCCAAGCATCCGGACGAGGCGGCCGATATCTTCATCAAGCACGCCAAGGCGTTCAACAAGGAGATCGCGCTGCTCGAGATCAACGGCACGATGACGATCATCCACACCAAGCACACCGAAGGGAAGCCGCTGTTCTGGTCGGCGAAGGAAGACTGGCAGGAGAGCCAGGACCTGCTGCAGAAGTTCGCCAAGATGCCCGAGCAGCCGGACATGTCGAAGTACTACACCAACGAATATCTGTCCGAGCCGCCCTACACGAAGAAGTAAGGCGACGCCCGCTTCGCCTCTCCGCGGACATGCCGCGGAGAGGCGCCTCGCTCAGGAATTGGAAAGACGATGCTCGCGACGACCGAACCTTTCATCCGGCTCACCAATGTCGGCAAGTCGTACCAGACCAAGGACGGCGTGGTCGAAGCCTGCTCCGACATCAACCTCGACATCAAGCAGTCGGAATTCGTCGCCGTCGTCGGCCCGTCGGGCTGCGGCAAGACCACCATCATGAAGATGGTCGCCGGCCTGCAGCCCTACACCGCCGGCACGATCAGCATCGGCGGCCGGCGCGTCGACAAGCCGCAGACTGACGTCGGCATCGTGTTCCAGGAAGCGATCATGCTCGACTGGCGCGACGTGCTGTCGAACGTGCTGCTGCAGATCGACATCCGCAAGATGGACCGTGCCAAATACGAGCCGGTCGCGCGCGATCTCTTGAAGGCGACCGGCCTCTCGGGCTTCGAGCACAAGAAGCCGTACGAGCTCTCCGGCGGCATGCGCCAGCGCGTGTCGATCTGCCGGGCGCTGGTGCACGGGCCGAGCATGCTGCTGATGGACGAGCCGTTCGGCGCGCTCGACGCGCTGACGCGCGAGCAGATCTCCATGGACATCCAGCATCTGTGGATGGAGACGCGGAAGACGGCGCTGCACATCACGCACAGTATTCCGGAGGCGGTGCTGCTCGCCGACCGCGTCGTGGTGATGGGGCCGCGTCCGGGTCGCATCGTCGACATCATCGACGTCGACCTGCCGCGGCCGCGCCGCCTCGACAAGCTGCCGGACCGCTTCCACGATTACACCAACCGCATCCGCAGCATCTTCAAGTCGAAGGGCGTGCTGGCGATGGATTGAGGGCGGCGGCGCCGCAGACCCGGGACCGTCGTGGTGTGTGGCGGTCCCGGATCAGCGACGCAGCATTGCGCTACGCTTCATGCTGCATCGCATCCGGGACACGAAGTCCTACTTCTCCACGAACGCCTTCTCGATCACGTACTGGCCCGGCGTGCTGGAATTGCCTTCCGCGAAGCCCATGCCGCGCACGATGGTGACGAGGTCCTTCAGCATGCTCGGGCTGCCGCACATCATCACGCGGTCGTGGGCCGGATCGAGCGGGTCGAGGCCGATGTCCTCGAACAGCCGGTTCGAGGTGATGAGGTCGGTGAGCCGGCCGGAGTTGCGGAACGGCTCGCGCGTCACGGTCGGGTGATAGATCAGCTTCTCCGAGACGAGCTCGCCGAGGAATTCGTGGTCGGGCAGGTCCTGCGTGATCAGCTTGTCGTAGGCGAGCTCGGCGACGGTGCGGCAGCCGTGCACCAGCACGATTTTGTCGTAGCGCTCGTAGGTCTCCGGGTCCTTGATGATGGACAGGAACGGCGCGAGCCCGGTGCCGGTCGCCATCAGGTAGAGATTGCGACCCGGCATCAGGTTGCCGAGGATCAGCGTACCGGTCGGCTTGCCGTTGACGAGGATGCGGTCGCCGACCTTCAGGTGCTGCAGCCGCGAGGTCAGCGGCCCGTCCGGCACCTTGATCGAGAAGAATTCGAGATGCTCCTCGTGATTGGCGCTGGCCATGCTGTAGGCGCGCAGCAGCGGCCGCCCCTCGACCTCCAGGCCGATCATGGCGAACTGGCCGTTCTGGAAGCGGAATCCGGCGTTGCGGGTGGTGGTGAAGGTGAACAACGTGTCGGTCCAGTGGTGGACGCTGGTGACCTGTTCCTGGCTGATCGCGCTCATTGGGTATCCACGGTTTCGTCTCGAGTCCCGTACGGGGGCGGCCGGTATAGCCCGATCCAAGTCCCGGATCGCGTTGACAGTCTCGGCCGGCACCAGATATAACTAACTAGATAATTATTCAACACCGACCTTGGTTGTGCCATGCCGGTCGTGAATTTGCCGATGCGCGGAGGGGGGACCGAGGCCTATCGCCTCAAGGGTCCGCAGCCTTGGAACGGGCACGGGACGCCAGGCGGCGCCGCCGCCGCCGGCCCGCCGAAATTCGACCGCATCGCGCTCGCCGCCGCGCACATCGTGGCCGATCCGCTCGCCGACACCGATCCGTGGCTGAAGGCGGCGATCGACTGGGACGCCACCATCGCCTATCGCCGGCATTTGTGGCGCCTCGGCTTCGGCGTCGCCGAGGCGATGGATACCGCGCAGCGCGGCGGCGGCCTCGACTGGCCGAATGCGCTCGAGCTCATCCGCCGCTCGGTCGAGGCGGCGCGCGAGTTTTCGGGGGCCGCGGTGTTCTCCGGTGTCGGCAGTGACCAGCTTGTACCGGCGCGTTCGGTCACGCTCGACGATGTCATCCGCGCCTACGAGGAGCAGATCGCCGCGGTCGAGGCGGTCGGCGGCCGCATCGTGCTGATGGCCTCGCGCGCGCTGGTCGTCGCGGCGACGTCGCCCGACGACTACGCCAAGGTCTATGACCGCATCCTGTCGCAGGTGAAGGAGCCGGTGATCATCCACTGGCTCGGCGAGATGTTCGACCCGGCGCTGAAGGGCTACTGGGGCCACGCCGACCATATGGCGGCGATGGACGTGTGCACCGACATCATCGCCGACCACGCCGCCAAGGTGGACGGCATCAAGCTGTCGCTGCTCGACAAGGACAAGGAGATCCGCCTGCGCCGCAAGCTGCCGCAGGGCGTGCGCTGCTATACCGGCGACGATTTCAACTTCGCCGAATTGATCCACGGCGACGAGCAGGGCTTCTCGCACGCGCTGCTCGGCATCTTCGACGCCATCGCCCCGGCGGCATCGGCCGCGCTGGCGGCGCACGCGCGCGGCGACCTCGACGCCTACTGGAAGATCTTCGCGCCGACGGTGCCGCTGTCGCGCCACATCTTCAGGGCGCCGACGCAGTTCTACAAGACCGGCGTGGTCTTCCTCGCCTATCTCAACGGCCATCAGAAACATTTCGTCATGGTCGGCGGCCAGCAGAGCGCGCGCTCGCTCCTGCATCTCGTCGAGGTGTTCAAGCTCGCCGACGCCGCGGGGCTCATCCGCGATCCCGATCTCGCCGCGTCGCGTCTGACGGACGTGATGCGCACCTACGGCGTGGCGGCCTGATCGTGGCCCCGCGCGTCATCACCGCCGAACAATTCGCCGGGCTGGTGCGGACCGGCGACACGCTGCTGATCGGCGGCTCCGGCGCCGGCCATTCGGTGCCCGACACGCTGATCGGCGCCATCGGCAAGCGCTTCAAGACCGAAGGCGAGCCGCGCAACCTCACCACCGTGCATCCGGTCGGCCTGGGCGACCGCGCCGAGCGCGGCATCGGCCACCTCGCGCAGCCGGGCCTGTTGAAGCGCGTCGTCTGCGGCACGCTGGTCGACTCGCCGCCGGTCGAGCGCATGGCCGCGGCGAACGAGATCGAGGCCTACACGCTGCCGCAGGGCTGCCTGTCGCAATTGACGCGTGAGATGGCGGCCGGCCGCCCCGGCCTCGTCACCCATGTCGGTCTCGGCACTTTCGTCGATCCGCGCCTCGGTGGCGGCCGGCAGAGCCTCAAAGCGACCGACGATCTGGTCGAACTCATCAAGGTCGACGGCCAGGACTACCTGTTCTTCAAGCCGTTCCACGTCGACATCGCGCTCATCCGCGGCACCACCGCGGACGAGGACGGCAACATCACCATGGAGCACGAGGCCGTCTTCGGCGAGATGATCTCGATGGCGCAGGCCGCGCGCCGCGCCGGCGGTCTCGTGGTGGCGCAGGTCAAGCGCATGGCATTGCGCGGCACGCTGCCGCCGAAGCAGGTCAAGGTGCCGGGCATGCTCGTCGACCTGATCGTGGTCGATCCGGGCCAGACGCAAACCTTCTTCACCGTGCACGACCCGGCTTACGCCGGCGAGATGAAGGTGCCGCTGACCAGCATTGCCGCGCTGCCCTTCTCGGTGCGCAAGGTGGTGGCGCGCCGCGCCGCGCTCGAACTCTTCCCCGGCGCCATCTGCAATCTCGGCTCCGGCATCTCCACCGGCATCGCCTCGATCGCCGCGGAGGAGAAGGCGCTCGACGCGGTGGTGCTGACCAACGAGCAGGGGCTGATCGGCGGCGCGCCGGCGACCGGCAACGAGCCCGGCGCCGGGCGCAATTACCAGGCGATGGTCGACCAGCCCTACCAGTTCGATTTCTACGACGGCGGCGGCCTCGATCTCGCCTTCCTGTCCTTCGCCGAGGTCGATGCCGGCTGCAACGTCAATGTCAGCCGCTTCGGCGACCGCATCGTCGGCCCCGGCGGCTTCATCAACATCTCGCAGAACGCCAAGACGATGATCTTCTCCGGCACCTTCACCGCCGGCGGGCTCGCCATCGCCTGGCCCGGCGGCGCGACCCGGATCGAGAAGGAGGGCGCCGAGAAGAAGTTCGTCGACGTGGTCGAGCAGATCACCTATTCCGGCGCGCTCGCCGCCAAGAACGGCCAGCGCGCGCTCTACGTCACCGAGCGCGCCGTCTTCACCCGCAACGCCGCCGGCCGCCTCGAACTGATCGAGATCGCCCCCGGCATCGACCTCGACCGCGACATCGTCGCGCAGATGCGCTTCAAGCCCGACATCTCGCCGGCGCTGAAGCCGATGGACGCCCGCATTTTCCGCCCCGAACCCATGGGCCTCGCCGATATAATCGCCGCGAACCGGCGGCCGATTCGATCCGAACGGCTGGCGCGGCTCGACAGCACGGAGGCACGGTGATGTCGGTGGCGGTCACTCCCAAGCCGAAGCGGGCGGGCGCGGCCGCCAGGACCAAGGCGCGGCTCGAGCCGGTGCGCGATGCCGAGCGCACGCAGCAGGCGATCCTCGCCGCTGCCGAGACCGAGTTCGCCAGCAAGGGGCTCGCCGGCGCGCGCGTCGACGTCATCGCCGAGCAGGCCGGCGCCAACAAGCGCATGCTCTATTACTATTTCGGCTCGAAGGACGACCTCTATCTCGCCGTGCTCGAGCGCGCCTATGGCGCCATGCGCGAAGACGAGCGCAACCTCAATCTCGCCGATCTCGAGCCGCTCGACGCCATCAAGACGCTGGTCGAGTTCAAGTTCGACTACTACACCGCGCACCAGAGCATCATCTCGCTGCTCGCCGGCGAGAACCTGTCCGGCGCCAAGTTCCTGAAGAAGTCGCGCAAGCTGCGCGACATGCAGACGTCGCTGGTCGACGTCATCCGCCGCGTGCTCGCCGCCGGCGAGGCCAAAGGCGCGATCCGCAAGGGCCTCGATCCGCTGCATCTTTATCTGTCGATCTCGGCGCTCGGCTATTTCTACTTCTCCAACGCGGCGACCCTGTCGGTCGCCTTCGGCCGCCAGCTCCTCGGCGAAGAGGAACGCAACGAGCGCCGTGCGCACTGCGTCGACGTCATCATGTCCTACGTCACGGCGCGCTGAAGCGCCGGACATGTCACAGGAAGAGTTCGGAGGAGCGCATGAAGTTCGGTGACTATCCCAAGGCCGGTTCGCTCGACGGCGTCACCGGGTTCCGCAACTACGTCGCTTCGCTCGGGCTCGACATTCCCTGCGACGACATCGTCGCGCACGGCCCGGCCTCGCCGCTCGCCGCGCCGGTCGAGGTCGACGGCATGACGATCGGCCATCGCCTCGCCATCCAGCCGATGGAAGGCTGGGACTGCGAGCGCGACGGTCGCCCGTCGGAGAACACGAAGCGCCGCTGGCGCCGCTTCGGCCTCTCCGGCGCCAAGCTCCTGTGGGGCGGCGAAGCCTGCGCGGTGCGGGCCGACGGCCGCGCCAATCCCAAGCAGCTCGTGATGGCCGAGCACTCGATGGGCGACATCGCCGCCATGCGCGAGAGCGTCATCGCCGCGCACCGCGAGGCGACCGGCGGGGACGGCAGCGACGTCGTCATCGGCCTGCAGCTCACGCATTCCGGCCGCTTCTGCAAGCCCAACGACAACACCAAGTTCGAGTCGGTCGTCGCCTACCGCCACCCGCTGCTCGACCGCAAGTTCGGCGTGCCGGCCGACCGCGCGCCGATCAGCGACGACGAGATCAAGCGGCTGATCGAGGACTTCGTCGTCGCCGCCAAGCGCGCGCAGGCCTGCGGCTTCGACTTCGTCGACATCAAGCATTGCCACGGCTATCTGGCGCACGAGTTCCTCAGTGCCGTCGACCGCGACGGCCCCTATGGCGGCAGCCTGGAGAACCGCACGCGCTTCCTGCGCGAGGTGGTCGAGGGCATCCGCGCCGAGGCGCCCGGCCTGAAGATGGGCGTGCGGCTCTCGGCCATCGATTCGGTGCCGTTCAAGCCCGATCCCGCGCGCTCGGCGCCGGGCGCGCTCGGCCCCGGCGTCCCGGAGGAGCACGCGATCCCCTATCGCTACGCCTTCGGCGCCAATCCGCAGAACCCGCTGGAATACGACCTGACCGAGACCAAGGCGTTCCTCGCGATCCTGCAAGGCCTCGGCATCCACTTCGTCAACATCACCGCCGGCAGCCCCTACTACAATCCGCACATCATCCGCCCGGCGCTCTATCCGCCGTCCGACGGCTATCACCCGCCGGAGGATCCCTTCGTCGGCGTCATGCGCCAGCTCGAGGTCGTGCGCGATCTGAAGAAGGCGTTCCCCGACTTCTGCTTCATGGGCAGCGGCTACACTTATCTGCAGGACTTCTTCCCGAACGTAGCGCAGGCGGCGGTGAGCCGCGGCTGGGTCGACATCGTCGGCCTCGGCCGCATGGTGCTCGCCTATCCGGAACTGCCGCTCGACATCCTGCAGGGGCGGGCGCCGCAGAAAAAGCGCTACTGCCGCACCTTCAGCGACTGCACCACGGCGCCGCGCAACGGCATCGTCTCCGGCTGCTATCCGCTCGACGCGCACTACAAGAAATCTCCGGAGTTCAAGCAGCTCGCGCAGGTCAAGAAGGCGGTGGCGAGCTGATCCGATGGCCTCGTCCCGCACCGTCGCGCTCATCGGCACCGGCATCATGGGCTCGCACATGGCCCGCCGGCTGGCGCAGGCGGGCTTTGCCACGACGGTGTGGAATCGCGATCGCGCCAAGGCGGACAGGCTGACGCAATACGGCGTCGTCATCGCCGACACGCCGTCGGCGGCCTGCGCGGCGGCCGACGTCGTCATCGTCATGCTCAGCATCGGCCCGGTGGTCGAGGAGGTGCTGTTCACGCCCGACACGAGCGGCCGCGTGCCGGCCGAGGCGATGCGGCAGGGCGCGGCGCTCGTCGTCATGAGCTCGATCCCGGTAGAGACCTGCCAGGCGCAGGCGGCGCGCCTTGCCGCGCGCGGCGTCGGCTATATCGACGCGCCGGTCTCCGGCGGCGAACCGGGCGCGCGCGACGGCACGCTGGCGATCATGGCGGGCGGCGATGCCGCGCTGGTCGAGAGCCTCGCCGACGTCTTCGCGGCGATGGGCCGCGTCACCCGCATCGGCCCGGTCGGCACCGGGCAGATGACCAAGCTCGCCAACCAGATCATCGTCGGCGCGACGATGGCGGCGGTGGCCGAGGCCATGCATTTCGCCACCCGCGGCGGCGCCGATCCGGCCGCCTGGCGCAAGGCGCTGATGGGCGGCTTTGCCGATTCGAAAATCCTCGACATCCACGGCCAGCGCATGGTCGAGCGCGATTTCGTACCCGGGGGACCGGCTGAATACGAGCTCAAGGACCTGCGCACCGCCAAGGCCTGGGCCGAGAAGAACGGGCTGAAATTCACGCTGCTCGATTGCGTCGAAGGCATGTTCGCGAGCCTCGTCGACCGCTTCGGCACCGGGCTCGACGTCGCCGCCATCCTGCGCGAGGTCGAGCGCCACGCGGGCGGCGAGAGCGCGCGGGAGGAGAAGCGATGAGCGGCCGCATCGGGCTCGAGATCGCGGACGGCATCGCCCGCATCGTCATCGACCGCGCCGACAAGATGAACGCCATCACGCCGGAGATGGTGCACGAGTTGCAGCGCGTCTGTCAGGCGATCAATGACGACGGCGCGGTGCGCGTTGCGACCATCATGGGCGCGGGCGAGCGCGCCTTCTCCGCCGGCAGCGATTTGAACGTGCTTGCCGACCTGACCGACGTCATGGCCTTCCGCGACCGCATCGAATACGCCGCGCTGGTGCGTGACATCAGGAAGCCGGTGATCGCGGGGCTCAAGGGCTGGGTGCTCGGCGGCGGCATGGAGATCGCCATCGCCGCCGACATCCGCGTCGCCGGCAGGAGCGCGAAGATCGGCGGCCCGGAGGTGACGCGCGGCTGGATCGGCGGCGGCGGCGCGTCGCAGATGCTGCCGCGCCTTGTCGGCATCGGCCAGGCGATGCGGATGCTCTTGACCGGTGAGCCGGTCGACGCCGACACGGCGCTGCGCATCGGCCTCGTCGAGGAGGTCGTCGACGACGCCGCGGTCGCGGCGCGCGTGGCGGAGCTGGCGCAGAAGATCGCCTCCTTCAGCCCGGTGGCGACGGTCGCGGTGAAGGCCGGCGTGCGCGCGGCGATCTCGATGTCGCTGGAGCAGGGGCTGCGCTACGAGAACGAGCTGCACACGATCTGCATGTCGGACAACGCGCGGATCGAAGGCATCAAGGCGTTCCAGGAAAAGCGCGAGGGGAAGTTTTGACTTTCTGTCGTACCCGCGCAGGCGGGGACTCATACGCCGCTGCGTCTCTCCGCCTCATCCTGAGGAGCATCGCGTCAGCGATGCGTCTTGAAGGATAAGGCGGCCCCGGCTCGGGCCTCATGGTTCGAGACGGCGCTGCGCGCCTCCTCACCATGAGGGACCGACCCTGTCGTCCCCGCGCAGGCGGGGACTCATACGCCGCTGCGTCTCTCCGCCTCATCCTGAGGAGCATCGCGTCAGCGATGCGTCTCGAAGGATAAGGCGGCCCCGGCTCGGGCCTCATGGTTCGAGACGGCGCTGCGCGCCTCCTCACCATGAGGGACCGACTCCGTTCGTCCCCGCGAAAGCGGGGACCCGGTTGTGGGTCGGCGCTGGATTCCCGCTTTCGCGGGAATGAACGGGAGATGCGGCAATCCCTCTGTCAGTCGACCGTCAGCTCCACCCGCCCGAGCGCGCCGAAATCGGCGACGTAGGCGCCCGCGGTCATCGGCGCCGGCGTGATGCAGGTGCCGGTGGTGACGATCTGGCCGCGCTTCAGGCCGCCCGCCGGCAGCGGCTGCGCGTTGGCGACCCCGACGACGCCCATCAGCGGATCGCCGAGGATCTTGGCGCAGGGCCCGCGCTCCACCTCCGCGCCGTTGCGCGTCAGCACGACGTCGCGCCCGGCAAGGTCGATGCCGCGCCAGTCGCGCAGCGGAGCGCCGGCGATGAAGGCGCCGTTGCCCATGTCGTCGGCGAGCTTGAGCAGGTCGGGCGCGTCGGAAGGCCAGCGGCAATCGGCGATCTCGATCGCCGGCACCAGCGCCTCGACCGCCTCGGCGATCTCGGCCCGCGCGTAAGGCTGCGGGCGCGCCGGCAGGTCGCGGCCGAGCAGGAACGCGATCTCGCATTCGATTAGCGGCGTGACGAAGTCCTTCGCCGACAGGCGCGCCGGCGTGTCGTGACAGAACGGCGCGAACAGCGGCCCGGCGACCGGCCGGTCGGTCGGATAGCCGCTCTGCTGCTCGGGGATCAGCGCGGAGACCTTCCAGGCGCGCACCGGGCCGCTCGTGGCGGCGAGCGCGTCCTGGACGCGGTAGGCGTCGGCGACGGAGCCGAGCTGACCGGTGGCCTCGGGCAGCGCGAGCGTGCGCGCCGTCGCGCGGGCGCGCGCAAGCTTCTCCGCGAGCCTGTTCACTGGCCGGGCTCCGCGCTGAAATATTTCTCGAACTTGCCGGGTTGGCCGTCGAACTCCTTGGCGTCCGCCGGCTGCTCCTTCTTCTCGGTGATATTCGGCCACTTCAGCGCGTATTCGGCGTTGAGCTCCAGCCATTTCTCGAGGCCCGGCTCGGTGTCCGGCTTGATCGCCTCGGCCGGACACTCCGGCTCGCAGACGCCGCAGTCGATGCATTCGTCGGGATGGATGACGAGCATGTTCTCGCCTTCATAGAAGCAGTCGACCGGACACACCTCGACGCAGTCCATGTATTTGCACTTGATGCAATTCTCGGTGACGACGTAGGTCATTTTTGCTCCTGTCCCGGCGCGAGCCCGAGGAACTGCATCATCAGTTCGAGCTGGCTGTTGAGCATATGGATGCCGAAATGGATCCTGTAGCCGCGATCTTTCGCAGCGATCAGAAGCGGCGTCATGTCCGGCTTCATCACCACCTCGGCGACCAGCGCTTGCTTGTCGACGCTGCCGAGGTCGAACGAATGGCCGTCGTCCGGCTTGAGCCCGAGCGAGGTGGCGTTGACGGCGACGTCGTGGCCGGCGGCGTCGGCGGTGCCGAGGCGCACGTCGCAGGACGGGAACGCCTTCTTGACGCCAGCGACCAGCGCCTCCGCCTTCGCGCGCGTGCGGTTGTGGATGGTGAGCGCCGCGGCGCCGCTGCCGGCGAGCGCATAGGCGAGCGCCGTGCCGGCGCCGCCGGCCCCGGCGAGATAGAAGCGGCGGCCCGCGATCGCGTGGCCCTCGTTCCGCAGGCCGCGCACGAAGCCGCGGCCGTCGAGCAGGGTGCCGACAAAGCGGCCGTCCGCCTCGCGGCGGATGGTGTTGACGACGCCGGTGTGCACGCCGTCGCCGTCCACCGCGTCGCACAGCGCCTTCGACTCCGCCTTGTGCGGGGCGGTGACGATGAAGCCGTCGAGGTTGAGGATCGACCTCAGCCCCGCCCAGCCCCGGGGCAGGTCGTCGCGGCCGATATGGATGGGCAGGCAGACGGCGTCGATCTTGCGCTCCGCGAACCAGGCGTTGAACGCCATCGGGGTGCGCACGTGCTCGATCGGATCGCCGATGATGGCGTAAAGGCGGGTGGTGCCGGTGATCATGGGATCGGGATGCGCCCTGCCGCGGTGACTGGTTCAAGCGCCGGCCCGGGCGGGGCCGACTGGCCGTAACTACCTAGTTAGATATCATAGGGGGCGGCGATTGGCTGTCAATTGGTGCCGGGGGGCGACTGATGTATGTCTGCGCCCCGGCAACCATCGAAGCGAAGAGGCGTTCGGCAGGCCCATGACCCGTTTGACGATCCGCAAGCCGGACGACTGGCACGTCCATTTCCGCGACGGCGACATCCTCAAGTCGGTGGCGCCGTTCACGGCGGCCCAGTTCCGCCGCGCCATCGTCATGCCGAACCTGGTGCCGCCGGTGACCACCGCGAAGATGGCGGCCGACTATCGCGCCCGCATCCTGGAGGCGGTGAAGGGCCACGCCTTCACGCCGCTGATGACCTGCTACCTGACCGACGACACCGACGCGCGCGACCTGATCGCCGGCTTCAGGGACGGCGTCTTCACCGCGGTGAAGCTCTATCCGGCGCATGCCACCACCAACTCCGCCGCGGGCGTGACCTCGATCGACAAGGTCGTGCCGGTGCTCGAGGCCATGGCCGAGGCCGGCATGCGGCTCTGCGTACACGGCGAGGTGCCGCTGCCCGAGATCGACGTGTTCGACCGCGAGAAGGCCTTCATCGACCGCGTGCTGCTCAACCTTCTCGACCGGGTGCCGGGCCTCAAGATCGTCATGGAGCACGTCACGACCAAGGAGGGCGTCGCCGTCGTGCGCGCGCACGGCGGCCGGCTCGGGGCGACGCTCACCCCGCAGCATCTCCTCTACAACCGCAACGCCCTGTTCGCCGGCGGCCTGCGCCCGCACATGTATTGCCTGCCGGTGCTCAAGCGCGAGGACCACCGCCTGGCGCTGCGCCGGGCGGCGACGAGCGGCGAGCCGGGCTTCTTCCTCGGCACCGACTCGGCGCCGCACCTGCGTCACCTCAAGGAGGCCGATTGCGGCTGCGCTGGCGTGTTCGGCGCGCCGGCCGCGCTCGCCGCCTATCTCAGGGTGTTCGAGGAGGAGGGGGCGCTCGACAAGTTCGAGACCTTCGCCTCGCTCAACGGCCCCGCCTTCTATGGCCTGCCGGTCAACGAGGAGCGGGTGGTGATCGAGAAGCGGCCGAACCTTGTCTGTGACGAGATCGAGGTCGGAAAGCTGGGGGAAATCCACCCGCTTTTCGGCGGCGATCAGGTTGACTGGTCGCTCGCTCCGGCGTCATAAGCTACGAAATACCCCGCATTCCGTACCCCGCGAGCGCGCCGCCGGCCGAAGCCCGGTCGCGCGCGCGAGGCGCGAGCCGAAGGAGCCGACATGGGCACGTTTTCCGCCACGACCCCCGACCGGAAGGCCATCGCCAAGCAGACCGCCCGCATGATGCTGGAGATCAAGGCGCTGCATTTCAACGCCGAGAAGCCCTTCATCTTCACCTCCGGCTGGGCGAGCCCGGTCTATGTCGACTGCCGCAAGATCATCTCGTTCCCGCGGCTGCGCAACGCGCTGATGGACTTCGCCGCGCAGACGATCGTCAGGGAGATCGGCTACGAGTCGATCGACTGCGTCGCCGGCGGCGAGACCGCCGGAATCCCCTTCGCCGCCTGGATCGCCGACCGGCTGATGCTGCCGATGCAGTACATCCGCAAGAAGCCGAAGGGCTTCGGCCGCAACGCCCAGATCGAGGGCGAACTGGCCCCCGGCGCGCGCGCGCTGCTCGTCGAGGACCTGACCACCGACGGCGCCAGCAAGGTCAATTTCTGCAACGCGCTGCGCACGGCCGGCGCGCAGGTCGAGCACTGCTTCGTCGTGTTCTATTACGATATCTTCCCGCAGAGCGCCGGCCATCTGAAGGATCTCGGCGTCAAACTGCACTATCTGACGACGTGGTGGGATGCGCTCGAGGTCGCGGAAGAAGGCAAGTACTTCGACGCCAATACGCTGAAGGAAGTGCGCGCGTTCCTGACCGAGCCGTCGAAGTGGTCGGCCGCGCATGGCGGCATTTCCGACTTCGCCGCCTCGCGCTGAGGAACGGCAGCACGGGTCGTGCAGGAATCGACACGCCCTCTCCCGCGCGGGAGAGGGCGTCGTCATTGATGCTTGCGCAGACGCCTTACGAGTTCGACCTCACATCCCGTTCCGTCGCGTTGGCGAGACGCTCGGCCTTGGCGTCGGTTTCGCTCGGCACCAGCGGCGCCTGCGCGCCGGTCGTATCGCGGGCGTGACCGTCGCTGCCCGCCTCGCGCCCGATCGCATCGACGCTTCGCTGCGCCTCCGCTTTGGCGTCGTCCCAGGTGCGGCGGGCGGCGTCCTTGGCCTCGTCCCAGCCGTCCTCGGCGATCTCCTTGCCGCGCTCCCATTGCTCGCGTGCCGCTTCGCGCGCATCGCGTTTCAACTGATCGCTGGCCTCGCCCATGGTGCGGTTCTCGATCTCGGTCGGCGGCAGCAGCGCGCCGATGACGGCGCCGAGTGCGATGCCGAGGCTGGCCACCACCAGCGGCTCCTCCTGCATGAATCTGGTCAGCCCGCGGGTGCTCTGCACCGCCGACGACACCGTGCGGCCGGCGGCGTCGCGGGCGCGATCGTAGGCCTCGGCGGTCGACTCGCGGGCCCGATCGACGGCTTCGCTCGCACGGTCATAGGCGCTGCCGGCAAGCTCCTGCGCCTTGCCGTAGGCACGCGATGCCGTGCTCGCTCCGGCTTCGGCCGCGTCCGCGCCCGTCTCGTAGGCGCTCTCGGCCATCTCGCCGCCGCGCTCGTAAGCCTGCGATGCGGTGCGCTTCGCCTTGCCGGTTGTCGTCGAAGCCTTCGTCGCACGCCGCGAGGTCTTCTCGAATTCCGATGCCATGGCTACCGTCCTGTCCCATTCGTTGAAACTGACCGGCTCGGTCGCATCGACCGAGCCATCTCCTTTCCGTTCGATCGCTTCGCCGTTACGCCGCTGCGACATCATCAGCCATGCGAGCCCCGCGCCCATCAGCGCCACCGGGAGCGGATTGTCGGCGACCTGGCGGCCGAGGTGGCGCACGAAATCGCCGCCCCCGGTCTGCCGCGCATAGTCGAAGGCCTGATCGGCGATCTGGCCGGGGCTGATGCGCCCGCGCAGCTCGGCGAGCGTCGCTTCGATGCGCGCGCGCGTGGCCTCCGCTTCGTGTTCAAGCTGCTCGCTGGAAGCCATGTTCGGTCCTTTCATCCTCGGCTTTGACCTGACGCCTGGCCATCGCCGCGTCTTCCTGGAATTGCTGGATGGTCTTGCGCGGGATGAGGGTCTCGATCTTGAGGCGGTTGAGGCCGATGAGCATCAGCACGACGCCGACGAGGAGGGCGGCCCCGCCGACGATCAGTGCCGACCAGTAGGGCGCCAGCCCGGCGGTTTCGATGGCGTAGACCGCGGCCATCAGCAGGATCACGAGCGAGGGGATGAGCAGCACCGCCGCCGCGACCGCCAGGATTACGCCCACGATGACCCGGTTGACGTTCTCGGAAATCTCCGCGCGCGCCAGCCGGCTCTCCTGCCGCAACAGGGTCGTGAACTGGTTGATGAGGTCGATGACGATCCCCGGGATGGACCGTCCGCGTTCGTCGAATGGCGTGGCCATGGGCGTCCTCCGGACGGCTCAGCTCGAGCTCTTGACGAAGCGCGACACCACGAAGCCGGCGAGCACCGCGCCGGCAAAGGCGGCGAGCGGCTGCTGGCGCGCGAAGCGGTTGAAGGAGCCCATCAGGTCCTCGACGCTGCGGTTGCGCAAATGCGCGGCCGCACTTTCCAGCCCTTCGGCGGCGCTGTGCACGTAATCGGCGGCCTGCGGGATCTCGCGGCCGATTTCGTCCGCGGCGCCGTGCACCGCGCGGCCCAGGCGGTCGATGCGCTCGGCGCCCTGCTGCTTGCCGGCTTCGGCGAAATCCGTCGCCGTGTTGCGCAGAGCCTCGGCGGCGCGATCCTTGATCGTCTCCGCCGCGTCGGCAATGAAGCCGCCGTCCTGTGCGCGCGAACTCTCGCCGCGGGTTCGCTCGGCCTTGTCCAAGGTCTGTTCCATGCCTGTTTCTCACTGACACGATAAGGGTTTGTGGAATGGCGCGTTCTTGTGAGGTAACCGCCTGTCGGCCAATGTGTTCCCAATGTGCCGGCGGTTTGAAACGGCGGCGGCGTGGCCTATAAAATTCGACACAGGCCGCCGGTCGCGGCGGCCGCGAAGGGTCACGACCGATGGCGACAAGAGGAACGGCGCTGCTGACGGGCGCGAGCGGCTTCGTCGGTTCGGCGGTGGCGCGGCGGCTGCGCGAAGCCGGCTTTTCCGTGCGTGCGCTGGTGCGGTCGACGAGCCCGGTCGCGCATCTCGCCGACCTGGAGCTCGAATTTGTCACCGGCGATCTGCGCGATCCCGATGCCGTGCGTGCGGCAATGACCGGCGCGCAGTACCTGTTCCACGTCGCCGCCGACTACCGGTTGTGGGCGCGCAATCCCGACGAGCTGATGCAGACCAACGTCGCCGGCACGCGGCTGCTGATGCGGGAGGCGATGCGGGCCGGCGTCGAGCGCGTCGTCTACACGAGCAGCGTCGCCACGCTCGCCGCGCGCACCGACGGCGTCTCCGCCGACGAGACCATGCCGCTGACGGAAGACAAGGCCATCGGCGTCTACAAGCGCAGCAAGGTCGCGGCCGAACGCGCCGTCGAGGCGCTCATCGCCGAAGGCCTGCCGGCGGTCATCGTCAACCCGTCGACGCCGATCGGTCCGCGCGACGTCAAGCCGACGCCGACCGGGCGCATCATCGTCGAGGCGGCGTCGGGCCGCATGCCGGCCTTCGTCGACACCGGGCTCAACATGGTGCATGTCGACGACGTCGCCGAGGGTCATCTCGCCGCTTTCGAGCGCGGCCGCATCGGCGAGCGTTACGTGCTCGGCGGCCAGAACGCCTCGCTCGCCGAGATCCTGGCGGCGGTGGCGGAGGCGGTCGGCCGCCGGCCGCCGCGCGTCCGCATCCCGCGCAAGGCGCTGATGCCGTTCGCGCATGTGAGCGAGGCGATCGCGCGGCGCACCGGGCGCGAGCCGATGCTGACGCTCGACGGCTTGCGCATGTCGAAGAACAAGATGTTCTTTTCCTCGGCCAAGGCGGAGCGTGAGCTCGGGTTCAGCGCGCGGCCATACCGCGGCGGCATCGTCGACGCCATCGAATGGTTCAGGCGCGCGGGCTATCTGCGTTGATGCCGGCGCGCGCCGCGGCGGCGTCCGCATAGCCGCCCGTCTGCCGCTGCAGGCATTTGACCGTCTGGATCACCTGCGGGTCGGTCAGCGCCGCGAGCTCGTCGCGGTAACGATAGCCGCGCGCGTGGCCGGGAAAGCTGTCCGACGTCGCCGGATGCGTATAGATCTCGACCAACCCGGCCGGCGCCGATCTGATCGCGGACAGCACGCGCTCGCGCGTCATCTGCCCGGTATAGCGCAGGCCGAGCACGGCGTCGGGCGTGACGAGATTGGCGCGTCGCGCCTGCGCGGCGAGCACGGCGCAGGTCGGCGCCATGACGTGGCCCGGCTCGCGCGGCACGCGCAGCGTCCGCAAGCCGAAATGCCGCCCGATCTCGATCACCTGAGCGGCGATGATCGGATGCATGTGAAAATGCTTGTGCGCGTTGACATGATCGAGCGGCAGGCCGGTGCGGGCGAAGGCGGCGAACTGCGCGGCGATCTCGCGCTTGAGCTGCCGGCGCATGTCGGGCCGGCTGGCGAGCTGGAAGGCGAGGCGCACCATGTCGGTGCGCAACATGCCGTTGGCGTCGACCAGATCGGGGATCTGTTGCGGGCGCAGCGTCGGCCGGCCTTCGATCAGCACGAGATGCAGCCCGACGCGCAAGGCCGGCAACCTGCGTGCCAGCGCCACGGCCTCGCACGCCGCCGCGCCAGAGACCATAAGGCTCGCCGCCGTCAGCACGCCGTGCATGTGCGCCCGCTCGACCGCTTCGTTCACCTCAGGGGAGAGACCGAAGTCGTCGGCGGTGATGACCAGCAGGTTCAGTGGCTCACCTTTCGGTGCTCGCGGAGGAAGGCGAAGAACTCGACCGCTTCGCGCAGGCGCCGCTGCAGCATCTCGCGGCTGAGCAGCATCTCGCCGACGATCGAGGCGATCTTCGGTGCGCGGAAATAGAAGCGGCGGTAGAATTCCTCGACCGAATGGAAGATCTCCGTGTGCGAGAGATGCGGATAGCTCAGCGCCGCGATCTGCACGCCGTGATCGTCGACGAGGTCCTGATCGGTGTTGGCGAGCCAGCCGTTCTCCATCGCCTGCTTGTACAGGAACGTGCCCGGATAGGGCGCGGCGATCGAGACCTGCAGCGTGTGCGGATTGATCTCGCGCGCGAAGCGGATCGTCTCCTGGATCGTTTCTTTCGTCTCGCCCGGCAGGCCCATGATGAAGGTGCCGTGGATGGTGATGCCGAGGTCGTGGCAATCCTTGGTGAAGCGCTTGGCGACCTCGACGCGCATGCCCTTCTTGATGTTGTGCAGGATCTGCTGGTTGCCGCTCTCGTAGCCGACGAGCAGCAGGCGCAGGCCGTTGTCGCGCAGAACCTTGAGCGTCTCGCGCGGCACGTTGGCCTTGGCGTTGCACGACCAGGTGATGCCGAGCTTGCCGAGCTCGCGCGCGATCGCCTCGGCGCGCGGCAGATCGTCGGTGAAGGTGTCGTCGTCGAAGAAGAACTCCTTCACCTGCGGCATCGCCGCCTTGGCCCAGCGGATCTCCTCGACCACGTTTTCGACGCTGCGCGTGCGATATTTGTGGCCGCCGATGGTCTGCGGCCACAGGCAGAAGGTGCAGCGCGATTTGCAGCCGCGCCCCGTATAGAATGAAATGTACGGGTGCTTGAGGTAGCCGATGAAATAGTTCTCGATCTTGAGATCGCGGTGGTAGACCGGCGTGACGAACGGCAGTTCGTCCATGTCGGTCAGCGTCGGTCGCGCCACGGTCTCCTGGATGTCGCCATTGGCGTCGCGATAGCAGAGGCCGGAGACTTCGGCGAAGTCCTTGCCCTGCGCGATGTCGCGGATGGTGAAGTCGTAGTCCTTGGCGGTGACGAAATCGACCGGCCCGGCCTTCTCGAGGCTCTTGCGCGGATCGATGGCGACGTTGGCGCCGACCATGCCGATCTTGAGCTTCGGGTTGACGTCCTTGAGCGCGCGCGCGGCGGCGATGTCGGAGGCGAAGGTCGGCGTCGACGAGTGCATGACGACGAGGTCGTAGTCCTTCGCCTGCGGCACGATCTCGTCGAGGCGGATGCCGTGCGGCGGCGCGTCGATGAGCCTGGAATCCGGAACCATGGCGGCGAGCTGCGCCAGCCATGTCGGGTACCAGTGCGACTTGATCTCGCGCTTGGCCTGGTAGCGCGAGCCGGCGCCGCCATCGAAGCCCTCGAAGGAAGGGGCCTGAAGGAAAAGGGTACGCATCGAATTCCGTTTCAGCTTGAGGAGTCGACGATGAGCGTCTGGTCGGACAGCCGGTAACGCTGGCCGCGCCAGGTCACCGTCAGGACGAAGAAGCTCGCGATATAGGCCGCGAAAGAGGCGAGATCGCGGAACGGCAGCAGCAGGTAGCTCTGCGAGCGCATGTCGAAGCGCTGCTCGACGCACCAGGACACACCGACCCGGCAGGCCAGCGCGATCATGGCGATGGCCACGGCCTGCTCGCCGGCGCCGAAGGCCGCCGCGACGAGCGCCAGCGGGAAGGGGTGGGTGATGATGCTGCCGGCGTGGCCGGCCGGATCGATCGACTTGACGGTGCAGACCTGCCGCACCTGGCTCGCGGCCAGATGCTGGGCGCTCGCCTCGGTGTGGACGTGGCCGACGGCGAAGGGCGCCACGGCCACGGTGTAGCCGGCGGCGCGGATGGCGTCGCCGATGGCGTAGTCGTCCCAGAGCTGGTCGGCGAAGGCGGCGAAGCCGCCGATGCGGCGCAGCGTGTCGCGGGTCAGGGCGATGGTCGCCCCGAAGCACGGGCGGGCGAGGCCGAGGGCCAGACCGGCGACCACATTCGGCAGGAAATGGACGTTGGCGCTCATCGCCGCCAGCCGGGACCAGATGTCGCCCTGGTCGATGCCGTAGAACAGGCAGGTCACGGCGCCGACGCCGGGCCGCTGCAGTTCGGCGACCACGCCGGAGAGGTATTTCGCTCCCACCTCGATATCGCTGTCGATCAGCACCAGCATTTCGTGGCGCGCGTGCTTGGCGATATTGGCGATATTGGCGACTTTCAGGTTCTGCCCGAC
>Ga0182749_1001044_pt1 | contig 22723 bp, 12 predicted proteins | sample eDN3rd37CKraftMG_FD_128875 | JGI IMG/M metagenome (GOLD analysis project Ga0182749, IMG submission 128875) | Enriched Miracle-Growth compost microbial communities from Emeryville, California, USA - eDNA 3rd pass 37_C Kraft MG (version 2) (version 2) ...
CGCCCAAGCAGCTCGTCGCGCGGGGCAGGGGCATCCTGGACGAGGTCGATCCCGGGGGCAGCCACCGCCAGCTCGGCGCGACCCTCGCGGACGAGGCGCGGCGCGCGTGGGCGATGACGCGGGTGAGCTTCCATGACCACCTTGACGGCACCACCGGCATCGAGGGGCTGCTTCCTACCCCGGTGGCCGTGCGCGTCAAGACGGTCCTGGACGCCTACGCCTCACCGCGCGGTCCTGGCAGGCACGGTGCCGCGCCTTCGGTGGCCGAACCAGACGCGCGCGCGTCCGACGGCGGTACGTCCGATGGTGGTGCGTCCATGACCGGCGCGTCGGCCATGGGAGAGCCCGGCGGCGGTACCGCCGGGCGCGAGGTGCCGGTCGCCTACGCGACCCGGCTGGGACACGCGCTATGCAGGGTGTTCGAGGGCCTCGACCCCGCTGCGCTGCCTCGCCACGGCGGGGCAGCGACGACCCTGGTCGTCACGATCGATCGTGCCGAGCTCGTCGACGAGCTCGGTGTCGCCGGGATCGTCGACCCTGACGGCACCGCGCTCAGCGCGAGCGAGGCGCGGCGGCTGGCGTGCGAGGCAGCGATCGTCCCGGCCGTGCTGGGCTCCCGATCGCAGGTGCTGGACCTGGGCCGCACCTCGCGGTTGTTCACCCCGTCGCAGGTCCTCGCGCTCCGCACCCAGCAGGGGCGCTGCCAGGCGGAGGGATGCACCATCCCCGCCGCGTGGTGCGAGGCCCATCATCTCGACCCGTGGTCATGCGGCGGGAAGACCGATCTCGCGAACGGCGTGCTGCTCTGCTCGCACCATCATCACCGCGTCCATGATCCGACCTACCGTCATGATCGCGCGCCGGACGGCAGCACCCGGTTGCGGCTCGCCTCGACGGCAGGCGACCCGCCCGGTCGTCAGCCCATGTCGGTGGAGAGCAGGTCGTCCTCGGTCTCGCGGCGCACGATCACGCGTGCGACTCCGTCCTTCACGGCGACGACGGGAGGGCGGGCCACGAGGTTGTAGTTCGAGGCCATCGAGCGGCCGTAGGCGCCCGTCGCGGGCACCGCCAGCAGGTCGCCGGGGGCGACGTCCGCCGGCAGGTCGATGTCGGGAATCACGATGTCACCGCTCTCGCAGTGCTTGCCGACCACGCGCGAGCGCACCTTGACCTTGCCGCTCGACCGATTGGCGAGGCGGGCGGTGTACTCGGCGCCGTACAGCGCCGGGCGGATGTTGTCGCTCATGCCGCCGTCGACGGAGACGTAGGTCCGCACGCGGACGTCGCCCTCGCCCACGGTGACCGGCTTGACCACGCCGACCTCGTACAGGGTCACGGTGCTCGGTCCGGCGATCGCACGGCCTGGCTCGATCGAGATGCGCGGCACGGCCAGCTCGAGCTCGTCGCTCACCTGCTCCACCACGTCGGCGAGCGCGCGCGCCAGCTCGGTGATGTCGACGGGCGAGTCCTCGACCGTGTAGGCGATGCCGAAGCCGCCACCCAGGTCGAGCTCGGGCAGCAGCGTGCCGGTCGCCGCGTACAGCTGGGCGCGCAGCGCGAGCAGCTTGCGCGCGGAGACCTCGAAGGCCGCCGCGTCCTGGATCTGCGAGCCGATGTGCGTGTGGACCCCGAGCAGCTCGAGCTCGGGCCGGGCCAGCACCGCGCGCAACGCCGTCAGCGCGCTTCCGTCGGCGATGGACAGGCCGAACTTCTGGTCCTCGTGCGCCGTCGAGATGTACTCGTGCCCACCCGCGTGCACGCCCGTGGTGACGCGGACCATGACCGGCACCCGTCGTCCGGCGGCGGCTCCGGCGTCGGCCACGCGCTCGACCTCCGCGAGCGAGTCCAGGACGATGCGCCCGACCCGCATGTCGACCGCGCGCGCGATCTCGGCGTCGGACTTGTTGTTGCCGTGCAGGCCGAGCCTGGGACCGTCGATGCCAGCACGGGCCGCGACCGCGAGCTCGCCGCCCGTGCACGTGTCGAGCCGCAGGCCCTCCTCGATCACCCATCGCGCGACCGCGGTGCACAGGAAGGACTTGCCGGCGTAGTACACCTCGGCGCTCGAGCCGATCTCCGCGAAGGCCGACTCGAAGGCGTCGCGGAAGAGCCGCGCCCGCGCGCGGAAGTCCTGCTCATCGAGCACGAAGACCGGCGTGCCGAACTCCTGGGCCAGGTCGACTGCCCGGACGCCGCCGATGCTCAGCGCGCCCGACTCGTCGAGAGTCGCGCTCGCGGGCCAGACCGCCCGCTCGAGGGCGATCACATCCGCTCCGGTGCGCTCACGCCGAGCAGGTCGAGCCCGTTGGCGAGCACCTGGCGGACGGCGTCGTTGAGCCACAGACGCGTGCGGTGCACGTCGGTGACCTCCTCGTCGCCCTGCGGGGTGACCCGGCGCTGGTCGTACCACTTGTGGTACTGGCCGGCCAGCTCCTCGAGGTAGCGCGCGACGCGGTGCGGCTCGCGCAGCTGCGCCGCCTGGGCGACGACGCGCGGGAAGTCACCCAGGGAGGCCAGCAGCACCGCCTCGGAGTCGTGGTCGAGCAGGGCGGGGTCGAAGCCGTCCTCGCGCCGCACGCCGAGGTCCACGGCGTTGCGCCCCACCGAGGCCGTGCGGGCGTGCGCGTACTGCACGTAGAACACCGGGTTGTCGTTCGACCGCTTGCGCAGGTCCTCGCCGTCCAGCGAGAGCGGGGTGTCCGCGGGATAGCGCGCCAGGGAGTAGCGCACCGCGTCAGCACCGATCCACTCGACCAGGTCGCGCAGCTCGATGATGTTGCCGGCGCGCTTGGAGAGCTTGGCGCCGCCGACGCTCACGAGCTGGCCGATGAGCACCTCGATGTTGCGCTCCGGATCGTCTCCCGCGCACGCGACGATGGCCTTGAGCCGGTTGATGTACCCGTGGTGGTCCGCGCCCAGCAGGTAGATCTTCTGCGGGAACCCGCGGTCCTTCTTGGACAGGTAGTAGGCGGCGTCGGCGGCGAAGTAGGTCGCGTCGCCGTTCGCCTTGATCAGCACGCGGTCCTTGTCGTCGCCGAAGTCCGTGGTGCGCAGCCAGATGGCGCCGTCGGCGTCGAAGACGTGACCCTGCTCGCGCAGCCGCTCGACCGCGCGCCCGACCGCACCGCCGTCGTGCAGCTCGCGCTCGGAGAACCAGACGTCGAAGTGGACGCCGAAGGCCTCGAGGACCTCGCGGATCTCCGCGAGCTGGAAGGAGTAGCCGAGCTCGCGCGCGACCGCGACCGCGTCGTCGTGCGGGAGGTCCGCGAGGTCGGGGCGCGCGGCGACGACCTTCGCGGCGAGCTCGGTGACGTACTCCCCCTTGTACCCGCCCTCGGGGACCTCTGTGCCCGTGGCGCGGGCCAGGATGGACGCGCCGAACTTGTCCATCTGCGCGCCGGCGTCGTTGATGTAGTACTCCGCGGTGACGTCGGCCCCCGCCGCGCGCAGGATGCGCGCCATCGCGTCGCCGAGCGCCGCCCAGCGGGTGTGACCGATGTGGAGCGGCCCGGTGGGGTTGGCCGAGACGAACTCGAGGTTGACGGTCGAGCCCGAGAGCGTCTCGCCGCTGCCGTACGCCGGCCCGGCCTCGACGATCGTTCGCGTCAGCTCGCCGGCGGCCGCCTTGTCGAGGGTGATGTTGAGGAAGCCGGGCCCCGCGACGTCCACCGCGGCGATGCCCGCTGCACGGCGCAGCTCCGCGGCGACGGCCTCGGCGAGGGCGCGCGGGTTCGTCCCTGCGGCCTTCGCGAGCCGCATGGCCACGTTCGTGGCCCAGTCACCGTGCTCGCGCTGGCGCGGCCGCTCGAGAGTGATGTCGGCGGGGATGTCGGCCGGGGAGAGGCTGAACGCACCGCCGGCGGCAGCGGCCTCCAGGGCAGCGCGGACGGCACGGAGAAGTTCTTCGGGAGTCACCCGGCCATGGTACTCGGGGACCGGTGCCGTCAGGCCCCGTCGGACCACCCGTCCGCGGTGCCCCCGAGCGTCGGGCCCCGCACCGCTCCTGGATGCATGAGCGGCGCTGCGGCTGGTAGTCTCGATCATCGTGCACGACCTCGGCCGAGGACGAGCACAGTGCGCGCCCGTAGCTCAGTGGATAGAGCGTCTGCCTCCGGAGCAGAAGGTCGGGGGTTCGAGTCCCTTCGGGCGCACCGATCCGGACGAGGCCGGGTCGTCACCAGACGAGCCGACCCGCTCGACGAGAAGGGGAGCCTGGCCGTGGCCAGGCTCCCCTTCTCGTCGTCGCTCCCCAGCCTCGTGGTCGGCAGGCGTGTTCCGGATCTCGGTGCCGGACGGCGAGCCCGGCCGCATCGGGGCGACCGGGCTCGCCGAGGAGCAGATCGTCAGTGCTTCCTGTGCTTCTTCTTGACGACCTTGATCTTGAGCACCTTGGAGGTGCTGCCCGCGACGTTCGCGTCGCCGGAGTACACGGCCCTGACCTTCTTCTTGCCCGAGCCCGTGAAGGCGGGGAGCTTCGCGGTCAGCCTGCCGTGGCGGCTCGGTGCGAGGGCTGCCGTCCGCAGGACCTTCTTGCCGGCCTTCAGGGTGATGGTGCCCGTGGGCGTCACCCCCGTGCCGGGGAGCCTGACCGTGACGGTCGCCTTGACCTTCGTCTTCCTGGCGGTCGCCTTCTTGGCCGAGAGCTTCACGGTGGTCTTCGAGACCGCTCTGCTCACGGTGAAGGAGGCCGCACCCGCCGCGGCGTTCGTCGTCGCGTCGCCCAGGTACAGGACGTAGACGTCCTGGCGGCCTGCACCGAGCGTGGCCGGGACGGCGGTGGTCGCCGTCCCGTCGGTGAGGGCGAGCGTGCGCAGCACGCCGCCCACGGCGACAGTGACCGTACCCGTCGCGGGGCGGCCTGCCGAGGTCACGGTGACCCTTGCGGTGCTCGCGGCGCCGTACCGGTGCGCGGGCACCGTGACAGCGACGGCGGCCGTGTTCTTCTGCGACGTCAGCGGCACGACCTCGGACGTCGAGCCCGCGAGGTACGCCCCGTCGGCGCCCGTGAACCGGGCGCTGAACGTGTGGGCGCCCTCGGTGAGGCTCGCCACCGTGAACGTCGCCTGGCCACCGGAGACCGGGGCCTGCCCGATCACCGCAGACCCGTCGAGGAACTCCACGGACCCGGCGACGTCGGCCGGGACGACCGAGGCCGTGAGCACGAGAGAGGACCCTGTCGTGCCGTCACCGGTGAGCGCCAGCGCCACCGAGGTCGGCACCAGCGACTTCTGGGCCACCTCGACCGACCCGGTCCCCTGGTTGCCGGCCTCGTCGGTGGCCCGGAGCAGGATCGTGGCCGCCTCCCCGCCCAGCTGGACCGGTGCCGTGTAGGCGGCCCACGCCGTGCCGTCGAGCGAGTACTGCACGCCCGCCAGGTGGGCGTCCGCCGCGCTCACCGTGAGCACCCGGGCGTCAGAGACCTCGCCGGACACGACCGGCGCCTGGGTGTCGATCCGCACCGTGCGCGACACCGGCTCGGAGACGTTGCCCGCCTCGTCCGTCGCCCGCGCCTGCACCACCGTGGTGGCATCGCTCAGCGCGACCGGGCCCGTGTAGGCCGTCCACGCTCCCGACGTGCCCAGGCGGTACTCCACCGCGCCCACACCCGAGTCCGCGTCCGTGGCCGACACCGACAACGACGGGGCCGTCGTGTACCAACCGCTCGCCGCCGGCTCCGGAAGCACGACCGACACGCTCGGCGCCGTCGTGTCCGGTATCGGCACGGCGTCCACGTGCACCGAGCCCGTGCCCGTGTTGCCGGCCTCGTCCTTCGCCCGAAGCGAGACCGTCAGCTCGGCGTCACCGAGCTGCACCGGCGCCGTGTAGGGCGCCCAGGCGTTGCCGTCGAAGGAGTACTCGACGCTCGCCAGGTGCGCGTCGGTGGCCGTCACCGTCAGGACGCGGGAGCCGGAGACGGTGCCCGAGACGACGGGGGCGGTCGTGTCGATCGTGAAGTGCCGGGTGACGAGGTCGTCGTCGTCCGTCGTGTTCTCCTCCTTGTCGGTGGCGCGGGCCTGGATCACCGTGTCGGCGTCGGTCAGCGCGACCGGACCGGTGTACGTGCTCCAGTCCCCGGAGGTGCCCAGGCGGTACTCGATGGAGTCCACGCCGGAGATGTCGTCCGTGGCCGTGATCGTCGCGGTCGGTGCGGTCGTGTACCAGCCGGAGGCGCTCGCCTCGGGCAGGCTCACGGTGACCACCGGCGGGGTGACGTCGGGGGTGCACGTGAACGTGGGGTTGGCCCAGTCGGAGTTGTCGTGACCGTTGCCGTCCCCGGCGTCACCGGTGTACAGCGTGAGCTGCTGGGCACCCGTGACGTCGATCGGCCCGAGCTGCGCGGCGGGCGTCACGATCCCGGTGATCTTCGCCGAGGTCGCCTTGGTGACACCGTCGACGAGCACGGACATGATCACCGACCCCTTGCCCGCGGTGGCGGTGGCGTCGAGCCCCACGAGGGTGGTGAACGAGGTGCAGCCCGCCGGCACGTCGTAGGTGATGCTCGCGATCGAGTTCACCCCGATGCCCGAGGTGTACGTGACGCCGTTGATCACGAGCGGGCCGCCGGCCTGGTTCGTGTTGACGCCGATGGAGCCGTACTGGAGCGTCGAGCTCACCACGGGCAGCGAGCTCAGTGCGATCTCGCCCGCCGCCTTGATCGTGAGCGGCAGGGTCGCCCCCGTGGTCCCGGCGGTCTCCCCCGACCCGTAGGTCACCGTCGAGGCGAGCGCCACGTCACCCGGGCCAGCCGCGGCGGAGACCTTGACCTTCCAGGTGTAGGTGGCCGTCCCGCCCGCCGGGATGGCGGTCGGGGCGCCGGCCGTGGTGTCCGTGACCGTCCAGCCGGCCGGCGCGGTGAGCGTCGCAGCGACGTCGGTGACGGCGGCCGTGGACGGGTTCGTGACCGTCTGGGTGACGACGACCGACTTGTTGGGCTTGGTCACGCCGTCGACGGCATCGCTCGTGAGGGGCGCGGCCACGAGTCCGGTGACCGCTGTGGGGGCGCCGTAGGTCGCGGCGTCCCACGACGGTGCCTCGTCGACGACGAGCGGCGTGCCGCCGCGCACCGTGCCCAGGTTCGTGAGCTCCACCTTCTCGAGACCGTCACCGGCCCCGCCGTCGCTCGTCACGGCGATCGCCACCGTGTTGTGCCCCTGGGGGTCGATGACGCCGCTGGGGATCACGAAGGTCTTCTGCGGGCCGACGTCGGCGATGTACTGGCCGATGTTCCAGCCGTTGACGTAGATCAGCGCACGGTAGTGGCCGTCCGCCTGGGGCTGGCTCGGGTCCCCGATCGTCAGGCCGAGCGAGGCGTCGACGCCGGAGGGGACGGCCAGGTCGAACTGGGTGCGGTACCACGAGGTGCCCGCGGTCGCGGTCGTGGCGGGCAGCGTCGTCCGCGACCAGGAGGTGTCGGGGAAACCGGGCAGGTACCAGCCCTCGCGCTCGCCGTAGAGGCCGCCGACGTTGTTGGCGCCGCGTGCGGTGTCCACCACGTCCTCGCCCCCGCGGTTGCCCTGGATCTTCCATGCGATCGACGTCGGGACGGCGGTCGCGGCGGCGTCGTAGGTGGTGACGCCGATCAGGCCGCGCCCCTCCTTCTGGGCGTCGTTCACCCCGCCGTCCTCGTTGTGGCCGTCGTTGCGGACCATCACAGAGATGACGTGGGAGCCCGTGCGCAGCGACTCGGGGATCGTGAACGTCGCCGTGGCGGTCGTCGCGGGCGACGAGACGCCGGACGGGATGACGTTCTGACCGAGGTAGACGCCGTCGATCCAGGCCTGCAGCATGCCCGCCCCGCCGCCGCCGTACTGCAGCTTGACCGTGGCCGCGCTCGCGTTCGCGGTGTACGTGCCGCGGTACCAGACGTCGCCCTGGTGGAAGCCGTAGTCGTCCTCGGTGAGCACGACGCTGCCGGTCGGGGGCTTCGTGGTGCTCGTGGTCGAGGTGTGGTCCGCGACCGTCCAGGTCGAGTCGTCGAAGCCCGGCTGGGCCTCGGGGGACTCGGGCGAGTAGGACCACTGCGCCGCCGTGAGGTCGGGCAGGGTCACCGCGGGAGCCCCGGCCAGACGCGTGGCGGCGCTCAGCGCGCCGTCGGCCTCGGTGGAGGTCGGCGTCGCCGCGCCGTTCCACGTCACCGCCGTCACGCTCGAGGGCGCCCACACCTCGAGGTCCGCGCTGTCGTCCGTGTCGCCCGTCAGCGCGAGGGTGCCGTCGGAGACGGTGGCGGTGCGCACGAGCTCAGGACCGCGCTCGAGCAGCCTGCCCGCAGCGGTGTCCTGGACCCAGAACGTGCCGGCCGTCGAGGTGTCGGCCAGCAGGAGCAGCAGCGGGGTGTGCCCGCCACCGGTGATCTGCACCTTCGCGAGACCGTCGTGCGTGTAATCCAGGCGCAGGTCGCCGGTCGCCGCGTCATAGGTGGAGGTGACGTCGCCCGAGAGCACCGTGACCGTGGGCTGCGAGGTGTACCGCAGCACCGTCTCGCCGTCCTCGCCGTCGCGCCCGTACAGCAGCGCGAGGTCGCTCGAGCCGCGGGTGAGGTGCGTCATGATCTCCGAGGTGGAGTAGACGAGGTGCTGGCCGTCCATGTCGTAGTCGGCCACCAGCAGCTTGGAGTCCTGGCCGTTCAGGCGCAGCGTGCCGGACTGCGGGACCGTGTAGGTGCCGTCGCCCGTGCTCAGCGGGAAGGTGAAGCTGTCGTTCGTGGTCGCGCTCGACGGGTTGTGCATCGCGGTGTAGAGGTGCGTGCCCGTGTCGGGGTTGACGTTGTGGTAGATCTTCACCTTCGACGACGACGGCGTGACCGCCGTGGACTTCTGCTGCTTGGTGACGGGCTCGACGCTCTGCAGGAAGAAGCCGAGCTCCTTCATCGTCGTCGCCTTGTCGCGGATCTGGCGCGCCTCGCTGATCGCGGAGCCGTAGTCGTACGAGGTGTAGACGACGGGCGCGGGGAGCCAGCCCCAGGACGTGCCGCCGTAGGTCATGTAGAAGTTCTGCAGGCTGATGCCGTTGGCGATGTTGGCCTCGTAGAAGACGCGCTCGTAGCCCGGTCCTTCCCGGACGGCGGTGCAGTCGTAGGTGCCCTTCGAGCCCCAGTAGTCGAACCAGCCGCCGCCGAACTCGGCGACGAACCCGGGGGTGTTCGGGGAGGCGGTCGCCCCGCCGGTCGCGCCGCCCGCGCCGTAGAAGCCGTAGTCGGGAGCGGCCGACGGCGTGCCGGGCGAGCCGTTCGAGCTGCAGGTGCCGCCCGGGTAGCTGTCGAAGGCGTACATGTCGTTGGGGCCTGTCACCGTGCCCGAGACCCCGGAGCCCGCCGGCACCCACATGCCGTTGCGCCCCTTGTCGTTGTGGAAGATCGGGACGTCGATGCCGTCGGCGCGCACCTTGTCGTAGAGATGCTGCATGTACTGCTGCTGGGTGGTGCCGGTCGACGCCAGCTCGTTCTCGATCTGGTAGAGGATGACGGTCCCGCCGCCGTCGGTGTAGAGGTGCCTCTTGAGGATCGCGTCGATCTGCGTGAGCCACTCGTCCGCCGCCTCGACGTACGTGGCGTCGTTCGTGCGGGCCTTGCCGGCGACGTTCGTGAGCCACAGGGGGAAGCCGCCGGCGTTGGTCTCGGCGTTCACGTACGGCCCCGGGCGCGCGATGACGTAGAGCCCCACCTCCTGCGCGATGTCGAGGAGCTGGTCCACGTCGCGGACGCCGGTGAAGTCGTAGACGCCCTGCTTCGGCGAGTGGTACTGCCAGTCGAAGTAGATCGAGACGGCGTTGTAGCCCTCGGCCTTGAGCTTCTGGAGGACGTCGCGCCACATCGTGACGTTGGGCAGGCGCCAGTAGTGGAACTCCCCCGACCAGATGTACGTGCGCTGGCCGTCGAGCATGAGCGACGAGCTGTCGTACGTCACCGTGTGGGGCGCGGCCGCGGCGGCCGCGGTCTGTGCGACGGGGGCCGTCGCTGCTGTCGCGGGTGCCGCGACCGAGACGGTCAGCAGACCGCCGAGCAACGCCGAGACGGCCGCGATCGCGGCTCCGGCGTGCATCCCACGACGCGCTCCCCGGGCGCGTCGGGTCATCGATGTGATCCTCACCAAGACTCCTTCGTCAACCGTCTCCTCGATGAGACGCCTTGCGCACGCTACCACTCGTTCTTCGATATCGGTAGAGAAATCTTTCGATTACGACGCTGTGACTTTCATGTGTGAAAGTAGGCACGAAAACGAGCGGCCGGGGCCGGGATTCGAGGATCGAGAGGACCGCCGCCGACGGCGCGGGCCAGGACGGGACAGACGCAGCGCGTCAGGAGCAGCCGTGGATCGCCGCCGCCACGCGGTCGATGTCCGTGAGCGCACGGGCGCGCTGGGCGGAGGTGGTCAGGCCGCCGACGAGGATGGAGAAGACCTTGAGCCGCCCGTCGGCGCCCACCGTGTAGCCGGAGAGGGCCTTCTCGCGTTCGAGCGAGCCGGTCTTGGCGGTGACGGCACCGATCGCGCATCGCGACCCCGCGCCGGTGAACCGCCCCGCCGTGGTGGCCAGCGTGCCCGTGAGGCCCGCGAGCGGCAGCTCGCCCGCATAGAGGATCGAACGCACGGCCGGGTCCGGGGAGGCGGCGACCTGCCGGAGCAGGCTGATGATCGTGCGCGTCGTCACGAGGTTCGCCGGGGAGAGCCCGGAACCGTCGGCGAGGGTCGAGCCCGTGAGGTCGACGCCGAAGGCGCGGACCGCACGGGTGGTCGCCCGCGCCCCTCCGGCGAAGGTCGCCCGTAGCCCGCTCGCCACGGCGACGTCTCGGCTCAGCACCTCGGCGACCTGGTTGTCGGAGTACGTGAGCATCCGCCGCACGAGCGTGCCGACCGTGGCGCTGGACACCGTCGCCACGATCTTCGCCTTCCCCGGCGCAGCCGCACGGCCCTTGAAGCTGACCTTCCAGCGCCCCGGCAGAGCCTTGTCGAGCCGCTTGGCGAAGTAGCGGGCCGCGGAGGCCGCCGAGTCGGTCGACCGCAGGGCCTTGCGCGTCGTGCCGCGCACCGGCTGGATGATGCTCGTGGAGTAGCGGGAGCGCCACTGCGGGTTGCGCGCCTTGCCCGCGAACACCGTGTCGTCGAGCCGCACCTTCACCCTGCGCTCGCCGTGCGACGCGGCGACCCGCTTCGCTCGCAGCGCCGCGGCGGTCTGGGCGGCCAGCGCCTTGACCTTCTTGTTCGACAGCCGGGGGTCCCCGCCGCTGACGAACGTGACGCGTGCCGAGCGCCCGGAGCGCTGGACCGTCGTCGCGAACCGCTGCTGCGCCGTCAGCACCGTGAGCGCGGAGACGGCGGTGAAGAGCTTGGTGTTGGACGCGGGGACCCGGGCGTACCTCGGCTTGTACGCGTAGATGCCCTGCCCCGACTCGGCGTCCGCGACCTCGATCGAGTAGTGCGTCCCGAGCCCTCCCCCGCCCGCCACCTCGGCCACGCGCTGCGCGATGCGCGCCTCGGCGACGTCCTGGGGCACGAGCACGGCGGTGCTGGGCGCCGAGAAGATCGTCGTCGTCGCACCCGACGCGGGGCTCGCGAGCGCGCTCGCCCCGACCGCCACTGCGAGCGCCACGGTCGCGACCGCCGCGCTTCGCTGGACTGACCGGGCGCGACGCGCGCGGGCCGTGACGAGCGTGCGCCGGGACGGCACGCGCGAGGGCACCTGCAGCACGGGAGGCATGGTCCGATGCTATCCGCCGCAGGCCGACGGACCTCGCACCCGCGCGTCGCAGGCCGAGCTCGCTCCTGCCGCCGGCGGCGCCGCCCCGAGCTTCGGGCACCTCGCACGCCTCGGGTCGAGCGAGGGACCGCGCCCGCGGATAATCGTCCTACGAGCCGACGACCTGAGGAGAGCCGAGCCCCTGTGCCCAGCCGAGCCAGCACCGTGCTGAGACCCCTGATCCGCTTCCAGGAGAGCCCCGTGCGCTGGCCGGTCGCCCTGCAGGCCGGGCTCTCGATGTGCCTGCCCGTGGCGCTCCTGACACTGCTGGGCCGCACCGACCTCGGGCTGCTGGCCTCCAGCGGCGCGTTCGCCAGCCTCTACCTCGCCTACCGCAGCCGCCGCACGCGCGCCGTCTGGCTCCCCGTGATCTCTGCGGGCCTCTTCCTCTCCGCGGCGCTCGGCGTGCTGACCGCGCGCCACCCGGCGCTGGCGCTGGGGCTGATGGCGCTCCTCACCGCGGTGAGCTCGCTCGTGATGTTCGGCCTGCACGTCGGCCCTCCGGGAGCGGTGTTCTTCGTGCTGACCGCGGGCGTCAGCGGCCACCTGACGACACCGGCGGCGGACGGCGGGGGCGGGCTGTCCGCCCGTGTGGTGCTGGGCATGCTGCTCGTGGGGCTCGCCGTCGCCTACGCGGTGACGATGGCCCCGATGAGCCTGCCCGGGGTGCGCGCCCGCGACCGGGCGCTGCACGAGGCGCGCGAGCCGGCGGTCTTCTCCTTCGACCGCGCATCGCGCATCATCGTCACCCGCGTCGTCGCCGCGAGCGCCGTCGCGGCCGTCGTCTGCATCCCGCTGGGGGTGCACCGCGCGTACTGGGTGATGCTGACCGTGGTGGCCATCCTCCAGGCGGCGCCGCACGTGCGGCTGACGATCTCCCGCGGCGTGCAGCGGGTGGTCGGCACGTTCCTGGGGATGGCGGTCTTCGCGCTGGTGTGGCAGCTGCACTCGACGGGACTCTGGCTCGCCCTCGTCCTCGGCGCGCTGCAGTTCCTCACCGAGATCGCGGTGACGCGCAACTACGGGCTCGCCCTGCTGACGATCACTCCCCTCGCGATGACCATGGTGGCGCAGGGCCACCACGGGGCGGTCTCGGAGCTGCTCGAGACCCGGCTGCTCGACACCGTCCTGGGGGCTGCGGTCGCGATGGTGGTGCTGCTCGGCTCGAAGGTGCTGCAGGACCGCCTGTGGCGGCGCGAGCCGCACTGGGTGAACGTCTGAGCCGTGGGGCCGGGCCGGTCAGCCCAGGGCGGCGCCCTCGTGGAGCCCCACGGTCAGCAGGATCGCCGCCTCGTCGAGCGCGGCCACCGCGTGACGCTGTGGGGGCAGCACCGCGTACTCGCCCGCCGCGAGCTCGGTGCTCGTCTCCGGTCCGCCGCCCAGCGTCGTGAACCGGATCCTGCCACGCAGCACCTGGAGCGTCGCCTCGCCCGGGCTGTCGTGCGCGTCGAGGCCCGCGCCCTCGCGCAGCGCGACGACGGTCTGGCGCATCACGGACTCGCGACCGCCGTGGATCGTGACGGCACTGCGACCGGCGGTGCCGGCCCGTGCCTTCGCGAGCTGTTCCTCGACGAGTCCGCCCAGATCGATGCGCTCCATGCTCCATGCATACCCCGCGGCGAGCGCCGGAGCCAGCCCCGACACCCGTCGACCGGCAAGAACGGTCAGCTCCCGGCGGCCTCCGCCACCACCTGCGCGGCGTCCTTGTCCGGGCGCCAGCCCCGCCAGCGTGCCTGCCGGACGCGGCCGGAACCGGTCCACCCGGCGAGCTCCACCTCCGCCACCTGCGACGGCGTCACCCAGACGGCGTCCGCCGCATCGGCGGCGGGCACACCCGTCACTGCGGGAGTCCTGCGCCGCAGGCGCCGCAGCCTGCTGAGCACCGCCTCGCGCTCGTCCTCGGAGAAGCCGGTGCCCACCCGGCCCGCGTAGACCAGCCCGTCGTCGCGGCGCACGCCGAGCAGCACCGAGCCCAGGCCACCGGTCAGCCGCCCGCGGCCGGGGCGCCAGCCGACGACGACCACCTCGCTCGCGGGCCGGTGCTTGACCTTCACCCAGTCCTCCGAGCGCGCCCCGGGCCGGTAGCGGGAGCCGCGACGCTTCGCCACCACGCCCTCGAGCCGCAGCCGCTCGCTCGTCTCCCAGGCGGCCTGGAGGTCACCGTCGAAGGCGGGCGGGGCCTTGACCGAGGGGCTGTCGGCGACCAGGTCCTGCAGGCGCTCGCGCCGGTGGTCGTAGGGCTGGTCGACGACGGGCTCCCCGGCCTCCTCCAGGACGTCGAAGAGGTAGAGCTCGACCGGGACTGCGGACCGCGCCCTCGCCACGGCAGCGGCGGAGGTGAGGTTCATGCGCCGCTGGAGCCGCGCGAAGCTGGGCACGCCGTCCTGGAGCGCGACGAGCTCGCCGTCGAGCACGGCGTCGCCGCGCACCGCCCGCGGGAGCTCCGCGACGACCTCCGGGTAGGTCGCGGTGAGATCGATCCCGTTGCGGCTGGTGAGGGTGGCAGCGCCCCGCTCCACCCGGGCGAGCGCCCGGATGCCGTCCCACTTCATCTCGAAGGCCCACTCGTCCTCCTCTCCCCGCCGCGCGACGTCGGACCGCTCCCCGAGCGTCGCGAGCATCGGCCGGTAGCCGTCGGGCCGCCGAGCCCTCTTGCGCCCGTCCGACGGCGCCGCCGGGGTTCCCGGGCCGTGCTCGTGCTCCAGCGCCATCCGGTGGATGAGCCACTGCGACCCGACGGGCCCCGCACCCGTCGGCGCACCGTGGCTGCCGTCACCGTGACCGTGGCTCCCGCCTCCCCCGCCGCCGTCGGCGCCCTCCCCGCCCCGACCGAGGTGCGTGCGGATCAGCGCGAGGCGTCGCACGCCGTGCCGGGCACCGTGGAGCACCACGATCACCTCGTGGTCGCTCCACTTCTCGGTGTCGTAGGTGCCCTCGTCCCAGATCGTCACCTCACCGGCGCCGTACTCGCCGCGGGGGATGGTGCCCTCGAAGGAGCCGTAGGCCAGGGGGTGGTCCTCCGTCTGCACGGCAAGATGGTTGTGCTGCGTGTCGGCGGGCTCGCCCTTCGGCAGCGCCCAGCTCACGAGGGCGCCCCCGCGGGCGAGCCGGAAGTCCCAGTGCAGGCGGCGGGCGTGGTGCTCGTGGATGACGAAGCTGCCCCCGGCCCCGCCGTCGCGGGCAGCCCCGCCCCGACCGCCTCGTCCAGCGCCTGCCTCCGGCGAGGACTCCCCGGGCTGCGGCACCGGCTCGGGCGTGCGCCGCGGGTCACGCTTGCTGCGGTAGACGTCCAGGCTGTCGCGTGGGGCGCCGCCCGGGGTGTCGTGCGCGGCGTCGCGGGGTGCGCGGACCCGGCTCCCGCCCGGGTCGGGGTCCTCGTCCCCCGGGGCGGAGGCGGAGGACCGTTCGGCGCCCGAGCTCGTCGAGCCGGACCCCGCGCCGTCGCTCGCCCCCGCCATGGGGTCGCCCCGCCGCCGCACCCGACGCAGCACCTCCCGCCACTCGAGCTGAGCCAGTCCTGGATGGGTGAGCTCGCGCCACGTGCGGGGCGCCGCGACCCAGGGACGCGCGCGCCCACGCAACGAGTACGGCGCGACCGTCGTCTTCGCGGCGTTGTTCTGGCTCCAGTCCACGAGCACCTTGCCCGAGCGCAGCGCCTTCTTCATGTCCGAGACGACGAGGTCGGGATGGTCGGACTCCAGCGCCCGGGCGAGCTCGTGGGCCACCGCCGACACCTGGTCGGAGGTCTGCCGCCCGTCCAGCGGCGCGTACAGGTGGATGCCCTTGCTTCCGCTCGTCACGGGGAACGGCTCCAGCCCCATGCCGGTCAGCAGCTCGCGCAGCAGGAGCGCGACCTCGACGCACTCGGGCAGCCCTGCGCCCGGCCCGGGATCGAGGTCGAGCACCATGCGGTCGGGGGCGAGACGCGCGTCGCCCACGCCGAAGCGCCACTGCGGCACGTGGATCTCGAGCGCGTCGGACTGCGCGAGCCAGACCAGCGTCGCCGCGTCGTCCACCACCGGGTAGGTGTTGGTGTGGTCCTTGTGCTCGATCTCCTGGCGGCGCACCCAGGCGGGCGCCCCCGCCCCGAGGTTCTTCTCGAAGAAGAGCGGACCGTCCACGCCGCGCACCCACCGCTTGCGCGTTGTCGGGCGGTCGCGCACGTGCGGCAGCATCACCTCGGCGACCGCCGTGTAGTAGTCCACGACGTCGCGCTTGGTCGTCCCGCTCTCGGGGTACATGACCTTCTCGGGGTGCGTGACCCGGACCTCGTGCCCGCCCACCTCGATCACCTCAGGCTCCTCCCCACGTCCCGCGGGGCGCGCGGCACCCTCTGTCTTCCTTGAGCCTGCCTTCCTCGAGCCCGCCATCGGTCCCCTCCCGGTGTGCCGTCCGCCACCCCCATCGTCGCCCCCAGGACACCTGCGCGCACGAGGGGCAGACTGGCTGCATGAGAGCGATCTGGTCCGGCTCCGTGGCGTTCGGTCTGGTCAACGTGCCCGTGAAGCTCTACAGCGCCACCGAGTCGCACGACCTGCCGATGCACCAGGTGCACGACAAGGACGGCGGGCGCATCCACTACGAGCGCCGTTGCGAGAAGTGCGGCAAGGTCGTGCCCTTCGGGCACATCGCCAAGGCGTATGACGACGGTACCCGCCAGGTGGTCCTGGACGACGACGACCTCGCGTCGCTCCCGGTCGAGCGTGACCGGGAGATCGAGGTCGTCGAGTTCGTGCCCAGCGAGCAGGTCGACCCGATGCGCTACGAGCGCAGCTACTTCCTCGAGCCGAGCCCGCAGTCCCTCAAGGCCTACGTGCTGCTGTGCCGCACCCTCGCCGCGCAGGAGCGCACTGCCATCGTGACGGTCTCGCTGCGCCAGCGCAGCCGGCTCGCCGCGCTGCGCGTCCACGGGGACGTGCTCGTGCTGCAGACGCTGCTGTGGGACGACGAGCTGCGCCGCCCGGACTTCGACGTCCTCGACTCCCCGGTGAAGATCTCCGCCAAGGAGCTGGACCTCGCGGACGCTGTCGTCTCGGGGCTGGAGAGCGACTTCACCCCTGAGGACTACACCGACGAGTACGAGGCGCAGCTCAAGGCGCTCGTGACCGCGAAGCTCGAACGCGGCGAGTCCGAGCCCTCGCCCCGCGCCGCCGCGGAGGAGGAGGAGGCAGGCGAGGGCGCCGAGGTGGTCGACCTCATGGACGCGTTGCGCCGCAGCGTCGACAAGAGCCGCAAGAAGAGCCGGGGGCGCGCGAAGGCTGCGAGCGGCACCGAGGAACCGGCGCCGTCCGCCGGCACAGGCGCCAGGAAGCGCTCGAGCCGCACGAGCAAGACCGGCTGACAGCCGCGGTGCCCCGCAGCGGCGCCTGCTACCGCGGGCGCAGCTGGTTCATCATCGGGCAGTCGAAGGGATCGCGGGCCGCGAGGCCGACCCGGTTGAGGTACCGCACGACGATGCCGTAGGAGCGCATGAGCGTGGTCTCCGTGTACGGCACCCCGGTCGCCCGGCAGTGCTCCCGGACCAGCAGCCGCGCCTTCGCCAGATGCGGGCGGGGCATGCTCGGGAACAGGTGGTGCTCGATCTGGTAGTTCAGGCCGCCCAGCAGCATGCTCGCGCGCCAGCCACCGGAGACGTTGCGTGAGGTGAGCACCTGCTTGCTGAAGAAGTCGAGCTTCGTGTCAGCGGGGATGATCGGCATGCCCTTGTGGTTCGGGGCGAAGGACGCCCCCATGTAGAGGCCGAACACCGCGAGCTGGACGCCGAGGAAGGCGAAGGCCATGCCGACCGGGAGCAGCCAGAAGACGACGGCCGCGTAGAGCGCGCAGCGCACGAGGATCGTGCTGATCTCCCGCGCCCGGCCATCGACCGGACGGCGTTCGAGGAGGGTGCGGAACGACGTGAGGTGGAGGTTGAGGCCCTCGAGGAGCAGCAGGGGGAAGAAGAGGGTGCCCTGGCGGCGGGTGAACGCGGCACGCCACCCCCGCTGAGCCGCCGCGCTGTCCTCGTGGAACGAGATGGTGTCCATCTCGATGTCCGGGTCCTTGCCGAGCTTGTTCGGGTTGCCGTGGTGACGCGAGTGCTTGGACATCCACCACTGGTAGCTGATGCCGACGATCCCGGTCGCGATGGCGCGGCCCGCGCGGTCGTTGGCCGGCCCCGAGGCGAACACCTGCCGGTGCGCGGCCTCGTGAGCGAGGAAGGCGAACTGCGTGAGCAGGACGCCGAGGCCGGCCGCCACCAGCAGCTGGAACCAGGAGTCGCCGAGCAGCACGAACGCCGTGCCCAGCCCCAGGAGACCCACGCACAGCGAGGTGAAGAGCGCGAGGTAGAAGCCGCGCGTGCGCCGCAGCAGCCCGGCCTCGCGCACGACGGCGGACAGCTCCGCATAGCTGCGGACGACGGTGTTCGGCGGGCGAACGGCTCCGCGCGAGCGAACGGCTCCGCGCGGGGGTGCGAGGGTGCTGAGGGTCAAGGGTTCCTCCGGCCAGGTCGGTCGACTTCCCAGCCGCGGGGTGGGCCGCAAGGCCCGGATGCCTGGACAGTACCCCGCCGGACCCTGCTCAACCTGGGAGCGCGCCGCACGGAGACAAACCAGGAGACACACCGGCACGGGCGAGGTCGTCACGATCCGGCGTCTCGGCTGGCATGATCTGGACAGCTCATCCCGTCCGACGTCGTACCGAAGGAGCTCTCGATGCCCGCCGTCCCGGCGTCCGCCGACCTTGCGATCGAGACCTGCGCGCTGCGCAAGACCTACCGCAAGCTCACCGGCAGGCGGACGGTGGCCGTCCACGGCCTCGACCTCGCCGTGCCCGTCGGGGGCGTGCACGGCTTCCTCGGCCCCAACGGCTCGGGCAAGACGACGACGATCCGCATGCTGCTCGGGCTGATCCGGGCCGACTCCGGGACGATGGAGATCTTCGGGCGCCGCGTGCCCCGGGCGCTGCCCTCGGTGATCGGGCAGATCGGCGCGATCGTCGAGCAGCCGAAGTTCTACCCGCACTTCACCGCCCGGCAGAACCTGACGCTCCTGGCCGAGTCGATCGGCACGCGCAAGGCCGCGGTGGGCGAGGTGCTCGAGGCGGTCGGGCTCACCGAGCGGGCGAAGGACCGCTACCGCGCCTACTCGCTGGGCATGAAGCAGCGCCTCGCGATCGCGGCCACGCTGCTCAAGGACCCCGCGCTGCTGATCTTCGACGAGCCGACCAACGGCCTCGACCCGGCAGGCATCCGCGAGATCCGCGAGACCATGCGGTCCCTGGGCGCCCAGGGCAAGACGGTCCTGGTCTCGAGCCACATCCTCGCGGAGGTGGAGCAGGTGGCCGACACGGTCTCGATCATCGGCCGCGGCCAGCTGCTCGCCTCCGGGCGCATGACCGACCTCATCGCCGCGCACAGCGCACCGGTGGTCGACGTCGGCATCGACGACCCCGCAGGGGCGCTGACCGTGCTGACCGGGGCAGGAGTGCAGGTCCGCGCGGAGGGCGAGCACCTAGTCGTCACCGGCGAGCCAGATCCGGCACGCATCACGCAGGTGCTCGCGAGCCAGGGGCGCTACGTGCGCGCGCTGACGCCGCAGCACCACGGGCTCGAGCAGCTGTTCCTCGAGCTCACCGCCGGGCAGACCCCGGGCATGCAGGCGGACCCCACCACGATCGACCAGGACGGAGACCGGTGATGCTGCGACTCGTGGGGGCCGAGCTCCACCGCTTCCGGCTGCGCATCCTGTTCTGGGTGGCGGGCGTCGCCATCGTCGGGTTCGTGGGCGTCTTCCTGCTCCAGGCTTACGGCGAGGCCAGACCGCCGTCGGCCGCAGCCGTCGCGGAGGCGCAGCAGTACCTTGCGCCCGCCGTGCAGGAGTGGGAGCAGCAGTACGACAGCGCGCAGGCCGAGGCCGACGCGGTCCAGTGCCTCTCCGACGAGGCCGATGCCAAGAAGACCGACCCGGACGCCGACTTCGGCTGCGACCAGATGTGGGCGAAGCCCACCATCGACCAGTACCTGCCCTACCGCAGCACCTATGCCCAGGAGGCGCCGGGCATGGTCGGCAACGACGCGATCCTGCTGCTCCTGATCAGCCTCGTCGTCGGCATCAGCTTCATCACGGCCGAGACCTCGACGGGCGCGCTGGGCAACTGGCTGAGCTTCGAGCCGCGGCGCGCCCGGGTCTACGCCTCCAAGGCGACCGCGCTGGCGACCGGGGTGGCCGTGGTCTCCGCCGTCTCGCTCGCCGTGCTCGGGGCCGGGGTGCGGCTGGTCTTCGCGGCCTTCGGCAGGCTCGGCGAGGCCACCGAAGCGCACCGCGCCCTCGTGGAGGCCACGCAGACCTCCGGCCGCGTGGTCCTGGCCGCGGCCGCCTTCGCACTGATCGGCTACGCCCTCGGGGTCCTCGTGCGGCACGCCGCGATCGCGGTCGGCGTCCTGCTCGTCTACCTCGCGGCCTGCGAGGGCGCGCTGCGGGCGGCGTTCCCCACGGTGCAGCGCTGGCTCGCCTCGACGAACGTGCTCGCCTGGGTCGAGGGCAGGTACACCTACGGCGTGAGCACCTGCGAGCGCGACCCCTCGACCGGTTACCTGAGCTGCGACCGGTGGGTCGAGCACACCATCTACCAGCGGGCCGGCGGCTGGTACCTGCTCGCCGGGACCCTCGTGGCCCTGGCCCTCGCGTGGGTCGTCTTCCGCCGCCGGGACGTGAGCTAGCCGAGACGACGGAGGCTGCTGCACTCCATACGAGTCTCTCGACTTCCGCGAGGCACAACCGAGAGCGGTCACCACGTGGATCTCCGCGGTGACCGCTCTCGATCCATACATCGCAGCTGTGCGGCCCTGCTCCTCGCTGACCGACGTCAACAGCCAGGTTTCCTAGCGACTGAGCTACGCCTGTCGAGCGATCACATCGGAGACAGCGCTGACCGCGTCGTCCATCGTGGTGACGCCTTCCGGGATGACGTTCTCGGACTGCACGTCGTCGCGGATGGTCGAGAGAGCGCCATCGACGGGCATCCACACGCCAGCCACGGTGGCCGTCATGTAGTAGTCGTCAATACCGCTCGGAGCGAGGAACCAGAGCCCCTTCTCCTTGGGGTAAGTGATCGGTCCTGGGTCGAAGGCGACGGCGCTTCCCATGTGCACCGGGATCGTCTTCTTGGTCCACTCGCCCTTGAGGACCTTGTCGACCGTCACGTGGACGATGAGCGTCGGTATGACGATCTTGCCCTCGGGCTGCTCGTAGACGTCATCGGGACCTGGTACGACCTTGTCGACGGCGCCGGTGACAACGATCGGCGCTCGCTCGACGAGCTCGGCTGCGCTCTGTGGAGGGTCGACCTCCATCGCGCCGTCACCTCGCACGAGCTGCCACAGCTCGCCGCCGCCATGTTGCCCCGAGGGCGAGGAGGAGCATGCGGACAGGATGGCGCCCCCGCAAAGGACGGCGATCGCAGCGAGCACCATGCGCGCTCGGCGCGAGGAGGATGGCATCAGGGCGTGCATCTCAGTACCTCCCGTTGATGTGCGAGCGGTCGTGGTCGCTGAACCACACATGGTCCGGATCAGTGCGCAAGCACGAGCGCTTGTTGGAGGGCATCACAGCCTGAAGACCGAGGACGAAGACCGTCGCCGACAGAAGCAGCCGCAGTCTCCGAGCACTCGGCGGCGGGATGGTGGTAGCCGGATCTCTGTCTCTCATTGCAACCCCCCGGTCAAGCCTCACGCCGTTGTGAGGTTCCTGAGAACCTACCTGTGGGATTGCTCTGGGTCAATGCCCCATGCTCACTCCGACTGAGATGCGCGCACTCGACGGAAGCCCTGTCATCGACAGCGAGCCCGGCCTCGAGGCGGCCGACGGGGTCCCGAGCACCGCCCACCTCGCGGACGGGCGGAATAGAGCGGGCCTCGCGGACGTAGTCTTGAACGACGACCCTGCGCCTCGTCGCACGTCAGCGACCGGTCAGGGTCACCGTCCGTCGCCGAAGGAGCCTGTCCCCCATGAGCCGTCCGCTGCGCTCTCGTACCTCCACCCACGGCCGCAACATGGCCGGCGCCCGTGCCCTGTGGCGCGCCACCGGGATGGGCGACGGCGACTTCGGCAAGCCGATCATCGCGATCGCGAACTCCTACACGCAGTTCGTCCCGGGCCACGTCCACCTCAAGGACATGGGCGACCTCGTGGCCTCCGCCGTGCGCGAGGCCGGCGGCGTCGCCAAGGAGTTCAACACGATCGCGGTCGACGACGGCATCGCCATGGGCCACGGCGGCATGCTCTACTCGCTGCCCAGCCGCGACCTGATCGCGGACTCGGTGGAGTACATGGTCAACGCGCACTGCGCCGACGCCCTGGTGTGCATCTCCAACTGCGACAAGATCACGCCCGGCATGCTCAACGCGGCCCTGCGCCTGAACATCCCGGTCATCTTCGTCTCCGGCGGCCCGATGGAGGCCGGCAAGGCCGTCGTGGCCGACGGCGTCGCGAGGACGCCGCTGAACCTCATCAACGCCATCAACTACTCCGCCGACGACAACGTCTCGGACGACGCGCTCGGCCAGGTCGAGGCGAACGCCTGCCCCACCTGCGGCTCGTGCTCGGGCATGTTCACCGCGAACTCGATGAACTGCCTCACCGAGGCGCTCGGCCTCTCGCTGCCGGGCAACGGGTCCACGCTCGCCACGCACACCGCGCGCCGCGAGCTCTTCCTCGAGGCCGGCCGCCGGATCGTGGGGCTGGCCAAGCGGTACTACGACGACGAGGACGACTCCGCCGCGCCGCGCAGCATCGCGACGAAGGCCGCCTTCTCCAACGCGATGGCGCTCGACGTGGCCATGGGTGGCTCGACCAACACGGTGCTGCACATCCTCGCCGCCGCGCAGGAGGGCGAGGTCGACTTCGACCTGACGGACATCGAGGCGATCAGCCGCCGGGTCCCGTGCCTGTCGAAGGTCGCGCCCAACCACCCCGACTTCCACATGGAGGACGTGCACCGGGCCGGCGGCATC
>Ga0182749_1001045_pt1 | contig 22718 bp, 26 predicted proteins | sample eDN3rd37CKraftMG_FD_128875 | JGI IMG/M metagenome (GOLD analysis project Ga0182749, IMG submission 128875) | Enriched Miracle-Growth compost microbial communities from Emeryville, California, USA - eDNA 3rd pass 37_C Kraft MG (version 2) (version 2) ...
CTGGGTTGCGCTGGTGTTCCTGATGGAACTCTACGGCAGCGCCGGCCTGCCGCGCTCGGTCCCGCTGCTCTACTGGCTTTTGAGCACCGTTTTTATCTCCGCCAGCCGTTTCGGTGCGAAATGGCTTTTGCGCAGCGCTGAATCGGACAAACGCTATACAAGTTCCGCATTGATCATTGGCGTGGGCGAACCCGCCCGCCAGCTCGCAACCGCGCTTCGCAGCCACAGCGACACATTGGTTGTCGGCTTTGTCGATCCTGACGGCCAGCTTAATGGCATGGATATCGTGGGATTGCGTGTTTACGGTGTGGAAGACATTCCCGCCCTGATCGAAAACTACGGCATCAAGCAGGTGGTCGTGTCGGAGCCGGGGCTGGAACAGAAGCAGCGTCAGGATTTTGCGCGGCTTCTTGGGCGCCTTCCGGTCAATACGCGTATTCTGCCGCCCATTGCCGATCTGACGGCAGGCAAATATCTGGTCAGTTCGCTTCGCAATGTTGAAATCGACGACCTGCTCGGACGTTCGCCGGTGCCGCCGGATGCGGCCTTGTTGCGGGAAGTGGTTGAAGGCCGACGCATTATGGTGACGGGTGCCGGCGGATCGATTGGCAGCCAGCTTTGCCGCACCATTGCGCAATGGAACCCGGCCTCCATTGTCCTGTTCGAATCAAGCGAGTTCGCGCTTTACAACATCGACAGGCAACTGAGGCAGATAGCCGGTTGCGAGATCGTGCCGATCCTGGGGACAGTCAGCAGTCGCGAATGTGTCGAGAAGGCCATTCGCGACCACAACGTCGATACGGTCTATCACTGTGCGGCGTACAAACACGTGCCCCTTGTCGAAAAGAACCCATTGGTCGGTATCTACAACAATGTCTTCGGCACGCTGGAAGTGGCGCAGGCGGCTCTTGATACGGACGTCGAACGCATGGTCCTCATCTCGTCCGACAAGGCAGTGCGGCCAACCAATGTCATGGGCGCAACCAAGCGCTGGGCCGAGCTGGTCGTTTATTATTGCGGAATGCTCGCCGAGCAGTCGGGAAAGAAGAAGGCATTCTATTCAGTCCGATTCGGCAATGTGCTGGGCTCGAACGGTTCGGTCGTTCCGCTTTTTCGTGAGCAGATTGCCAGTGGCGGTCCCATTACCCTCACCCATGAAGACATGACCCGCTATTTCATGTCGATAAAGGAGGCGGCCGAGCTTATCGTGCAGTCCGGTGGCATCGCCGCATCCGGCGACACGGTACTGCTGGAAATGGGCGAGCCGGTCAGGATTCGCGATCTGGCAGAGAATATGATTCTGCTGGCAGGGCTGACCGTTCGCAATGAAGAAAATCCGCATGGCGACATCGCCATCGAGGTGACAGGGATTCGCGAAGGCGAGAAGATGTATGAAGAACTCTTCTACGATCCTTCGCTGGCGCAGCCGACGCGCCATCCCAAGATCATGCGCGCGCCGAAAGGCAACAAGGCAGCTGTGGATGTTCCGGCCAGCCTTGCAGCCCTGCGTATTGCCATGGAAAGCGGCGATGTTGATGCAGTCCGCAAGGTGCTGTTCGACGTTATAGCTTCCTGAACCGTCCGCGGAAATCCAGCAGCAGAAGCAGCGTCGCCACGACTGCCACGAGCAGGAAAGCGACCTGTGTGATTGTGTGGTCCAACGCAAGCAGCGCAACGCTGCAAGCGACGAGAATCAGGTTCAGAAGTGCGACGTGGCTGACGACCTTCAGCACGCTCCAGCCCGCGCGCTTCGCCGTCTGATAAGCATGTTTGGAATGCGCTTTCAGGATATTCTCGCCTTGGCTCAGCCGCATCACGATGGTGGTTCCCGCATCGAGAATGTAATAGAGCGGCAGGATCAGCGCGACGACGATGTGTGTTTCGCGTGCCAGCAGGATCAGCGCCGTGCCCGTGATCAGGCCAAGCGGCAGGCTTCCTGAATCACCCAGAAAAATTGTCGCTGGCGGTCGGTTGAACAGCGCGAAACCGAGAATTCCACCCGCCGCAATAGTCCCGATGCCGCCGCTTTCCAACCCAGCGAGCCCAAGAGCTGCAAGAAGTCCGATACCCGCCAAAGGAATCCCGATGCCCGCAGCGGTCATCAGGTCGAGGCCATCCATGAAATTGGTCACATTGATCGCTACCATGAGCGCAATGACTATGAGCGCTGCCTCCAGCCAGTGCGGCAAAAGTTCCGGCAAGAGCCGGAAATCCGGTCCCAGACCGTAAACAACGAGTCCGGCCGCAATGAACTGCGACCCCAGCCGGATAATTTCGGAAAGCTCATAGCGGTCATCCAGACCTCCGACGATCCAGAGCAATAGCGAGGCTCCCGAAAGACAGAGCGCCAGATGCGCATTGACTTCCAGATCCGGCGCAAAAATCAGCATCGTCGCGATGATTGCGGGAATGAGCGCCAGTCCACCGATCTGCCGCGCTACTGTCGTATGGTTGGAACGCGAACTCATGCGGGCCGCAAGAAAGCGCTCGGGCAGAAGTCGGTCGAGCAGGTAGAGCCCGATGCCGCACAAGGCAGCGCTGACAAGAAATGAAATCAACAGAAACAGCATGGCCAACACCGAGAACACAGTTTCTATAGGAAGTAGCAGCTTTGGCGCCGGGCGCAAATCGACGGTTTCGCTTTATGTGACGGCCAGTGGTCCTGGAGCATGTCTTCCGAAAGTGGGAACCGGTTTCGGAACCATGCGTGAAAACTGGAGTTTGAAGCATGCCACTTGAATTGAATAAAGCGTGGCATGCTTTAGCTGTTGAAAACGTTCTTCACGGGGGCTGTAAGCTTGCTCGGGATTTCGTGATTAGGCGATTGCGCTCTGGTTTCGAAGCGGCTATAAGGCCGCGCAACCGATTGCTTCGGTTTGATTTGTTGGGGCGTAGCCAAGCGGTAAGGCAGCGGTTTTTGGTACCGCCATTCCCTGGTTCGAATCCAGGCGCCCCAGCCAGACGTGAATAGATCAGTTGAACTTTTCTGATTCTTCTTAATGTTCCACCAAGTTATAAAGCCGCGCTTTTCCCTAGAATTCGGCGCGATCAGCGCTTAACTAGTACAGATAGTCATGCAACGCGTCGCTCGGGTCTTGCCATCTCAGTGGACTAATTAGGCCGCATTATTGGTTTCCTTCAATTCAATTTCGTAAGTGTTCGCTACAGCACATTTAGCTTGACGTAAGTTCCATGAAAGCAAGTCGTAGGGACGGCTATGGGACGTCTGCATGCGATGGCGGTCAGTGTGGTCTTGAGATAGGCACGGGGTTCGACGCCGTTGATTTTACAGGTTTCGATCAGTGAAGCGATACGACCCAAGGGCGATGCCACCTTCGTCGTGACCTGCAAAGAGTGCGTTCTTGCGATTAAGAGCAATGGGCCGGATGAGATTTTCAACCCTGGTGGTGCCGATCTCTACGCGTCTTTCCGTCAGGATATTTTCCAGCGGCTCAAGCACCGCCTTATAATTACCGCCACTGCTGCCGATCAGTATTTCACTGACATGGTTGCCGTTCGGAACGAAATGATGCAGGCACCAGTGGTCAACTGGGATGTTAGGACAATGTCCAATGCCAAGAACCTAGCCTCTCCCGCGTACGATTCGGGCCTCCAGATTGCGTTCCAGTTGTCGCGGCTGGCACAATGGTGCTCGAATATCCGCTGACGTTCGACGCTGATTTCTAAGGAGCTACGATAATGGACTTTAGCGATGTAACTGTCGCGTGGACCGACGATAACGGCGCCCTCCTTTGGCGCGGCGGCACGACGGGAGGCTGTGTTCCGAAAGATCATCCGCGCTTCGCCTCGGACTTCTGGAGGCTGGAAGAAATTGGAGATCGTGACCCCGCGTTGCCGGATTCGCTCTGCATCACTTGCATAATCCGCCTGATCGATATGTAAAGGCGGAACCAACAATCGATTGAAGGGATCATCACGTGAAATTCTACGGTCAGTTCGAAGATCAGGTCGATCGCTTCATTTTCGAGCGATATTTTCCCGATACAAATATTCGGGGCACGTTTGTGGAGTGTGGCGCGTTCGACGGCCTAACGGAATGTTCATGCAAGTTCTTCGAAGAGACCATGGACTGGACCGCGTATAATCTGGAGCCCGTGCCGTGGATTTTTGAGCGTCTTCAGGCCAACCGACCAAGGAGCAATAATTTCAACCTTGGTCTCTCCGACAAGTCAGGAACGGCTAGTTTCCAGAGCGTCATCCATCCCAAGTATGGCCGTCAAACGACTATCGGTGCAATCGATCACTCGCCGGAACTGAAAGCGGCATTGGAAGCGGACGGCTGTACTTTCGAGCCCGTTGATATTCAAGTGCTCTGCTGGAGCGATTTTATTGCAAAGACAGGTCTCAAAGAGATCGACCTTATGGTTCTAGACGTGGAAGGCCACGAACTTGCAGTGCTTTCTGGAATGCAAAATTCGTCGGTGCTGCCCAAGGTGATGTGCGTAGAGTTCGGACATGCCGGTTTTGACCGTATACGGGAGGTCATGAACTCCATGGGCTACGAGTACGATACGAACTCCCACGCCAACGCCTTCTTTGTTCGCCGGGAGGTACTCGCTGCCATCAATTTAAGACATCTCGCCAAGCCTGCTGCATCGACAACGGTCGAGGATGCCGCCCTAATCGAGAATCTACAACAGCGACTGGCAGACAGTGAGCGTGAAATAACGAATTTAAGCGGGCGGATAGATTTTCTTCAGAAGCGCGAAACAGAACTGGTTGATCTTTACGATTCAATAATCGGTTCGAAGGCTTGGAAGCTTGTTCAGTTTTTCCGGCGTTGTGTGGGTAGATAGGATTTGGATTCCTCTCGCCGGCGAGCGGGCTGCGGCGTTAGCGTTTTGTCTTTTGTCCAGAAGCTAACGCCGTCTCTCCGTAAGCGGCAAGCAGACCCCATCTGGCGGAAGTGGTGATCGGTCGGATATCGGTAGCGGACCAATGGGCTGCTGTGAGCTTCTATGTCTGCGCTTCGTACTGGAACTAGAACCTTCCATATGATCGAAGCTGTTGCCGAGCGTCTTGAGGGTGCGCCGCGGCAGCTTCGCCGACGCTGGTCGGATGAGTTCAAGGCACGGGCGGCGGCAGAGGCATTGGAGCCAGGCGCGAGTGTCTCGGTGATCGCGCATCGGCCGACATTTACCCGTCGCAGCTCTTTGGCTGGCGTCGTGCGGTCTTAGACGCTCGCAAGGTGTCCACGGAACCGGCCCATTGTGAGATAGCCGCGGCGTCTACTGGCGAAGCGGTGATCGCGGTTGTCACTGGCGACGTGATCGTGCGTGCTCACACTGACGTCCGTGTGGAGCTCTTGCAACGGGTGATCCGGGCGGTGCGGTCGGCATGATCCCCTCCGGCGTAAAGGTTTTCCTGGCCAGTCATCCGGTCGACTTCCGCAAGGGCCCGGACAGCTTGCTGTCGCTGGTGCGGGATGCCGGCAATGATCCGTTCAACGACGCGCTTTACGTCTTCCGGGCCAAACTCGTCTGGTGCGACGGCTCCGGGGTCTGCCTTTATGCCAAGCGGCTGGAAAAGTCGCAGTTCTGCTGGCCGCGGATTGGCCACAATCGAATCCAGGTCAACCATGCTCAGCTTCTGGCGCTCATCGACGGCATGGATTGGAAACGGGTTCGCGCCGCCGGAAATTGTTGGGTAAAAGCCCTGCGGCGAAGTGAGTCAGCGGCGTGAAAGGGCACCGGCGCAAAATGTGCTCTGGTCGAACCGATGACGCCGCCCGATCTCAACTTTCCAGACGACGTTGAAGCGCTGAAAGCTTTTGCACTTGCCATGGCCGAAAAGGCGGCCCGGGCCGACGCCCTGGAGTGCGAGGGCGCAGATCTCAAGGCGCGCAATGCTTCTGCCGATGAGCGCATCGAGCGGCTGACGCAGATCCTGAAAGCCCTCGATCGGGCCCGCTTCGGCCGGCGATCGGAAAAGCTCGGCTCCCCAAGCCCCGACGACGAGCAGCAGGCCTTTGTCTTCGGAGAAATCGAGACCGGCATCGCCGCGATCAGGGCACAGGTCAACAAGGGGGGGCGAGCGTCCGGATGGCAAACGTCCGCCGCGGCCACGCAAGAGCTTCGCACCGCATCTGGAGCGGGTCGAAGTGGTTATCGAGCCGCAGGAGCTGCCGGAGCATGCCGGCAAGTAGAAGGTGCTGATCGGCGAGGACGTGTCAGAGCGGCTGGATGTGGTGCCGGCGAAGTTCCGCGTCATCGTCACCCGCCGCCCGAAGTATGCCTTCAGAAACGAGGACGGGGTCATCCAGGCGGCGGCGCCGGCACACATCATCGAGAGCGGCATTCCGACGGAAGCGCTTCTGGCGCAGATTGCCGTCTCCAAGTATGCCGATGGTCTGCCGCTCTACCGACAGGAGGCGATCTACGCCCGCGACAAGGTCGAGCTCGACCGCAAGCTGATGGCGCAATGGATGGGCAAGCTCGGGTTCGAGCTGGAGATCCCCGCCGACTACTTCTTCGATGAGATCAAGAAGGCCGAACGGACTTTGCCGACGAGACCACCTGCCGACGCTCGCTCCCGGCTCCGGATCGACGAAGACAGCCTATCTATGGGCCTATGCCAGGGATGACCGACCATTTAGCGGCAGCGGTCCGCTGATGGTGGCCTATCGCTTCGAGGACAGCCGCGCCGGCGAGTGCGTCGCCCGCCGTCTGAACGGCTATCGCGGCATCCTGCAGGTCGACGGTTATGCCGCCTACAACAAGCTGGTCCGCTCCGACGGCGGCAATGACGGCGTCACATTGGCAGGCTGCTGGTCACACAGCCGACGGAAGTTCTATGAACTGCATGCCGCGGAAAGCTCAAAGGTCGCAACGGAGATGGTCGAGCGGATGGCGAAGCTGTGGCAGGTCGAGGAGACCGTGCCGGCCAAAGCGCTGACGCCCGTGTCGCGGTGCGTCAGCAAACTCCGCCGCGATTGTCACCGAGCTCTTCGCCCTCTGGCAGAAGACCCTGCCGCGGATCTCCGGCAAATCGAAGCTCGCCGAGGCGATCCGCTACGCGGTCTCGCGTGGCGCCATCTTCGAGCGCTTCCTGGCCGATGGCCGCATCGAGCTCGACTCCAACATCGTCGAGCGAGCAATCAGGTCCCAGGCCGGACATGAGTCATTATGCACCTCCTTTCTAACTTATTGAATTTATTTAAAGGACGATTTGCCGGGGTCGCGATATGGGCGTTTCCGTCGTCTATTGTTGATCGCTTCAATGATATCCTCGCGTTCGATATCAACGGCTTTAATCTGATAAGGCGCTCTGGGCACGACTTGTTCGGCCGGCAGGATTTTTGCCTTGATCAGGTTGCGGATGACGTGGTTTGTCACGTCGAGTTTGGTGGCCGCCTCCGTCATCGTCAGCCATTTGTCGCTCTTTTCGGCAGAAAAGTATGCGTGAGTAACTGCTTTGGCAGTTGACGAGAGTGCCCTCTCACCTTGAGGATCAATAGACTGGCGAGTTCAATGAGCGCTTCAAGTGAAGCACGGGGCTCGCCAATCTCCATGCCCGCACAGGCAATCGGATCCAGCATCCACGTCGGAATGACGATGACATTACCGGGCGTCGTCTCAATGTGCGCGACTGCTTCGCCTTTGCGATGATCGACGCCCTGACGTCGATCCGCTGGCCTATCTGACAGTCGCGCTTACCGCCATCGTCAATGGCCACAGGCAGAGCCGAGTTGAGGAACTTCTGCCGTGGCATTACGCGATTAAGCAAAAGCAGGCGCAGACGGCACTCGGCCTGTCTGTCCAAGTCCGCTCCTAGCCTGCATTGTCGCGTAAGGCGGCTTCGAAAGTTCTGTTGCTCGGTTGACTCTCTTCCACTTCTTCATCAAAGCACCCGCGCGTGAGCATCAAATCGAGGGCTGCCTTGGCTATAGGCGCGATGCGTTCGAGCCATCCGGAAGCGATGACCATGGTTTCATCCGCTATGTCGTCAGTCGCCGCATCAACAACTGCCAGCACGTTCGTGACGGCATCTATCTCCGCCGGTGTCATCGTCTCGGGCGCTCCCTTTGGCCATGCCCACGGGGAACCCTCTTCAGGGACAAAGTCATAAAACATCAGAAAGAACTCTTTTGCGCTCATTTTTCGAACGCCCACAGCGCCTTCCTCTAACCAGCTCATTGCGTCCATGATCCTGTTGCGCATGCGCTGATCTACGAGGCGCTTGGATGGGTCTTCAATCATCGCTGGCTGCTGCCCATTCTTGAAAGTTCCTTTTTGGCAACTCGTGGCCGAGTACACGGTGGCAGAAGCTAATGACATTGACTTCAGGATTTAAGTCAAGGTGCGAGCGGCACGCCGCTTACCCTTATGTGTGAACCCCACCGGGTTTGCCGGAGGCTCCAACTTCTGAGAAAGTGGAGCCGATATGAGCAAGACACCGAACAAATTTTCACCTGAAGTCCGCGCCCGTGCGGTGCGGATGGCTTTGGATCACGAAGGCGAATATTCCTCGCGGTGGGCAGCGGTTTCCTCGATCGCCGCCAAGATCGGCTGCACGGCGCAGACGCTCAATGAATGGGTGAAGAGGGCCGAAGTGGACAGTGGTTCCCGGCCTGGGCTCCCAAGCGACGTCGCCGAGAAGATGAAGGCTCTTGAGCGGGAGAACCGAGAGCTTCGTCAGGCGAATGAGATATTGCGCAAGGCGTCTGCTTATTTCGCGATGGCGGAGCTCGACCGCCCATTGAAACGATGATTTCCTTCATCGACGAACACCGCTCGGTGTTCGGGGTCGAGCCGATCTGCAGGCTGCTGCCGATTGCCCCGTCAACCTATTACGAGAACGTCGCCAAGCGCCTTGACGTTGACCGCCTGTCGGTCCGCGCCCGCAGCGATATTGCCTTGGGGATCGAGATACGGCGTGTCTTCGAGGCGAACTTCCGCGTCTATGGCGTTCGGAAAGTGTGGCGGCAATTGAAGCGGGAGGGCTTTGACGTCGCCCGCTGCACCGTTGCCCGGCTTATGAGGTCGATGGGCCTGCAAGGTATCATCCGCGGCAAGCCGATCCGCACGACGTTCCCGGACAAGACGGCTCCGAGCCCGCTGGACCGCGTAAACCGCCAGTTCAAAGCCGCTGCGCCGAACAGGCTCTGGGTTTCGGATTTCACCTATGTCGCCACTTGGCAGGGTTTCGTCTACGTGGGGTTCGTCATCGACGCCTTCGCCCGCCGCATCGTCGGCTGGCGGGTGAGCCGGACGGCGCAAGCCGGTTTCGTCCTCAATGCCCTGGAGCAGGCCCTTCATGAGCGGCGTCCCGTTCATGGCGGCGGCCTCGTCCATCACAGCGATCGCGGTGTCCAATACGGCTCGATCAAGTATTCGGAGCGACTGGCTGAGGCAGGAATCGAGCCTTCCGTCGGAAGCGTCGGCGACTCTTACGACAACGCCCTCGCCGAAACGATCAACGGTCTCTACAAGGCCGAGGTCATTCATCGGCGCGGACCATGGCGGAGCTTCGAAGCGGTTGAATTCGCCACCCTGGAATGGGTCGACTGGTTCAACCATCGACGGCTTCTGGAGCCCATCGGCAACATTCCGTCAGCCGAAGCCGAGGAGCAGTATTACGCCATGCTGGACGAACCAGTTATGGCTGCATAACTTAAACCAAACGGCCTCCGGCAAACCCGGTGCGGTTCATATTGAAAACAACGGCAGGCACAGAGGTTCGAAGGGATGCGGTGATAAAATGCACCAATGGATGGCCGGCAGGCAATGACGACGCCTTCCCAGGACTTGAAAATAACTATGTAGAGTTCATTCCAGCATCGCGATGGCTACGAAAGGGTGCAATAGGTTAAGCTCGTTCACAAACACTCTTGCTGAATGCATGGAATGGGTCGACTTTATCGTCCGGCACGGCTATAGAGCAACAAATTTGAGGGCTGGGGTGTGGCATCTTTGATGCAGGAAAGTTGATCAAGTCTCTAATGGAGAAAGTAATGACGAAGAAAGTCGCCCTCATAACAGGAATAACCGGCCAGGATGGCGCTTACTTGGCTGAGTTCCTGCTGGGTAAGGGTTATTCCGTCCACGGGATTCGCCGTCGCACATCGTTGTTTAACACCGACAGAATTGATCATCTCTATACTGACCCGCACGATACGGGTAATGATCTGACATTGCATCATGGTGATTTGACGGATTCCTCCAGTCTGATGCGGATCATTCAGCTTGTGCAGCCTGATGAGATCTATAATCTTGCGGCACAAAGCCATGTGGCGGTTTCGTTTGAAGAACCGGAGTATACCGCGAATTCCGACGCTCTTGGGGCGCTCAGAATTCTGGAAGCCATTCGTATTCTGGGCTTAACTAAAAAAACCCGGTTCTACCAGGCTTCTACTTCCGAGCTGTATGGTCTGGTGCAAGAAGTACCGCAAAAAGAGACGACGCCGTTCTATCCGCGGTCACCTTATGCTGTCGCCAAGATGTACGCATACTGGATTACGGTAAACTACCGTGAAGCTTACGGAATTTATGCGTGCAACGGAATATTGTTTAATCACGAATCGCCGAATCGTGGTGAGACGTTTGTTACACGCAAAATAACGCGTGCTTTGGCGCGAATTAAGCTTGGCACTCAAAAAACCCTCTTTCTTGGCAATCTTGATGCTCTTCGTGATTGGGGGCATGCGCGAGATTATGTGGAAATGCAGTGGCTGATGTTGCAGCAGGAGCGTCCCGAAGATTTCGTGATCGCCACGGGAGAACAACATTCGGTGCGCGAATTTGTTGAACTCGCCGCGGCCGAACTGGGTATTTCCATTCGATGGGAGGGCGAAGGTGTAGATGAAAAGGGATATGATACGGCGAGCGGCGAGTGCATTGTTGCCGTCGACCCAAGGTATTTCCGTCCCGCCGAAGTGGAAACGCTCCTGGGTGACGCATCGAAAGCAAAGGCGAAGCTTGGCTGGTCTCCAGCAACGAGTTTCAAGGAGCTGGTAAAAGAAATGGCAGCTGAAGATCTGAAATCTGCCGAGCGGGAAAAATTCCTGAATGAAAACGGCTACCAGTCCTCTGTGCGTAGAGATTGATCATGTCAAGAATACCAGTTTATGAGCCTCATCTTGGAGGCAATGTTTCTCAATATGTCAATGAGTGTTTGACCACTGGCTGGATATCTTCTCGCGGCCAGTTCATTTCGAAATTCGAATCTGCCTTCGCCGATTATGTCGGCGCGAGATCGGCAACGTCAGTAGCTAACGGAACGGTGGCTATCCATCTGGCTTTGGAGGCACTCGGGATTGGTCAGGGCGATGAGGTAATCGTTCCTAGCTTCACGTATATTGCTTCTGTTAACACGATAATGCAAAGCGGCGCCAAGCCGGTTTTTGTGGATTCCTTAAGCAGTACGCTTCAGGTTGATCCGGCCTCAATTCGCGCTGCAATAACACCTCGGACCAAAGCCGTGATGGCTGTGCATCTGTATGGCCACCCGTGTGATATGGATGCCCTTGTTGAAATTTGCAACGAACACGGTCTTCTGCTTGTTGAAGACTGTGCAGAAGCTTTCGGTACCTTTTGGAAGGACCAGCACGTAGGCACCTTTGGTGACGCCTCAAGCTTCAGCTTCTTCGGCAACAAAACCATTACCACCGGCGAAGGTGGGATGGTACTGGCTCGTGATCCGTCGGTGATGGAACGGGCAAGACGCCTGAAAAGCCAAGGCGTATCAGCAACACGCGAGTATTGGCACGATATGTTGGCGTTCAATTATCGCATGACCAACATTGAAGCAGCGATTGGTTTGGCTCAGCTAGAGATGGCTGACATGCTTCTTGAGAAGAAGAAGAATGTCGCGGAGTTTTATTCGCGTCGACTGTCGGGTTTACCGCTACGAACGCATGATTTCTCGGGTGAGGGTAAGCACTCATACTGGATGTGCTCCATAATCTTGAATGATGCTGCGGATAGAGATCCGTTGAGAAAGCAACTTGCCGAGCAGGAAATAGAAACCCGGCCATTCTTTCCTATGGCGCATCTCATGCCTCATTGTGCAACGGATCAATCGTTTCCGGTCGGCGAAGACTTGAGCCTGAAAGGTGTGAACCTGCCGAGCTATCCAGATCTGAACGAGTTGCAGCTGAATCATATTTGCGACACCATTTGTAGATATTTCGACCAGAAGAAAAGTTGAGTTTTGAAAGTGAGATTTTAAATGGACTATGCCAGAGGTATATGGGCCGCCCGTTATTTTTGGTTCCATTTAGTTTTATCTGATCTCCGCGCTCGTTGGCGGAGATCATTCTTTGGAATACTATGGTCTATGCTCCAGCCATTGGGGCTGACCATTTTGATCTCTATAGTATTTAGCCAGATATTCAATTCGACGCTGGCCGAGTATGCGCCCTATATTCTTTCTGGTGTTATTATATGGGAATACATTGCCTTTAATGTCACCGGCGGCTCCATGGCTTTTGTCCAAGCTGACGCATATATCAAGCAGACGAAACATCCTTTGGCTATCTACACGCTGAGGAATGTATTGTCTGGTCTTATTGTGTTGGCTGTTGCCTCGGTGAGTTTGATCGGATGGGTTCTGGTAGCTATGCCCCAGAATTTCGGTTGGTGCTGGTTGGCTGCTTTAACCATTTTCCCCATTCTGGCAATGTTTGTTTGGCCATGGGCGACGATCATGGCGTATTTTTCTACCCGATTTCGAGACTTGCCTCATGCTTTGGGGTTGATGTTGCAAGCGATATGGTTTGTGTCTCCTGTTTACTTTGAAGATTCTATTTTCAGACGCGGTAATCTACACGCTTTGCTGGATTACAACCCAATTTACCATCTTCTACAGATCGTGCGCGCACCCCTCCTGCACGGCGAATGGCCAACGCTAACGAACTACCTATGGTGTTTCGGTACGGCATTGGTTTTCTCGTTGGTTGCTATTGCTGTGGGACGAAAAGCAGAAAAGCGGGTGATATTCTATCTATGACAAATCGTATCGAACTGACGAACGTAAATCTTCACTATGCTTCCGTAGCGTTCAAAGAGCGATCCATCAAAACGATGCTGTCGTCCATGCTGACGCGTGGCAGTGGGGTGAAAATCGCTGATATCCATGCGCTAAGGAATGTCAATCTCACTATTCAACCGGGCGAGCGCGTGGGCTTGCTGGGGCACAATGGTGCTGGCAAGAGCACGTTTCTGAAGATGCTCGCAGGCCTGTATCCGATTTCATCTGGTTCGCGAACGGTAGAAGGCACAGTACGTTCCCTGTTCGATATCAGCCTGGGATTTGAACCAGATGCGAGCGGTCGTGAAAATATACTCTACCGAGGCTTGCTTCTTGGATTGACGCCAAAATATATGAAGTCAATTCAGTCCGAGATTATTGAGTTTGCCGATATCGGCGAGTTTATCGATTATCCTATCAAAACTTACTCGGCCGGCATGCAAGTACGTCTTGCATTTGCGATTTCAACGTCGGTCGGCGGAGATATTCTGCTCCTTGACGAGGTTATCGGGGCAGGCGATGCGAACTTTATGGGTAAAGCCCGGCGACGTATCACTGATCTGATCGAGAAAGCAGAAATTCTGGTCCTTGCCTCCCATGATTTTTCCACACTGCGCTCGATCTGCACGCGCGGGCTGGTTTTTCATCATGGGGAAGTGATATTTGATGGTGAGATGGATATGGCAATTGAACGTTACAAAGAGGCGAACAACCTCTGACTTTCGATCCATCTCCACGGTAGAAGTAGTTTTTAGGTGCGCGCAAAGCAAATAGCTAGAGCAGTTCCAATCATTCAATTGGAACTGCTACCATCTACGGGATGTCACTCCAAGGGGTCGTGTTCTGGATAGAGATATAACTCCTGCCTACTTGGAGCGGCTTTCTGCTGGTTCTGCGTGCTGCTCAACGCTGGTATGTCGAATTGGGTTCTTTGTTGACCGGTTGCCGATGAGCAATGCTGGGCGTCTCTTGCTGCGCCGGGCGGCAGAGCAGGCAATCTGGAGATTGGCATTGTTAGCCTCCTTCATTGTCTTAGGGAACAGACGAACTGCTGCTTCCCGCATAACATTGGCCTATATGCGTATGATCGCTGAAACAAAAACATCGTTGCTGTCACCAAAAATTGCCGCGCAATGAAAACCTACCAGAGCTTGGTCTGGGATGAAATTTCACAAAAAGGCGTATGTGGCAGCTATAAACGCGAATTGACAAATACTCTATCTCTCGCTGTATTTGTCTAGGACTCGCCGAAAAACCTCTGTCAGCTCAAAGGCGCTCTGGGACCAGTCGAACTTGGTCGCGTTTTTGTGCGCAGCGTCGGCAAGGCGCTTATGTAGGGCATCATCCGTCGCCAGTCTTCGAAGGCCGTCCGTAATGGAGGGCACAGACGTTGGATCAATGAGGAGAGCGGCATCTCCTCCTACTTCTGGCATTGAAGACGTATTCGATGTTAACACGGGCACACCAAGCTGATTGGCCTCAATTATCGGGAATCCGAAACCTTCATACAGCGACGGCATCGCAAGAAATCGCGCATCTCGGTAAAGTTTCCCCAATTCTTCGTCACATACGAACCCAGTCAGGCGGACCGATGATGTGATATCTAGACGGGAGATTTCGGTTGTCAGGTCGCTTAATCCCCAGCCCTGGCCTCCTGCTATTACTAAAAGAAGTCCGGATCTGGTGTCCGCAGGTAACGCCGCAAATGCCTCAAGCAAGCGTAAAAGATTCTTTCGCGGTTCCAGTGTTCCGACAAAGAGCACGTATGGTCGATCTAGATCAAACCGCTTCAAATCCGCCGAACATAAATCTGGAGCAAACGGGGTGCATCCCGGATAAACCACGTCGATTTTGTCCTGGGACCATGGATATAATTCGGACAGGGACTGTTTCGTTGCGTGGGAAACAGCAACAACGCGTTCGGCGGCTCTGATTGAGGGCTTCATAAAGGCCCGTTCGGCCATCCACCCTTGAAATCGCATGGTAGAGGACGCGTGCTGCCAGACCAGATCGTGTATAGTTGTAACTTGTGGGATATCGCTCATTGAAATGATCGGAAGACGGTGGGCCGGTCCCCACAAAACATCGATCTTGTCTTTCTTAGCTTTTAACGGAAGGTAGCTGTTTCCCCAAACAATGCGCGCTAAAGCCCCTTTGAAGCTGGATATATCAACCTTTTCCGCTTGAGGGAGTGCGTTCCGATCATTGGGCGGCTCCGGAAGATATAGATAAACCTCGTGTCCAATCTCGGTGAGATGCCGGCTGGTTTCCAGTACATAGCGTCCAATGCCTGAGAGTTTGGGCACCAGATTTCGCGCGTCGACACCAATTCTCATAGCTTGCTCTCGTTGGAGCACATCCCCATACAGCATGAAACAGTTCTCGGTGGAGATGCGCGATAATTAAAACAGAACGGTTTCGACGCTTCAGTGACAGCGTAACCACTCTCGTGTGATACGGGGATTATAATAACGTTTTATCAATACGCCGGGCCGGTATTCCAACATAGGTACCTGGTTCAGTAATGTTGGAAACCACCACTGCCCCAGCCCCCACAATGACATCGTCGCAAATGGTCAGTGAGTCGATGAGAACTGCGCCAGCCCCTACCATAACGTTCGCTCCTACCCTGGTCCGCCCTGCAATTGTGGCATTGACGGAGATGTGCGAGAAATCACCAATCTCAACTTCATGCTCTATGACGGAATGGGTATTTAGTATGATCCCGCGTCCCAAGTAGGCGTCTGCCCCTATATGGACGCCGTGGCAGACGAGCGTAGCTTCGCCGATTCTGGCTCCCAACCCGATAGTGGCCTGAGGGGATATGACTGTCGCCAGTTCGGTTTTGGTGCCGTCTACCTGATCCCTTCTGCGGCTGTTATCACCTGCCGCAGGAAAGGCTTTCCACCTAGGGTTGAGGGGCTCAGGAAAGGCGCTCACGACTTCAAAAGAATGAAACTGTTCGCCCGCTCGTGCATTCCGATCCACGAAAACAAAATTGTTCCAGCCAGCCGAAATCGCTACATCCGCAACGCTGCGCGCATGGCCTCCGAAGCCCAGAATATAAAGGCCTTCTGAAGAATTCGTGTTCATATCGTCTCCGAAAGATTGCTAGGACGTCACAGTTATACGGTGTCTAGGGGCAAATTGGTTTGCAGTCGCTTTTGCGGTAGATGAAAAGCAAGACGAGTGGGTCAGTGAGTTACTCTTGTCTTGCTTTCGCCTCCTTTCTGGCAACAATGCAGGATTTTTTGTCAAACTTTAGATCATGTTTTCAACCTGTCTTTCCCAGTCTGTTGAAACTTGACGTCCTTTCGTCAGCTCAAATGGGAATATCAAGCCTCGTCAAGATGAGAAGCGCAAGTCCCGTCGTCATCGTGCTTTTGGTCTTTATTCATTTGTATTCGTTCGCATTTCCATGGCAATAGGAACAGACGATAATATGAGGTGATCATAAAATGGCCGTTATTTTTGGAACGTCGGGTCTGCGAGGACCCGCAGTTGACTTTACAGATAAGGCTTGTGTCGCCTACGTTATTGCCTTTCTGCGCCATGTCGCCCGTGATTTCCAATTTCGGGATGTCTACGTAGCTGCTGACTTACGTGAATCTAGCCCCCGCATCGCCGCGTCGTGTATGGCGGCAATCAGACTGGACGGCAAGAATGCAATTTGGGCCGGCAATGTTCCGACTCCGGCACTCGCCGCCTACGCAATGACCCGCAATGCTCCTGCCATCATGATAACGGGAAGCCATATCCCGGAGGCCTACAACGGCATCAAATTCTATCGGCCCGACGGAGAATTTCTGAAGGATGATGAAGCACCGGTACGTAGTCTTGCCGAAGAATTATTGAGCAAGGGTATTGATAGGGACGGATCCGACAATTTGCCAGCGCCTTTGGCTGATGTCGCAGAAGAATATCTGAACCGCTCCATCAATTCCTTTGGTTCGGACGCGCTGACCGGAATGAAAATCGGTATTGATCTTCATTCTGCCGTGGGGCGCGATCTTCTTGTTCGTATATTTAAAGGGCTCGGAGCGGAGGTTTATCCATTCCGCAGAATGGAAAAGTTTGTCGCCGTCGATACAGAAGCGCTTGATCCATCGGATCTATCTCGGGCGAGCGCGTTCATCGCCGAACACGACTTGGACGCTGTCGTGTCGACGGATGGCGATGGCGACCGGCCTTTGGTTATCGACGATCAGGGAAAGCAGGTTAACGGCGACATATTAGGTATTTTGACCGCCCGTTTTCTCGGCGCGAAAACAGTCGTAACTCCGCTCAGCACGACGAGCGCTCTGGAGGAAAGCGGCTGGTTCGAGAATATCCATAGAACACGGATTGGGTCACCCTATGTCGTGGCCGAAATGACGCAAGCGGTGGCGCATCCAGTCGTTGGCTTTGAGGCGAATGGCGGTTTTCTACTCGGCGACGATGTGGCGTTGAAGTCCGGTCTATTGCGTCGCCTCCCAACGCGTGATTCAGTTTTACCAGCCGTGGCTGCTCTTGTGCAGGCGAAAGATCAGGGTGTGCGATTAAGTGAGATGGTCGCGACGCTTCCTTCGCGTTTCATGAAAGCCGATAGGGTCAAGGAAGTTCCGGCAGATCGCTCTGCTCCATTTTTGCGCGCTATAGAAACGTCACAATCATTTCGTTCTAGTTTCTCCCCTTTGATTGCCGAACCGGAATCAATCTCGACGGTCGACGGCGTGCGAATGGCCTTTGCGAATGGCGATACGGTGCATTTCCGACAATCAGGTAATGCTCCGGAAATGCGGATTTATATCGAAACGGATTCCGCGGAGAAAACTGATCGAATGTTGGGCGAATTTATTGCAAAGCTCTCTGAGACGATCTGAATTCGTCCCCGAAAGGAAGTTAAGGTGCGTGAAATGTTAATCAGACCAGTAGTTTTGGCGGGCGGAAAAGGTACGAGATTGTGGCCGATGTCGCGCTCGCAACGCCCAAAACAGTTTCTGGCTCTGACGGGCGAACTCAGCCTCTTTCAGATGACTTTGAAACGATTGTCGGACCCGAAGCGCTATTCCAGGCCGATCATCATAACGAATGCTGACTATCGGTTTCTGGTGGCTGAACAGGCATTGGAATGTGGCGTCGAACTTTCTGACGTTATCCTGGAGCCGGTTGCGCGTAATACTGCCCCGGCTATCGCGGCTGCGACTTTGATCGCTTCCAAGGATGAGCCCACCCTTGTTCACGTCGTGGCATCTGACCACAACATCGAAATGGACGACGCATATTTTCAGGCTGTCGATACGGCGAGCAATGCCGCTCGTATGGGGCGCCTTGCTACTTTTGGCATTACGCCCACGGAGCCGGCGACCGGTTTTGGTTATATCGAAGCAGGTGAGTTGGAAGAAAGCGGAGCTTGTGCGATTAAGCGCTTTGTGGAAAAGCCAAAAGAAGAAGTTGCGTGCGAAATGCTTGCTGCCGGCGGCTTCTACTGGAACTCGGGGATGTTTTTATTCCGTTCGGACGTGTTCCTTGATGAATGCAGGCGTCACGCCCCAGCAGTATATGAGGCTGCTGAGGCATCCGTCGCGGCCGCACAACGGGATCTGGATTTTGTCCGTCTGAACAAGGACGAGTTTGAGAAGGCGCCGGATATTTCCGTCGACTATGCGATTTTTGAAAAGACAAAGCTCGCCTCAGTTGTTCCGTCACCAATCCACTGGTCGGATCTCGGGTCTTGGGATGCTGTTTGGAAAGAAAGTAAACAGGATCTGGCTGGAAACGTCGCACGCGGACCTGTCAGCTTGCACAACACCAATAATTCGCTGGTCTTGTCTGAAGGCGTTCATGTCGCCGTCAATGGCGTCGACGATCTGACGATTGTGGCCTCGGAAGATGCGCTTTATGTCGGCAAGCTCTCTGAAGCGCAAGGTGTAGGCACGATCGTAAAGGCGCTGATGAAACAACCAGCTACAGCGAAGCTTGCCGAGGAGCACCGGACCATCTATCGCCCTTGGGGCGGCTACACCCATTTGCTTTCGGGTGATCGGTTTCAGGTAAAGCGTATGTTCATCAAGCCGGGCAAACAGCTTTCGCTACAGAAGCATCACCATCGTTCAGAGCATTGGGTGGTTGTCCGGGGCGTGGCTGAAATCGTGATCGATGACAAGAGCCTTTTCCTGTCAGAGAACGAATCGACATATATTTCCCAAGGTGCGGTACACCGTGTCTCAAACCCAGGTAAAATTCTGCTTGAACTGATTGAAGTTCAAACTGGAGCTTATCTGGGCGAAGACGATATTGTGCGCTTCGAGGATGATTTCGGACGTGTTTGATCGTGTGATTATTTCAGCATGAAAGCCGCGTAATGAATGATGTGACACGTAAACTTCAGGCGGAAGTGGAGCGCTTATCGTCGTGGCTCCACAACGACGCGTTGCCTCTTTGGTTGTCAGCCGGCGTGGACGCGCCGAACAACGGTTTCTTTGAACGTATTGGACAGGACGGCGTCGCAACGGATGCGGATAATCGTCGTTCTCGCGTGCATCCGAGACAGATCTACTGTTTTGCCAAGGCTGGCGCCATGGGCTGGCAAGGCGAATGGAAGCAGACCGTTGAAGCCGGAATAGAATATTATGATCGCGTCTACCGGCGAGACGACGGTTTCTATGGCAGTCTCGCCGGTCAAAACGGCGAGATGATCGATCACACGTTCGATCTGTACAATCAGGCTTTTTCCATTTTTGCGGCCGCCCAGATCGCGGTTTCCATACCGGATCGGTTTGATGAAATGCGTCAGCGAGCGCTTGGTCTGATGAACTCGCTCGTGGCAGATTATCACCATCCTCTCGGCGGGTTTGAGGAAGCCAATCCGCCAAAGCTTCCTTTGTGTTCAAATCCGCACATGCATTTGTTCGAAGCAATGCTTGCTTGGGAGGCTGTAGACCCACAGACACAGTTCTGGTCGACTTATGCCGATGAGATCGCAAATCTTGCCTTAACGAAATTCATTGATGGCAAGACCGGCGCCTTGCGTGAATTCTTCGATCATGATTGGCGACCTTACCCGGGTAACAAGGGCAGAGTGGTCGAACCGGGACATCAGTTTGAATGGTCCTGGCTGATGGGCCAGTGGGCGGACCGACGGCAGAACGCCGATGGCATGAGGGCGGCTAAGCGCCTGTTCCAGATTGCAGTAGATCGCGGTGTGTGCGAGCAGCGCAAAGTTGCTATCATGAGCTTGTATGACGATTTTTCGGTTCACGACGGTCTGGCCCGCCTCTGGCCGCAAACTGAATGGATAAAGTCGTCTCTGTTATTCGCTTCGTTGAGCGAGGGCGACGAGCGAGCTTACTATTTGCAATCCGCATTGCGTGCGATTGATGCCCTGCGGCCATTTCTTGAAACGCCGATCAAAGGCTTATGGTACGACAAGTGGCCGGAAGGTGGTACGCTCATTGATGAACCAGCGCCCGCATCGACCTTTTACCACATTCTCTGCGCCTGTTATGAGGCAGAGAAAACTGTATCCGAACTTTAGATTATCACGAATTTTTATTTGTCGACGCTGATGATGGCGATCAGATGTGCCGATAGTGATGCATCTGTATTGGAGAAACATGCGAGTTCTGCATTTTTTTAAGACCTATTGGCCGGATACCTTCGGCGGTATCGAGCGGACTATTCATGCGATCGCAAAAGGTGCGACCGAACACGGCATTGCGTCGGATGTATTGTCCTTGAGCGCAAAGCCGGAAGAAAATACCCGAAATTTTGATGGTCACATGGCATATAAGGCCAAGCTCGACCTTGAATTTGCATCAACAGGTTTGTCGCGCGACGTGTTTTCCCGGTTCCGGGAGTTGAGCAGCCAAGCTGATGTCATTCATTATCATTTCCCCTGGCCCATGAGCGATATCGTGCAGATCGGTGTACGCCCGGATAAGCCAACCATCGTGACCTATCATTCGGATATCGTTAAGCAGAAACTCCTTCTTCAGTTCTATCGCCCGTTGATGAACCGCTTTCTTGGCAGTGTGGATCGGATCGTTGCCACCTCTCCGAATTATCTCGCGACAAGCGATGTTCTGCGGCGGTTCAGCGATAAAACGACGGTCATTCCGCTTGGCCTTGACGAGGCCGATTATCCTGCTGCCGACGCGACAACAAAGGCGCGCTGGCGCGAGCGGTTTCCTCGGCCCTTCTTTCTCTTTGTCGGCGTGCTGCGCTATTATAAAGGTTTGAGAACGCTGCTGGCTGCGGCAAGGAGTTCCGATATTGATATTGTCATAGTCGGTGACGGCCCTATGAAATCTCAGCTCATCGCGTATGCGAGTGAGCACAATCTCTCGCATGTTCATTTCGCTGGAGCGCTGCCGGACGTCGACAAGACTGCGCTATTGGAGTTGAGTTCCGGGCTGGTTTTTCCGTCGCATTTGCGCTCTGAAGCGTTTGGGCTGTCGCTGGTGGAGGCCTCCATGTTTGGAAAGCCGATGATCTCATGTGAAATCGGCACCGGTACCAGTTATGTCAATCTGAACGGGCAAACTGGGATTGTGGTGCCGCCGCAGAATCCCGAAGCGCTATCAGCTGCAATGCGAAGCATCGCGCACGACACGGAGCAGGCCAGAGTTTTCGGAATGAATGCACGGGCGCGATATATCGAGCATTTCACAGCCGATAAAATGGCGCTAGAATATGTGAAAAATTATATCTCGCTGGCGCAGTGACAAGAGGTTGTCACCGCAACGCGGGCAAGATTTACTGGCGCCGTTTTCAATACCTCGTACCTTCATGATGATGAAGTTAGTAATGGAGCGTAGATGAAAGGCATTATCCTGGCCGGTGGCAGTGGTACGCGTCTTTATCCCCTGACGATAGCTGTTTCGAAGCAACTTCTGCCGATCTACGATAAGCCGATGATCTATTATCCGCTGAGCGTGTTGATGCTGGCGGGGATCAGGGACGTTCTGGTTATCTCGACACCGCATGATCTGCCGCTTTTCCGCAAGCTGCTCGGCGATGGCAGCGAGTTCGGCATGAATTTCTCCTTCGCGGAACAACCGCAACCTAACGGTTTGGCGGAAGCTTTCATCATTGGTCGCCATTTTATCGGTAGCGACCATGTAGCGATGATTCTCGGCGACAATATCTATTTCGGCGACGGCCTGTCGCAGTTGTGCGAAAGCGCTGCCCGTCTGGAAAAGGGTGGTTCAGTATTCGCGTACCGGGTAGACGATCCCCAGCGCTATGGCGTGGTCGAGTTCGATAAGACGACCGGCAAAGCAATCTCCATCGAGGAGAAGCCGATGAAGCCCAAATCTTTCTGGGCGGTGACCGGACTGTATTTTTACGACAATGATGTCGTTGATATTGCTGCTTCCCTCAAGCCTTCTGCGCGTGGCGAACTGGAGATTACAGCCATCAACAATATCTATCTTCAGCGTGGCGATCTGGCAGTCCACCAGTTGGGACGGGGGTATGCCTGGCTTGATACTGGAACGCATGACAGCCTTCAGGATGCGTCGTCTTTTGTGCGCACAATTGAGAAACGGCAAGGCATCAAGATTGCCTGCCCTGAGGAAATCGGCTTTGAAAAAGGCTGGATCGATAGTGATACTGTTCTGGAACGGGCGGAAAAACTCGGCCAGACCGAATATGCGGCTTATCTGCGTCGTCGCGTCGAGGAAATCGGTAGCGAAAGATGATGGTTCACGCTTTGGAGCTTGCTGGTGTTTTTGAAATCAGCCCGC
>Ga0182749_1001046_pt1 | contig 22712 bp, 19 predicted proteins | sample eDN3rd37CKraftMG_FD_128875 | JGI IMG/M metagenome (GOLD analysis project Ga0182749, IMG submission 128875) | Enriched Miracle-Growth compost microbial communities from Emeryville, California, USA - eDNA 3rd pass 37_C Kraft MG (version 2) (version 2) ...
GGAAACTTGATCCGCCATTGACTTTTCGGACCAGGTTTTTGTGGAAGTATATGTTCCAGGGTAACGTTGCGCGGAAAATATGTTGGGACCGTCTTGTCCAGCATTTCGGCGTTCAGGCGGAGAAGCAGGGGTCTCACGAAACGTGACTTATTTCCGATTGGGTTCGCTAACTTGTCTCTGATTTTTGAGCGTTCCGTCCGAGTCAAAAATAATTCGCTATCAGCCTTCTCTAGGCAATCACCTGCTAAAATCCGTTCTACAACTTTGCGCAACCGTTCTGTGATCGTGTTAGACGTTGCGCCAAGCACGAGTAAGCCGAGGCCAAGGGCATCCAGAGATTTGAAAAATTCAATAGTCGCGCGTTGAGGAGGACTTTGGGCTAGCCACAACAATGCTGCGGGTACCCAGTCGTCGAATGGTAGTGCTTGGACACAGGTAATAATCCGTCCGAGTTCCTCGTTACCTTGGGCAAGTTCAAGTTCGCCACTTTCCAGCTGTTCAAATATTTCAACGAACTTCTTGAGGGTATCAGTAAAAACAAGGGATTTGGAAGGGTGTGCGAGGACCGCGCGGAAACCATCACGTAAGGTCGTGTTTCTTGTTGCAGGATGGACGAGTGCCAAAATGGATTTCACATACGTGGATAGCCGCTCAATGCCAATCTGGTCCTCAATTTGATTCCAGGCTGCAGCAAGCGCTGGGCTATGGTACCTGCTGATGATCTCACCGCGAATAATGTCAAGGTCCGTAAGCGATTGACCTCTCGCGTTGATGCTTCGGAAAAGTTCATAACCATCCAGCGCGCTCGACGTAATTACGAGTACGACATAGCACCGGTTGAGTATGTAGCTGGCCAAGTCCGCTACGAATTTCGTTTGCGGGCTGCCAATTTCGTCTCGCAAGTGAACAATCACTTCAGATAGACGTTGCGTCGCGTCAGTGTCACCGGCAGCTGCCACTGAATGCGTGCTATTCATTGCGGCAACCCAGAGATCGTATTCATCGCGATCGATGTCGCGAAGCGCGACACGTACGGCTCGCGGTAAGATGCGCGCCGCATTTTCTGGACGGACGATGTGATCTTGCAGATGGTCGCGAAACTCGATCTGCGGGAGCAAATCGCGCAAGATCGCAAGCAATGCTGATAAAGTAATCAGTCGTTGCTGGCCGTCGATAACTTCATACGGGGCGTTTGGATTGGCTTGAGATACGATCAGCTGACCGAGAAAGAAATATCCGTGGTCGCCGTGACCGCCATCAGAGGTATGAAAGGCTGATTGAATATCGTCTAATAATTGACCAGCTTCTTCAGAAGTCCAGGAATAGGGTCGTTGAAAAATGGGCATGCTGTACGTCCGTGAGCCAGACAGTAGCTCGCCGATTGGCAGTGTTTGACATTCCATGCGGATTGTCACAGCCGTCCCCCCAGCACGCGAATGTAAATTCAGATCTCGATCATGAAGTCGAGATCTAAATCTCAGGAGGAGCTTATCAGCAAGCCGCGAGGGAGCAAACTTTTGAGGAAGGCGTTGAAAGCGGGGAGTGCAGGGGCCTGCTCCAGCCTACTTGGAACCAACCGGACTTTCTCTGCTACCTCGCTGCTGCCGTCAGGCGATGAAGCGGCAGATACATTGGCATAACCACTTGATATTGTTGGTGCCGGCTGTAGGATTTGAACCTACGACCCCCTGATTACAAATCAGGTGCACTACCACTGTGCTAAGCCGGCTAATGAGGTCGCCAGATCCGTCGCGCCATGTACGTCGATCTGATCGTCGCGCGAGACAACTCGCTTATCGAAATCAGCTTGTCAACGGTGCGCTTTGGCCGACAGTCGCTCATGACGCACGCGCCTGACTAAAGAGCGGCGCCGAGCCTCGCAATGGCGATTATCCCAAACAAAAGGAGCAGAGCTTGCGGCCCTGCTCCCGAAGTTACGCAAATTTCGTCAAATCACGGGCACCACCAGATCGGGCCGACGGTGATGCAGCCGCGCGAGCGCCAGTTTCCAGGACGCTTATGATAGCGATGCCAGTTCGAAGGTGCCCTTTTGTAATGCCCGCCGGGCGTGTAGTGCCTGCCCTTGCGATTGGACTTTTTTCTGTAGTCCGTCTTGTGAATGACGGTCGAGGTCGTAGCGACAACGCCCGGCTTCGCAGCTGTCATCGCCGACGCCGATGACATCGGCACGGCAGCGGCCAAGATGGCGAAAAGTGCAACGGTTCTCATTTTCAAAATGAATTCTCCGGCTGATAAGTACATTTCACGTTACCGAACTAGACTGAAGTCGCTGTCGATGGAAGCTTTTTTAGCTCCGGCAAAAGGGAACTCTTATGGACTGTGCTGGCCGGGAGCATCAGCGCAAACCCCGGCCATGGAAATCGATTTATCTCTTTTGGACGAAACGACAGGACGCATACGGATCAAGATGCACAGATCATCGCCGATGGATATTGTCACGCAGGCTTCTCAGCGCACTCGGTGAAAGATTTTCCAAACTTCTGTCGGCTCGTCGATCGCGATGTGTGCGCATGGCGGCGAGAAGAGCCTTTGCTTCCGATTGTGCCAATTTGCATCCCAAACGTATTGAAACCTGACGCCGCCACTCCGTGATCGCGAACGGCTCGAATGTGATCGGTGAGTGACATCGGACGCCTGTGGCCCGCAAGGATGCGAGGCGCTTGACTGCATGTGCGCGCATCTCGTGCGCTCGAGAAAGCTTCGACAAAGAAGCTAATTCCCCCGCTGCTGCACGCCCATCAAGGTTAAGATTTTTGGTTTTTATGGATCGCGACCGATGGAGTGCACAAAGAAAACGACCAGGCGTTCATCCGGCCCGCGAAATGCATTGCTGCTTCGCGGTGGATCACAATTCGGGCGAATCGCAGGGAATTGGAAACGTGTTCGGAAGCGCACACCATCTGACATCGAACACCCGAGCCAGATCAAATCGTTTCGCATTGACCCACCATAGCCTGGCACGTGCGGCGTTCGCTATCGAATTTGTCGGCATTCTTTTGACCGCGATCGCTACGGGCGTCGCCTACCAATGCGGCGTCCACGGCGAACCAGGCTCGTTGCAAACCTACTTCAGCATCGGCAGTGTAGGTGCCCTGGCTTATTGCTTGGTGTTTCTCGTCCGCGACGAATACGAAATAGAGAGTTTCTTCGATGGGAGCCGACGATCGGGACGTATCTTCCTCGCATGGAATCTTATTTTTGTTCCCCTCGCGGTGGTCGGGTTCCTGACAAGAGAAACGGAGATCCATCGCGGCTGGCTCATTGTCTTTTATTTTGCCGGGGCCGTTTGTGTTCTCGTCCTTAATGCTGCGATCGCGCGGGGCTTGGGCGTACTTATTTCTTTCGGACGGGTGCGCGTCAGAAGGCTGATGGTCGTCGCGACGGAATCCGATTTCGCTTCACTGCAACAGGAAATCGCAAGCCATGCTCCCGGCGTTACCGTTGCCGACCGCGTCATTATAGAAAAGGCAGGTCCCAATCCGGATGAAATCGAAAGAGCGCTCGATGCGGCTGTTGCAAACGCCCGCGCGATCGGGATCGAGGACGTCTTCATCTCTGATGCGTTTTCGCACCACGCCTTTCTAGAGCGGACACTCCAGGCGCTGACTGTACTTCCAGTCGCGATCCACTTGAGCGCAGGAGGCTTGATCGGACGCTTCAAGCACGCGCGAGCGCTCCGCTTCGGCACCGCCACGGCCCTATCGCTGACACGTCGGCCCCTCGGCCCCTTGGAGGCTACAACCAAGCGCTGGTTCGACATCACGGTATCGGCGATCGCCCTTGTCCTGCTCAGCCCGCTGTTCGCCATCATTGCGCTGCTCATCAAATGTGACAGCCCGGGTCCGATATTTTTCCGGCCGCAGCATAGTGGATACAACACGGCTGAATTCCGAACCTGGAAATTTCGCACCACGGTTGCGGAAGACGGTGATGCACGCACCACGACCGTCGGCGCATTTCTGCGGCGCTTTTCGCTCGATGAGCTTCCGCAGCTCATTAATGTTTTCAAAGGTGAAATGTCGCTCGTTGGACCGTGTCCCCACGCTGTCGTGCACGATCGCTTTCTTGAAGGCCGAATCTCGGCCTATCCGCGCTACCGCAATGTAAAACCCGGTATTACCGGCTGGGCTCAGGTCAATGGTTTTCGCGGGACGGACCGTGACGACGCGATGCGGGGCGTCCCGCACGATATCTTCTATGTCGACAATTACTCTCTAGGGTTCGATCTCTACATTCTTCTTCTGACGTTGATTTCGCCAAAGGCAAATCGCGACGATCGAGGAGGGGAATGACGCCAATGGCCTATTTACGGACATAGATGCTACGCCGGGTCAAAAATCCTCGCTGCGGCAGCGAAGTTACATGGCGTTCAGCCGCCATTCGGATAATCTAACAAACGATTCTGGAGCGCTTGCAGGCGTCTTTGCGCCGCTTTGCCGTGATCCTCGGGAGTTCTCTGATGCCAACGAAGTTCTTGATGGCCATGGCCGCGCTGGCGGCAGCACTCTCCATCAGCCAGTCCGCGTCGGCCTTTGATCTGTTTGATCGGCCGGATTTACGCTACCACGAGTTCAATCCTGACAAAGCCGAAGCGTTGGAACGCCGGTACCATTACTATTACGACCCGCGCGGTTGGTATCCCTATTACAACTCGGGTGAGTGGGGCGGTCCGTCCATCAACCGCTTCCGAGGTGAGCTGCCGCCTTATTATGCCTCATGGGGTGCCGACAAGCACCGTTATGACCACGTCGAGTGGCATCGCCGGCATTATGGTGGCCATCGCAAAGGCGACTGGTAAGTCGCTAGCCAACTTCCGGGTGGGACATCGCGTAGCAATTGCTTCGCGATGTCTGTGATGCGTTAACGGCGTCGAGCGAGCATGGCGGCGTAGAGAGCGATCGCAGCTGCATTCGAGACATTGAGGCTCGCCACGGGACCATCCGTCGAAATGCGGGCAAGTGTATCGCACGTTTTGCGGGTGAGTTCTCTCAGCCCTTTGCCTTCCGACCCCATCACCAGCGCCGTCGGTTGCGACCAGTCGATATCTTCGATGGCATGCTCCGCGGCCCCGTCGAGACCGACGATTGCGAAACCGGCAGATTTGAGTTCTTCAAGCGCCCGCGAGAGATTTGCGACCAATGCAACCGGGATGAGTTCGAGTGCGCCCGAGGCCGACTTCGCTAAGACGCCGTTAAGCGGCGGACTGTGGCGGCGGGTCATCACGAGCCCACTGGCGCCGAACACGGCCGACGAACGCAAAATGGCGCCGACATTATGCGGATCGGTGACTTGGTCGAGCACAATGAGCGGACGCCCATCCGACGTGCGCGCCAATTCTTCCCACTCGGGTTCCGGAAGCGGCTCGGTCTCCAGCATCGCGCCCTGATGCACGGTCTCGGAGCCGAGCAGGCGATCGAGGTCACGCGGCGTTGTCCGATCGATTTTCGCGCTGATAGGCGCACCCGCTTCGAGTAACCGGCGCTCGGCATTCTCGGTCAGCATCAGGCGATGAACGCGCCGAGCCGGGTTTTTGAGCGCAGCCTCGACGGCATGCAGGCCGAAAAGCCGAAGCGGCCCGTCCTCCCCGGCATCTGCGATTGCCCCGCCATGGTATCGCTGCTCTTTCGGCCGGGGCGTCGCACCCGGGCGGCCGCGGGAAAAGCCGGAAAAGCGCTTTTTCTCGCGCCACGGTTTATTGGAATGGTCTTTTGGCAGGATAAGTCTCGCGGTTGGCTGTGGCCCGAGGTTCTTGCCCATACAGCGGATATGGCTCTGAAACCCTTGCGCAAGTTCGCGCAGTCTCAGGACCTTGCCGCTTTTCCGATTGACAGGGAAGGCCCTCGTGAAGATAACCCGGGCGAAGGCCCTGCCCTCGACCGGCAGGGCGCTTTCATTTGGACGTTGGGCGTACGCCGGACGTCCGGAGGAGAGGTGCCCGAGTGGCTAAAGGGGACGGACTGTAAATCCGTTGGCTTCGCCTACGCTGGTTCGAATCCAGCCCTCTCCACCAATTCCTTACTAAGCTCGTCCGATAATTTGGCTCTTTTTGGCTCGCGCTTCGTCGCGTTAGGCGGAGCGCGTCGGCGGTTGAACAAAGCGGCACCACCATTTTGTCGACGGGTTCAATCTCTTTGGATTGAAACACGAGGTGGCAGCACCGATAGCTGCCAACGACAATCTCGATCACTGGAAGACCGAGGTGCATCCTGCGCCAAGGACGTCGGCGCGCAATTAATAACCACCGAGAACAGAAGAGTCGGTAAGGGCAAGGTCGTTTACTCGAAAGCGATACTGTTCAACTGAAGTCCGGTGGTGAACGACCGAGCTCGATCGTCTCTTGACATTCTTGAGGCGCGATTGCCTCTGGACAACCGCGCCGCAAGTCGCACGGAAAAACGTGCTCGTTAACGAGACGCCACCTTCTTAGGAAGCGACTTCACCTTCTTGTTGACCCACTTCATCAAAAAGTCAGCGACTTTCGCGCTGTTCTTTTCGATCATTATCATGTGGCCGTTTCCTCTGAGGCCGACTGATTCGAGTCGGACATAATCGACCGGAACGCCAGCCTGCTGCAGATAACGTGCGGTGCAGTGATCGTACTGGGCATGGTAGGACGCTTCACTAGTGATGATGAGCGTCGGAATGTTCTTCAACCTGATTAGCTGTCTGGCTGGAGCTTTTTGCTGCTGGCAGGCGTTCAGATCAGGATTGTCAGCCGGGATTGTCTCGAACTGAAGCTCTGAAGGGCTGGCGATGGCGGGTGAGTATGTCAATCGTGATGGAGATACGCCGTAGACCTTGCCACCGGAGACTGGCGGTCCCGAAGGTTCGATTGCAAGGATTCCCTTGACGAGATTGGAACGCGCATCCGCGATTGGCCACGTGAATGACCCTGATTGTGAGTGGGTCATGATAATAGCAGGTCCAATTTGGTCTAAGAGAGCGGTGACAGCCTGTGTGGTCATCACCTCATTGTCGGATTCTGCATTCTCAACCTGAGACGCAAAGAACTGATCGAAATATTTGTCACCAAGTAGACCGGTGCCGGGGAACTGGGTGTGATATTTGGCTTGGGGCCAGCTGCCAGCAAATTTTTCCGGAGCCGTAAATCGTTGCTGAGCGCTATCGGTATCAGAGCCGCTGAGCGAGCCGTTGGTCTGGGGATGATAGACCGATCTTCCACGGGCAGGCTGATCAACGACATAGACAGGATATCCCTGCCGCACGAAATTGAGGGCCCAGCCTTCCCGGCCGTCTGGGGTGCTCAAGAAATTTACACCTGTCTGCCATGACCCGTGGATCATGATGACGGGAAGCTTTTTAGAATTTTTGTTGGCGGGCAGAAAATATTCGACGTGGGCCTGATTGGTTTTGATGAAAGCCGTCGAGCCCGTTTTCGTCACGTATTCTCCGCCCACGTACATTACGCCGTAGCCGCCCAGCGTAAGTTTGTTGTCTTTATCGGCGTGTGCGGGCGTTATCGTGGTTGCGCCGGCAGCGGCCATTGTGGGTACCGCGATGCCAAGCATGAGCTTTTGAAGCTTACGCATATTACTCTCCTAGCGATGTTTTCTTGTTTGGCAGTGCTAACGGGGTGACTATGCGAGCCGCGGTTCTATCGGTGCTCGGCGCTGAACGAACGCATTTCTGCGCACAGCGTACAAAATGCTGATTAGTGCATCGCGCTCGAGGACGGATTCAAAATGACCAAGAGTATTAGGGAATTTTTTGCAGTAACGAAATTGAAGTTCGGGTTCGCTCTGCGCCGATAAATGTTCCCCACGCGCGGCACCGAGCGGGCGATAGTCGCATCTTCAACGCGGGGACGGCGTAGCGACTTCGAGAATTCTGCTCATGAGGAGTTCAAAAAGTAATCTTTGCGAAACCATGTAGGCACGCGGCGGTGCACGCCTTCATAACTTGCATTCGCGTCAGGCATTCAAGCAGCAATTACACCTGTTCGTTCACTGTCATTTTTGAAAGACGCGCTGGCGATAATTGCGTAAGTTACTTCTTCAGTGCTGAGCGAAAACATTCGACTCTTCGTTCACTACTGTTATGTCAAGACGCGTCCATGATGATTCCGTAAGTTCCTTCCTCAGCGCGGATCTAAGCATTCGATAAAAAAGTCTGGAGGAGCGCTCTCATGACCGAAGACAACGTCCGTGCGCCTGAGCGGACGAACTCAGTCTTGGAGGTGTGGGATACCCAATACCTTCCGCCGAGCAAAGCTTTTGCCGCTTTCCGTGACGCCCTGTGCAGCGCGTTCATGCCGTGGTCGCTCGAATCCAAGCCTGAGGGGGAGTTCGAGGGACGCGTCGAAAGCGTGACGCTCGAGAGGGGATCCATCGGGCGTGTGCAGATGACCCCGGTTGTCGCCGCCAGGACCAAGTCCAATCTCGCGCACTCCTCAGCGGACTGCGTGTACGGAAATTTCGTTCTCTCCGGCGAGCTCAATATCGAGCAGCGCGGGATCAGCAATGTTGCCAAGCAAGGCGACATCATTCTCTACGATAGCTCCGAACCGACCATATTACGGGAGCGGCACGACATGCATTACGAAGACGTGCCGTTCATGATCCCCAAGAACGTCCTCTCCGTGGTCAAGGATGTTGAGTCGGTGTTCGGTAACGTCGTAATCCCGCGCGACGCTGTAGCCCGTCCGCTTTTGAGTTGCCTCACTTTCCTTTCCGAGAACATGCTCTCGCTTTCGAAGGCAGAGCTGACCGCGCTGTTTGATGCGTGCGTTGCCCTGCTGCCAGTGGCCGTCGGCTACACGGAGGGTCGTGGAAGCCAGCAGGGGGAGATCGCAGAATCCAACGATGTCCTGCGGGAAATGTTAGACTTCGTGAACCAGCAGATTTCCAATGCCAACCTTTCCCCCCGGGAGGCGGCGGACCGCCTAGGCATCTCCGTTCGTTACGTTCACAAGCTGTTCGCTGCCAAGGGAACGACCTTTGGTTCGTATGTGGCCTCGAAGCGACTCGAGAATATCCGCAAGGATCTGGTCTCGCCGTTGTGCCGCAATCAGCCCATCTCAGTCCTGGCCTACCGTTGGGGATTCAATGATCTCTCGACGTTCAACAGGTCGTTCAAGCAGCGTTACGGGTTAACTCCTAGCCAGTTTCGCATGTCTGCGGGAAGCTGAGGCGTGCCAGGTTGGCAAGATTACCGGACCGTGAGGCCGCAAGTTCTGTTCTTGTGATGCCGCCGCCTCCCGATAAGCGAGTATCGCGTACTCCTTAGTCGGAGATGCTTCGTTTACGAGACTCTTGAAGGGAGGCGCCTGACATACGCTGTTTCCCTAGCAACGAAACGAGCCGCCGCCACGTGTCCGCATCATCGGACGCGCTTCGACCTCTCGCACGCGGACCGTGACTAGCAAGTGACGATCCCATTTTCAAAAATCTTGCGAAGATTTTTTCGAGGCGCATATGATGGATATTGCATTAAGGTCGCAAGATACTCGAATCTTGCTCGGCAGCTAATGCGCTTATCAAACGGGGGCAACCTTGCGTAAATCGAGATACCAGCTTGCTTCCATGATGATACTTGGTTTCGGGATGCTGTCCGCGCTACTCATGAGCACACCAACGCATGCCTTAACTTCCGTAAAATACGGTCATTTCAAACCTCAAAATCCGTCGCTCCACTTAGCACATGGGTTTCATTGCCGTCGCATGTTCGGCTGGGACCCTCGTTCTGGCGTCTATCGTTGGCACCAACACAAGGGGATCTGTCAAGATTACCAGCGATGTATAAAAGTGATGTATCGCTGTGACTTGCTGATGGGAAAAGGCTGGGAGGCTTGGTCATACGAGCGCTGGGGCTTCGACAATTGGCGCTTCGACAAATGCATGCTTGATGCCGGATGTTATTAGGTCAAGCTTTTTTCAAGCCGCTTGATGTTTGGATCCAGAATGAAGCTGCGTACAGCATTTGGTCGTGAGCGGATGGCGCGCATTTTATTCTGCGCGCTTGCGCTAGTTCTTTATCGGTCGGAACTGCGGGCCGAGGGCGTGAATATCGAAAGCGATAACCCAGCGAAACATATCAGACTGGAAGTCGACAAAGCGACGATCGGAGACGTGCTTCAGGCGTTGCATGAGAAATATGGTGTCGAGCTAGCCGGCAACTTGGACGCCGGATCAGATAGTCCGATATCGATGACGTTCCAGGGTAGCCTTCCGGACATTCTCGAGAGATTGCTGCGCAATCAAAATTACATGATCATCCGATCAAAAAAGAACGCCACGGGCGTCGAGAAGATTTTAATCGTTGTTCCTGATCCTTCGAAAGCGACCAAGAGCGCAACGCCGGCGACTCCGGCATCGCCTGACATGCCCTGACGTTTTTTGCTCTCAGGTGTTTAACTACGGACACGGCATTCCCTTGGTATTCGCACAGTCGTTTTTGAACCGTATGACTTGGGGTGTCTCATCATCGCGTTTTAAAGTGACGGCATCGCGTTCGACCGACGCGACAAACCAACCCTTGAGCAGGTCGCCGACCTCAACATGAAAGTTGGCTCCCCCGTCTGCGCTTTGCAGCAATGCGACTGTTCTGTTTGGATTTAGCAGAACTCCGACCAACCGATACTCGGGAGGAGGCTTTTGCACCTGACCCACCTTCTTGGATTCGGCGGGGGGCGGCCGCTGACGGCTCGGCGCAAATAGCGGTTTCTGGACCCAGTTTTCGAGAGATTCCTTAGGGTAAGATGCGAGAGGATTACCGGTGAGGAGAGAAACTTCGCTTGGCGGGGTTTGCTCGGCCGATGGATTTCCCTCAGCTTTTGTGGCGTCAGGTTTTGGTGTTCCGGCCGGGCTGATTTGTGCCTTCGCTCCTGATGTACTTGGTTTGCCGGGAGGAGGAGCCCACATCGATGACAAGGCATCGCGATTGTCGAACCACACGAGTGCGCCCAAGGGTAAGCAGACAGCAGCAAGAAGAAGAGGCCGATAATTTGCCATCTCAAGACGCTCCACTTTGGACTGCAAAACCACTTACCTGTAAGGTCACATCAAGAGGCCCCATGTAGTGAGGATCCGGCGGCCGAAAATCATCGTGAATTGCTCGAACTGTGACGTCATCGATGAAGATGAGGGGTGTGCCCGTCTCCAGACTGTAAATGATGTCGCGTAGGCCATCGATCCCGACATTGATCGATATACTTACCGAGATTTGCATAAGATCGCCGTCCTCTTTGGGCGGTAAAATCTGAATGCTTGAAGCGGTCCCGCCATTCGCAGTCACAAGCGAATTGACGAGACTCTGCAAGTTTGCACCAGCGACGCCCGTTTTGTCGCCTTCTAGCAGCAGGCTCTTATCCTGACCGAGAGCAGTGAGATCCGCATGCTCTTTTCTGAGTTTGCCTTCGCGGGCGACCTTTGCGCGTAGCTGCGGGAGTAAAGCCTGCTTTTCCGCGATCGCGGTTTCGAGCGCTGTGACTTGCGTAAAGGGTGCCGCTGCTACGCCTCCCAAGACTGCGAGAACAGCAAGCAATATTGCGATGGATACGTACGCCCCATAGGATTTCACTTGCTCTTCTCCGGAGTTCCTTCGCTTTGGACTTTTCCAACGATCGAGAATGTCCCAAGTGTCTGGCCGTCCTCGCGCGTCGTGGGAGCCGAAAACCGCACGTCTTCAAATTCGGGTGTGCTTTCGAGTGTCGCGATCAGGCCCGTCGGGTCCGGCGACTTCCCGATGATGCGAGCTTCATTATCGCGAAATTCGAATTCATCGAGATAGGCGGTATCCGGAAGCGCCCGGCTGAGAGCCTCGATGAGTTCCATAATCGGGCGTTGGTCGATCTTACGCTTTGCAAGGCGCTCACGCTGATTTTTGATTTTCGTGTTCTCTTCGTTCAGACGCCTGACTTCCTCGACACGAGTCATGACTGCTGCAATTTGACTTTCGAGCTCTCCGAACTGAACTTCGCGCATCCAGACCTGGTAGACGCCAAGGGCGCATGCTGCCAAGCTGCACGCGACTAGGCCGGCAAAAACCATATTCAGTCGTTTGGCAGTTTTGCTGACGGGATCGGGCTCCAGCCGCAGAAGCTCGACGACGGACGGGCTTTCCGGTGACGGTGCGAAGTCGACGGCACGAGGCGTAAGGCCGATCTCTCGCGCACGATCCAGTGCTCCGTCCACGATTTGACGCGTCGTAGCGATGATTTCCGTATCGACCTGCTCGGCGGTGGCTGCGTTGGGGCCGACAACGCGATAGCCGTAGTATGTGTTCTCAAGAGGCCAGGCGACTATTGTCTCGATCTTGTTTTCTACGATCGACTCCATCAGGTCAACCGCGGCTTCCGGAACACGTATCGTTCTCTGGACCACTTCCGAGGCTGAAAGTCTGAGCAAGATCTGTTTCGAATCCTGGGAGGTCTTGCCGATCAAAAGTCGTCGTGCTCCAGCAATTTCCGCAGGCGTCGCATCCTTCCTGAGCGTCGCGATAAAAGTCAGAGGACCTGCTCCTTTAGAAAAGATTTGCAGTCCATCTGCGGAGTGGAAGAGCATCGTTCTCCAGGGACGTTCGCCGGTAGGCCGACGCGTAATGGTTCTGCTCAATTCCCGAAGCCACCAGGAATAGAAGCGGCGAACTCGACTGTGATTGCTTGGATCTGGCATCATTGTTGTGGCTCCGCAGGCGCGCTCACAGTGGGCCATTTGGCAAGCAATCGGTAGGGAGCGGACGGGTCAACTCCCGTTGCGATCACGAACTTTCGGTTGAGGGTGTAGCTGTCGTCGGGGCGGTGGACGCTCACGACGATGAGATACGCTGGCCCGCTCTCTTCGGTGAGATAGGACTGCGCCTTCTGCATGATGTCAGATGCGGCCGACTTATCCGCGTATTTCAGCTTTTCGATATCGGCTCGGTTAAGATCTGGGATGGCTTCCAAAACGGTGCGAGGCGCCGCAACTGGATTAATGGCTCCCTCCCTGCTGTAGACGGTGAGATAGGGAGCAACGCGGCTGAAGAACTCCGCGGGCATTCCTGGCGTACGGCCGAGTTGCCAAACGTCGACGAAAGCCGCGTGCGCAGACATTGTGTCTTGCGATGCGTTGGATACAGCATCGTTTTTGCTTTGCGGAGCTATTCCACTTGCCGCGTCGCGAGCTTTTACGATGATGCTTGTAAGCTGATCGGCCTTGACGGCTGAACGCGTGAATTTCTGAAAAAAAGAGCGAAGCAGTTTTTCGTCACTCTTATTGATGTCAATCAAACCATTTGCATCGGTTGCAGCGATCGTCAGCTTGGATCCCTCGAAACTGACGGTATGCTTCCTCCCATCTCCGGTCCAGCGCCGATGATCGTCTTGGTCCACTAGGTGGGCAGCCGCGATTTCGAGACCAGCGTCGAGCAGTGCTTCAGATCTTGTCCAGCCGGTCTCGGAAATGGCCGATCCTGCGCTGCTGCGAACGGCACCATTAAAAGACGCGACGAGGATCACAGCTGAAGTTAGAACCCAAAGGACGACAAGCATAACGAAGCCATGCTCGCCGGAAAACTGAGGCTCGCGAACGCAGCCAGGATGCGAGACAGAGATCTCCCTCTCCATGGTCTACCTCCCGCTCTGCTCCTGAGATGCAACGGCGCCATTGGAGAGTTCGCCGTTGGTCCGGGCGCTGCACGCGTCAGATCCTTCGCTAATGCAGTCGAGCTCGGCATCGGTCCTTAATGCAACGACAAAAGGCTGCGCCATCTCCACGCCCGTCTTTGCGTCGATTATCTCCAAGCGGATGAGGTCTGGAAGCCGATTTGTTTTGCGCCATGTTGGTAGCCATGGGCCATCGCGCACTCCTTTTTGCGCATACGAAAATCGGTATTTGAATGGTCCTTCCAGCAGCCGCACTTGGTTGGCAGGCGTCGCTCCGGGAAATTTGTACAACTTGTCTTGATAAGGCGCGCGAGCGCGGATCAGGGATGCCTGCGAACCACGGCGCAAAATGGAATAATCAACGAAATAGGGACCAGGCGCGGTCGGGTACGGAGGCTCGATGGTTACGAACGACAGCCGGCCGGCGGTTCCGGTGAAGACAAATCGATGAATCCCACCCGCGTTCCTTGTCAGTCGTCTTAGCCCGGAAACGTCGCGTTCGAAAATATCGAATGCGCGCGATACCATTTCGAGCCTCTCCATGCTGTTCGCACTCGAGTTCCAGCCTTTTGAGAAGGTCCGAAGCGCCATGCTGAGAAGAGCGAGTATCGCAGTCAGGATCGTAAGACTCACGAGCAATTCGATCAGCGTAAAGCCGCTTTGATTTTTGATCCGATGCGGCTGACGGAAGCTAACCATTGCCGCGCCCTAGCTTTAAGGAATTGAGGACGTACTGACGCCCGTCCGCCCAGCTCACGGTGACGCGAATGTGTTGAAGCCTCCAATTATCGCGGGTTTGGATCTTCGCCCAGCTGGCGGTTTCCGGTTCGACATCTATGGCCCATTGAAAGCCGTTATCCTCGCCTTTTTTTGGCAGCGGTTTTGCGGACCAGCCAGCAACGGTATCGGCAAGCAGGCCTTGGGCAAGTATCCGCGCTCTGGCGTAGTCGGCTGCCACACCTGCTGTTTTGAGCGCGTGCGAATGAGCTTCAAACAAGCTGACAAGGCCGATCGACAACACGAGCATCGCAATAAGCGTTTCAAACAATGTGAATCCGGACTTTGGATCGCTGCTCGCAAGTTCAGTTGAGCAAGGCGGTCGACACCCGGCCGGTGAGCCAGTTGACGCGGATTTCATAGGCATCGCCTTTTGATTTGAGTTGGATGGTGCCGCCCGTGGAACTGCCGTTCGGGAAGAACCTGATTGCGGTACTGGTAGGTGAGCGCCTTTCGCTGTCGGCAGCGGTGACCTCCAGATCAATGGACTGCGAAAGCATGAGCGAGGGAATTCCGTTTCCGAATGCAATGGCATGTTGCTCGACATCGATCACGGCGACGCGATCGCTTCCGGATATCATGGCGCCGGACCGAATATCGCGAAGGCGCGATGCCGTTAGTAGTGAGGCCGTTTTCAATTGCGCTGCGCTTGACGGGCCACGAAAGAGAGTCGAGACGGCACCTGCCGTAAGGGCAATGACGACGAGCACGATCAGCACTTCGAAGAGCGTAAAGCCGGCGTCTTGATGCGACGGCATTGGGTTATTGCCAGCTCGTGACATCTTGGTCCTCGCCTTGGCCGCCTTCCTTCTTGTCGGCCCCGAGGGTCAGGATATCGAAAGGTCCGTGCTGACCCGGGAAGCGATAAATATATGGCTGGCCCCAGGGGTCGAGCGGGACTGAATCCTTTTTCAAATAGGGGCCATTCCAACTTGGTAGATTGGCGGGGCGCTGAACAAGCGCCCTGAGCCCGTCGCGCGAATCGGGATAGCGACCGGTGTCGAGTTTGAAGAGCTCGAGTGACGTGCCGAGACTTTCGATCTGCACCTTGGCCGTCTTCGTTCGTGAGCTGCCAAGATAACCAATGACACGCGGCGCCACGAGACTTGCCAGAAGAACGAGGATGACCATCACCACGAGCAGCTCAATGAGTGTAAAACCCTGCTCTCCGGCCCGTTCAAGCGACTCTCGCCGAGCCAGGGTCGAGCGATTTATTTTTTTCAGCTGCATTTGCGTGCCCCTCACATGGCGAGATCGTTGATGCTGATAACGGCGCTTAGAATCGATACGATGATGAATGCGATGATGCCGCTCACGATAAGAATGATCGCAGGCTCCAGTATCGTGAATGTGCGCTCCACCGTTCTCTCTAGTTTTTCTTCGAAGACTTCCGCCATATGCAGCAAGGACGATGAAAGATTCCCCGTCTCCTCTCCAACGCGGAGCATGTTGATGAGCACTGGGGGAAAAAGAGCGGATTGGGAAAGCGGGTCGAGAAAACTCCGACCTTTTCTAAGTGCATCGTATGCGCTGTTGAGCGCGGTCGCTGCTGACTTGTTGCCGATCACGTCTCCGACAAGCTTCATAGCAGAAGGCAGATCGACGCCATTTTCTATCAGCATGCCGAGTGTTCGGCAGAACCTGACCGTCAAGTTGAGCTTGAGGATGCTCCCGATCAAAGGCAGTCGTAGGATGACATTTTCAACATGGCCGCGAAGCTTCGGCCAACATAGAGCGAGGACGAGGATGATACTGGCTATGCCGCCAAGCAGATATTCCCAATTGGCAAGCAGCCAGTCCGAGGCACCGATGACGAACCGAGCTTGATCCGGAATCTGAGTGCCCGCATTGCCAATCATGTCTTTGAAACGCGGAACGACAACCGTCAGCATGACCGTCACAGCAGCTATCGCCATCACAATGAGGAGGGATGGATAAAGCACCTCCGAAAGAGCCATACTCTTGAGCTTCTGCGATTTCTCTCGGCCCGTTGCTATTCGTTCGAGAACCGTCTCGAGAGTTCCGCTTGCCTCTGCGACGCGAACCATCCGGGAGTAAATGAGTGGGAAGGCTTCGCCTTGACGCTCCAGCGCTTCGCAGAAACTCTTGCCGCTGCTGATCTCCGCTCCGACGCGTCCAATCAACCGCCCAAGTGCTTTCGAGCCAGCGTCTTTCTCGAGAAATTCGAGCGCCTGGTCCAGCGGCAGACCAGCTTTGAGGAGCATTCCGAGTTCGCGCGTGAAGTGCGTGATCTGGCCGCTTGAGGGTAGACCGGAAAAAAAAGAGGCGCGTGCGTGTGCCGGGCCGCTCGAGGATGCCTTTATCTCCTTCACTTCGATTGGAAAATGACCGAGCTGATGCAGGTCCTGTAGAACCATCGCGCGATTGACGGCTTCCATTTCGCCCGAGAGGCTAGCGCCGGAGCGTGTCAGGGCCTTGTAGCGATAGAGCATATTCAGGCGTCCCGGCCAGGGGCACCAATTCGTTTCTCGCAAACCGTAGCTATCATCGTTCGTCCTCCCAATTTCTTATGAAGACGCCATCCGCGAGCGTATTCAGGCATCCAACGCGACGCGGCGAACCTCTTCTTGTGTCGTAACTCCGGAGAGACATTTAGCGAGGCCATCTAAAACCATCGTCGTCATGCCATTCTTGCGCGCCGCCGCCTCAATGAGCGCCATCTCTGCGTTCGGCTTAATCAACTCGCGTATTTCGTCATCGACACTCAGGACTTCGGCAATGACGAGGCGTCCGCTGTAACCCGTACCGAAGCACCGCTCGCAGCCGACAGCGCTCCAATGACGATTGTCGTGACGGGCGAGCTCTGCGGTTTGTCCGCGGGCCAACGACAGCGGTTCGCTTGATACCCGTTTGCAATGATCACATAGAACCCTCACAAGGCGCTGGCCGACGACGCACCTCAACGAGGAGGCGAGTAGAAAAGCGTCAATGCCCATGTCGAGAAGTCGGGGAATTGCGCCAGCCGCCGTGTTCGTATGCAATGTCGATAGCACAAGGTGTCCGGTAAGTGCCGCGTGGATTGCGATACTGGCGGTCTCGCCGTCGCGCATTTCGCCGACCATTAGGACGTCTGGATCATGCCGAAGAAAGGAGCGAAGCGCGTCGGCAAAGGTCAGCCCAATCGACGGCTTAGCTTGAGTCTGGTTGACCCCGTCGAGCTCATATTCAATCGGATCCTCGATCGTCAAAATCTTGCGGTGGGATTTGTTGAGGAGGGAGAGAGCCGTCGCGAGCGTTGTTGTTTTTCCGGATCCCGTAGGCCCGGTGACCAATATCAGGCCGTACGGTGCCGACAGGTGCTTTCGAATCTCAGTTTCGTCTCGCTGGCTGAAGCCGAGCGGCGCGAAATCCAACATTCGGCGTACGTTATCGAGAAGTCGGATCGCGACAGCCTCACCGTGAACGGTTGGTATCGTCGCAATGCGCAGGTCGAGCCTATGTTCGTTGATCCTGATACGGGAGCGCCCGTCTTGCGGTAGGCGTCGCTCGGCGATGTTTAATCCTGAGAGAATTTTTACGCGCGAGACGATGGCTTTCGACATCTGGGCAGGAGGAGGGGGGACGTCTCTCAACATCCCGTCGACTCTTATCCGAATGGCGACGCGCCCGTCGAACGGTTCGATATGAATGTCTGTCGCCCGAGCATGGACGGCATTTTGAATCATCTGATTGACGAAACGGACGACGGGAGCGCCGAGCGCCATGTCCCGCAGATGCTCGACATCGTCACCACCTTCCGCCTTCTCAGTCTCTTGCCAAACGGCGGAAGTGCCCCGTTCGCGGACACTGCGCTCGATAGCTGCCAAGATGTCCTCGGCTGCTGCGACCCGCGGAATGATCTCGCGCTGAAGCGCTATGCGAACCGCATTTATGGATTGGACATCCGACGGATCCTCCATGGCGAGGATGATGCCTTCCTCTACTTCGCACAGCGGAAAAATTTTATTTTCACGCAAGAACGTCGCGGATATCTCGGTCTGCGGCGGCTGAAATCGCGTCCAATCGCCATCTTCGACCCTGGGAATTTTATGAAAATCTGCGACCGCGCGAACCAAAACTTGTGACTGAAGGCCCGATGCTTTTCTCAAAGCCGAAAAAATCGAAGCACCGGTTTCTTGGCGAAATTTGCCAACACTGTCTAAGTCTATTGGGGTGATAATCCGCTCACTGAGCAAGTATTCTTCGAAGCTGCCACTCATACATCGCCTCCCAGCCTCCAAGAATTTCCGCCGGCGTTGACTGAGGCGGATCTTAGCAAAGCGGGATGCCGCCAAAAATCTTTTTCGTTTCGATCTTTGCAGATCGTCGGCGCAAACTCTTTTTTGAAACAGACATATTTGTGCATGCAGTGCACTCAAAGCCGAGCCAGTGCACTCTGTGCGAAGTTGCGATCGTTTATGCTGAAGATTGAGTAACGCGGGCGCCACAGAGCGGCTTTCAAAGATGTTTCGCTCCGCGAAAATGAAGTCGCTATTTTTGTCCAAACGGTATGGTCTCCGTCGGATCGACTCGGCAGTGGAGCGTTAGGGGAAAGCGACCACGGTTCGGCAAAACTTCGAAACCAAGTCGACGAGTCAAAAAATAAAAAAAATTTGGCGTCCGAGTGAGACGGGGGAAGCGTTGATGATTCGGTCGAAGTTTCGGGTCGTGATCGTACTGGTCTCGATGATTGTATCCGGATGTTCCGCATTGCTTCAAAAGCCGCTCATCGAGCCGCCGGATGAGATCGCCAAGCTTTCCAATGTCGATCTTTCGCCTGTTGCGCCGGCCAATTATCGATCGCAGGCGAACAGCTCGGCTACGTACACCGGCTCCATCAACCAGAAGTATCCCGGCGACAATCGAATTGCGCGAATGCCCCAAACGCAGAGTCCAGGCGTCACACAAACTGAGGCGGGATACGAGCTGAACTTCAGCGATGCAGACCTGTCCGAACTCGCGAAAGTGATCCTTAAAGACACGTTAGGGCTTGCCTACGTCTTTGATGCCAAGGTCGAAGGCCGGGTGACGATTTCCACTGGCGGGCCTGTTACACGCGCAGAACTTATCTCAATTCTTGAAAGCGTATTGGCTACGAACCATGCAGCCTTGCTGATCGAGAAAAACGTTTATCGCATTGTCCCGGAAGCGGATGCGCACCAGCAAGGAATCTCCGCTTTCGACTACGTTCACGAAAGCCACGAAGTTGGCGCTGGTTACGGCGTGTCCATCTTCGCTCTAAGATATGTCTCTACCGACGCGATGATGCGGATGCTCGACGGCCTGATGGTCAAGCAAGAGGATCTGCGCGCCAGCGTATCCAACAACCTACTGTTTATTCGCGGCACCAGCCAAGTTCGTCAGTCCGTCGTCAGCATCGTTTCAATGTTCGACGTCGACTGGATGAAAGGACAATCGGCTGGAATATTCAAACTCGACAATGCCTCTCCGGAGGACGTGATTCGCGAACTGCAGCAGGTCTTCCACACTGACAAGCAGGGTCGTGGGCTGGTGAAATTTCAGCCTATCGCGCGCCTCAATGCAGTTTTGGCTTTGGCTTCGCGGTCGTACACGATCGACAAAGTCAGTGAGTGGATTAAGCGCCTTGATCATGGTGGTGCAGACGACAACAACTACTATGTTTATCGTGTTGAGAACGGCAGGGCCAAGGATCTGGCTAAGCTGCTGATGGCAGCTTTCTCAGGCTCGGGCGGATCTATACGGGATGCGGAAGAGAAGGAAGTGGCGCCGACGCTCGGAGCGTCGAAATTGAACTCATCCGGTGGCAGCAGCTTTGGAAGCTCTTCTTCGATAAATACGGGGGGAAGCTTTGGATCCAGCACCGGCGGATCAGGCCTCGGAAGTAATAACAGCAGCTTCGGCGGCAGCGACACCTCCGGAACTTCGACGAGCGGACCGTTGAGGAACAATCAGCAACAAGCCTCGCCGTCGGATGACGACTCTTCGGATACCTCTACATCCTCTACATCGTCTTCATCTGCATCATCGTCCGATTCGGTTCGCGTCACTCCGGACGAGCACAATAATAAGCTTCTGATCCGAGCATCGGAGCGAAATTATAAGAAGATTCTTCAGATACTCAGCCGTATCGACCGGCCTCCCTTGCAGGTGCTGATCAATGCGACTCTCGCTGAGGTGACCCTCAACAAGAACTTGCAGTACGGCGTGCAGTTCTTCTTGCAGAAAAATCATGGGAAAGCGGGAGCCATAGGGTTCAGCACTTCTGACGCGTTGGCGATTGCTCCCGTGACACCGGGCCTCAACTTGATTGCAGGAAGTGTCGGCTCAGACCCGCGAGTCATCCTGGACGCGCTTGCGCAGGAGACGTCAGTTCGCGTCGTGTCCTCGCCTTCGGTGGTCGTCCTCCATAATCAGCAGGCCACACTGGAGGTAGGCGATCAGGTTCCGATCCTCACGCGCGAAGCGCAAAGCGTCATCAATCCTGACTCACCGACTGTCAATGAAATCGAATACAAGAATACCGGTGTCATCCTGAATGTCACGCCGCGCATCAACAGCAATGGCCTCGTTACGATGGAGGTTCAGCAGGAGGTAAGCGCAGTTCAAAACCCGGGAGGGCAATCATCCAACACAACATCGCTTTCACCGACGATTACTCAAAGACGGGTGACAAGCACGATCGCCGTTCAAAGCGGTCAGATGGTCGTTCTAGGCGGTCTCATACGTGAAGAAGTCAATCGTTCGAAATCCAGTATCCCGGTGATCAACAAAATACCGTATCTGGGCGACGTGCTTGGAGGTGAGACGGACAATTCCAAAGTTCGCACGGAGCTCGTCGTCTTCATCAGACCGACCGTCATCCGTAACCCGGAAGATGCTGCAGATGCCGCGGAAGCACTTCGCGCAGGCATGGCATCGCTCGCTCCGCGGCCGGCTGCATGGGATGCACGTGTCGATATGTATGACGGACCCGGGTCGGCAAAAGGCCGATCGATCAAATAAAGAACTGGCGAAGGAAGACCAACTCGCCGCAAAAATGGATGGATCAGGACGTAGCTAACGCGCCGGCGAACCATACCATCCAAATTGCGCCCGCCAAGAATATGCCAAACGGCAACGCTGTCGTCCCCGGGAGAAGCCGCCGTTGCCACAACATCGTGGCCGCGATGGAGGATAGCGCGAGGATGCATCCGACGAGCAGGACATTCGTCATTCCCTGAAAGCCCGTCCAAGCTCCGGCTACTGCACCGAGCTTTACATCTCCGAGGCCAAGCCCTTCGCGATCACGCCAATAAAAGTAAACTGCTCTCACGCTGAAGAGCAGGGCGGCGCCAAATGCAGCGGCTCCCAAGTGCTCGAGTACCAGCGATGGATCACCGTCAGCACATTGCAGGAAATAAACGGCCAGAAGGCCGGTAGGGATCAGCGGTAACGACAGAATGTCGGGAATTATGAATCGAGAAGCATCGGAGACGGCGATCGCCAGCATGAACCAGCCAAGGAGGCAGGATACCGCGGCATAAGGCAATCGGAACGACCAAAAAGAAACCACCGCAATGGACAATGCAACCAATCCGATGATGGCTAGCGAAGCGCGATTGTAGCTCATTCCAAGCGATCCCCAATAAAAACGCATGGCCGGTTGCACAGTAGAAACGCGCTATGTCGAAGCGAAGCTTTCTTCCGAGCGCGCAAGTACGACTCAGGCTCGGCCTCCCGATGGGTCCGCCGATAGATGGAAAGCAATTCAGTTTAGATACTCACCCGCTGTGACTGGACTGCCAATCCGACGCGTTTTTTTGATACCGGCGTCGCGGCTCAACCTGATTGGGTTCTTGTGATAGCGTTTTTGGGCGGACACCCGAATTGCTTTTTGAACGTCCTATTGAACGTCGAGAGATCGTTGAAGCCCCACCTATAAGCCACAGTTGAGATTTGAGGTCGGCGCCCGGAGCTGATACTCAAGTCCCGTTTGATGCGGTTCAGGCGCTCGGCGGTAATATGTGCGCTAAAGGTTTTGCCGTATTGCGCAAATAATTTGTGCAGGTAACGGACGGATATTCCGAACTGTTTTGCTACGTGGTGTGGTGAGAGCTCGGGATCGGCGAGATTCTGATCGATGTATTCGACAAGTCTGTTCAACAAGTAATTTCTGGAAGTGCCGGGTTGCCCGCTGGTTTCGATGAGTCCGACGAAAATCGGAAGCAGGTCGATGCAGGCCTGGAAAAGAGCCGTAAGCTCCTCGACGGGTGCGGTGCATAGCGATTGCGCGATCATCGTTAGGCAGCCACCTAACGGGCCGTTCAGCTTTTCCGACGGTATCAGTACA
>Ga0182749_1001050_pt1 | contig 22679 bp, 23 predicted proteins | sample eDN3rd37CKraftMG_FD_128875 | JGI IMG/M metagenome (GOLD analysis project Ga0182749, IMG submission 128875) | Enriched Miracle-Growth compost microbial communities from Emeryville, California, USA - eDNA 3rd pass 37_C Kraft MG (version 2) (version 2) ...
ACAGTGAAGCCAGCCATTGGCCTGGATTTCCGTCTCCAGCTGTCCCGGAGACCAGCCTGCGTAGCCAAGCGCAAGCAAGGCCCGGGCGGGACCTTTCCCCTTCGCAATCGCCTTCAGGATATCAATTGTTGCGGTGAGGCAGACATCTTCTTCAATGGAGAGCGTCGAATCCTCGGAAAAATAATCCGAGCTGTGCAACACGAACCCACGACCCGTTTCGACGGGACCACCGACTTGGATGGGAAGAGAAAAAATCTCATTGTTGATCTCATCATCCGAACTGCGAGCGGAGATCCCCAGTCTCTCAAGCAAATCGGGAGCCGTGATATGGTTGGCGCGCTGATTTATGATCAGCCCCATAGCGCCCTCGGACGAATGCGCGCAAATATAGATGACAGAGCGCTGAAACCGGCGATCGGTCATCGCTGGCATGGCAATGAGCAATTGCCCCTCGAGCATTATATCGGCGCCCTCGGCAAGGCTTCTGAGTCGGACGGACTTCATGGCAAGAAGCTTAATCCGATCGAATGGCGACGTGAAGATGGTCGCAGGGATCAAAAACGATGCCGATGTAACAAGATATGCCTCTTTGCCCTATACCCATTTGGGGAACGGTTGATACCGTCCGTCCGGTTCCTTGTAATTTGAAAGGTGCTGACCGTGATCAAGCAATCTTTTGCGCTTCTGCTTCTGAGCACGACGATGGCATGGGGCGATGCGGCAACACCCGTCGCATCGGATTGGGTGCAGGGATACGACACGAAAACGCGCTTGATTGCGGGGCGAGCGGTCGTTGACGGTCAGCAGGGCCTTTACGCGGGCGTCGAAGTCGCGATGCCGAAAGGTTGGAAAACCTATTGGCGCGTGCCGGGCGACGCTGGCGGCGTGCCCCCCGAATTCGACTGGAAGGGATCGCAAAATCTGGCTGCGACGCGAGTTCTCTATCCAGCCCCGCATCGCTTGCATGACAAGGCTGGAGATGCTGTCGGATATAAAGATAACGTTATCTTTCCGATCCTTCTGACGCCGAAGGATCGGACGAAGCCGATCGTGCTTCATGGCAAAGTCGACTACGGCCTATGCAAGGACATCTGCATTCCCGCCCAGGCAGAATTCCAGATTTCAATTCCTCCTGGTGTCGGGATATCGAGTGAGCTGGCCGACACCTTAGCCGATGTACCTCAGCAGCATCCGCGCGCCGGCATCGATCCGAAGCTTGCAGCGTGGCATCTGGACCGGTCGTCTGGAAAACCAAAACTCGTCTTGAACATCGAGACGGCATCACCGAACACTGCTGACGTATTCGTTGTTGCGCCCGGAGACACATACGTTCCCTTGCCGAAGCGTATAGCCGATCACGCGGGTAAAGCGGCATTTGAAGTCGATTTGGCGGACGGAGTGGATATCAAGGATCTCAAGGGCAAGCCGCTGACGGTGACGATGGTTGACGGCAAGGGTCAATCTGAGACGACAATCACGCTTGAGTAGCGGGGGAGTCACGCTACAGTCCGCCAACGAAATTCGAGAGTATGAGGATTGCGATGACTATCAAGGTCGGTGACAGGCTGCCGGATGCCAAGTTTACGGTGATGTCCGCGGATGGGCCGAAGGCCAAGACAGTAGCCGAGGTGTTTTCCGGCAAAAGAATAGCTCTTTTTGCCGTGCCTGGTGCCTACACCCCGACCTGCACGAACAACCACATGCCGGGCTTTGTCAGTCGCGTCGATGAGATCAAGGCCAAGGGCATCGATGCGATCGCCTGCACTGCGGTCAACGATGTTTTTGTTCTGACGAACTGGGCGAAAGACACAGGTGCAGCTGGAAAAATCGAAATGCTTGCGGATGGTTCCGCCGATTTTGCCAAGGCCATAGGCCTTGATGTCGACCTTTCAAGCTTTGGTCTCGGAGTGCGCTCGCAACGCTATGCAATGCTGGTTGATGATGGTGTCGTCAAAATCCTCAACGTCGAGGACAGCCCTCCGGTCGCCGAAAAATCGAGCGCCGCGAACCTGTGTTCGATGATCGACTGCTCACTGTAGATCCTTCGGATCGGAGGGCAGCGGCGCCAGCTTATAGGGTGCCATTGCGATACGAGCGAGTTCGTCGGCTCGCTCGTTCTCGGGGTGGCCGGCATGCCCCTTCAGCCAATGCCATTCGACATGATGCTTGTTACGGAGCGCATCGAGTTCCTGCCAAAGCTCGGCGTTCTTGACGGATTTCTTGTCGGAGGTCCGCCAGCCGTTCTTTTTCCAGCCGTGAATCCACCCCGTAATGCCGTTTTTGACGTAAGCGCTGTCAGTATAGAGTTCGACATTGCTTCGCTTTTTTAGCGCGTTTAGTGCCGAAATCGCGGCCATCAGTTCCATGCGATTGTTGGTCGTCAGAACTTCGCCGCCGCTGATCTCTTTGCGGTGTTTACCCGAGATTAGAACCGCCCCCCAACCACCAGGCCCTGGATTTCCCGAGCAGGCGCCGTCGCTATAGACGAAAACTTTGGGGGTTTCGCCACTCATCGCGCGGGCTCAAAGCCATAATCGCCGATCGACGCGACCGACTGATGGAAGCGCAGCCGCCGCACGTAATCGATGGGGTCCTTGCGTGCAACGAGCGCGGTCTTTGGCGTGTTCAGCCAATCATAGCTGCGGGTCAAGAGGAAGCGCATCGCCGCGCCCCGCGCGAGCACAGGGAGCGCTTTTTGCTCCTGCCCGCTTAAGCGTCGGATGCTGTCGTAGCCTTTCAGCAGGGCGCGCCCTTTCGTTGCATTAAATTGGAAGTTTGCTTCAAAGCACCAGGCATTGAGGCAGACGGCAATATCGTACGCCAGCGCGTCGTTGCACGCGAAATAAAAGTCGATCAACCCGGAAAGCTTATTGCCGATGAAAAAGACGTTGTCGGGAAACAAGTCGGCGTGAATGACTCCTTGCGGCAGGTCACTCGGCCAGGAGGCCGCTAGAAACGCCAGCTCCCTCTCGATGAGTTGTTCAAGCTCAGGCGAAATCTCTGCAGCACGTTCGGAGAATTTATCGAACAGCGGCCGCCATCCTGGAAGTCCAAGAGCATTATCGCGCCGAAGCGAGAAGTCGTCTCCGGCGATGTGCATTTGCGCGAGCGCCTTACCGAGTTCCAGACAGTGCTCGACCTTCGGCCGCCTGGGCCACATGCCTTCGAGAAACGTCACCAGGGCCGCATGCCGCCCAGCAAGCTCATTCAGAACGCGGCCATCCCTATCACGCACCGGCAGGGGGCATGTGACGCCGCGCGCCGATAGATGCTCCATAAGCCCCAGGAAAAACGGCAAATCCTTCGGTTCGACGCGCTTTTCATAGATCGTCAGGATGAACGCGCCGACGGTAGTGTGCATAAGATAGTTGGTGTTCTCGACACCTTCGGCGATACCTTTGCACGACAATAGATTGCCCAGCCCGTAGGGAGCAATGAATTGCGCGAGCTCTTCGTCGCTGACTTCAGTATAGACCGCCATGTCTTTCCCGCACGCCGGATGGAGGTCTAGTGCTGCTCGGCCGGGGTGCGCGCCACCCTGACCTCGCGCGGCACGTTGAACGTGACACGCTCTTCAAGGGTCGTGACGATTTCTATCTTCACGTCGTAGCGATTGCGGAGGGCTTCGATGACCTCTTCGACGATGACTTCGGGAGCAGAGGCGCCTGCGGTGATGCCGATGGTGGTCGCTCCTTCGAGCTGTGACCAGGGAATGTTTTCGGCACGCTCAACGAGGAACGAAAACTTGCATCCTGCTCTCGTCGCCACTTCAACCAGTCGGAGGGAATTCGAACTCTTGGGGCCACCGATAACGAGAAGGCCATCAATTTGCGGCGCAATCACCTTAACGGCATTCTGACGGTTGGTCGTGGCATAGCAGATGTCTTCCTTGACCGGCCCGCCAATGCCAGGGAAGCGTTCCCTAAGGGTGGCAACGATCTCCGCGGTGTCATCGATCGATAGGGTTGTCTGCGTGACGTATGCGAGCTTGGAGGCATCGCGCGGGGTGAATGCCCGCGCGTCCTCGACGGATTCGACCAAATGGATTGCGCCTGCCGGAAGCTGCCCAAGCGTGCCGACGACCTCCGGATGGCCACGATGCCCAACCAGGATAATTTCGCGTCCTTGGTCGTGATGACGCGCAGCCTCCATGTGGACCTTCGAGACCAGTGGACAAGTCGCGTCGACCACGAACATGTTCCGCATTTTTGCGGCTTCCGGGACGGCTTTGGCAACACCGTGTGCTGAAAAAATCACGGGCTGGGTGGTTTCAGGGATCTCATCCAGCTCTTTCACAAAAACGGCGCCTTTGGCTCTCAGGGACTCAACCACATAGCGGTTGTGTACGATTTCATGTCGGACGTAGACGGGCGCCCCGAATTTGGTCAAAGCCTGTTCTACGATTTGAATGGCGCGATCGACGCCGGCGCAGAAACCACGCGGCGCGGCGAGCAAAATTTTGAGCGGTGGCTTTGGCACGGTCACTTCGATTTGGTTAAGGCCGGATATGGAAGAACGCAGTTCTTTATACTCATCCATCGGGTCTGAAAATGCAGTTGGATACCGGTCGGGCGGGATGGTACGGTCCTTTTTAGACAATACAAGGGGCCGAGTTTCGCAACCATGGGGGATGTTGTTGCACAATTCGGGTCGCCGGCGCCCATATCAGGGGGGAATAAAACCTAAGCGCGGCCACTGGTTCGCGCTGAGTCGCTCGTCCGCGCTCGTTTGCCTCTGTTTTTCTGCCGCAGCGCTTGGTGGCTGCGGGATGTCTTCGCTGACCTCGGGACTCGGTGGCGGCATGTTCGGCGGCGGATCTTCGAGTCCACAGATTTCCGCAGTTTCAGAAGACCAGCTGCTGGACGCTGCGAAATCGTCTGATTCGAATTCCACGGGCAGCACGAACGTTGGTGAAGTCGAAGCCGGCTGCCCGCGGTTCAAAATTGCGCCCCACGACAACTACATCACGTTCTATGAGCAGGGCCACGTCGGCGACGCACTGTCAGTCACGCAGCGCGGCGAGATCACCAAAACGGCGCGCGAATGTCACTTCGAGGGCGATCGCGTGGTCGTCAAATACGGATTTTCGGGACGCGTTCTGCTCGGACCCAAAGGGCAGCCCGGCGGCCTGACGCTCCCGGTTGTCGTGGTGGTCCACGATTCAAAACAGCAGAGGGTCGCCACCGATACTATGAAAGTTGACGTCAACATCGGCGCCAACAAACCGATCAGTTACTTTTCCGCGGTGCACACGGTAAGTTTCAACGTTCCGGAAGGATCGCGCGCCGGAGAATTCGAACTCGTAATCGGGTTTGACAGCAGGCCTTCCGGCTCTGGGTAACGGGTAAGTATTGATACGCCGGCAATAAAAAAAGCCAGGCTTGAAAGCCTGGCTTTTTCTGTTTCTTATTTCGTTTCGAAGTTAGTTCAGCTTGCCGCGAAGATCGCTGATCGATTGGGAAATTAGCTTGTCGCCCACCGATCCCGTAGCCCGCGTCTTCAAAAGCTCCTGAGCTGCAGAAACAGCCGATTCAACCGCTGTCGCACGGACTTCGCTGAGAGCTTGCGCCTCCGCACGCGCGATCTTTTCCTCGGCGATCTTCGAGCGGCGCTCCAAGCTTTCGGCAAGCGCTTTGCGTGCATCGGCCGCAAGGGCTTCTGCTTCCCGCTTCGCTTGATCGATGATCGTTTGCGCTTCGCTTTCGGCCTCTCGCGCCTTGCGTTGATAATCTGCCAAGAGAGCCTGGGCGTCTTCGCGAAGCTTACGAGCTTCGTCCAGCTCCTTGCGAATGGCATCGGCCCGATCATCAAGCATCCTGGAGATCACTGCAGGCACCCGATAATAGAGAACCACCGCAACGAACGTCAGGAAGGCAACTAAGACCCAAAATAACGGATTGCCTGGATCAAACATGCTTATCCTCACTCGCCCGGGATTGGTCTGAGCACTTTTTTCACCTCATCCGGCGAGACGTCCTGCCCGATAAGCTTCGTCACCACCGCCCGAGCCGTCTCGGTTGCAATCTCACCGATCGCAGACACCGCCTTGGCTTTCGTCTCGCTGATGCGTGCTTCCGCGTTCTGAAGCTTCACCGCCAATTGAGCGTCAACACGCTGACGCTCTGCATCCGTCTCGGAAGCAAGCTTGTCACGGGTCTCCTTGGCGATCCCGGACGCGTTGGCACGTGCATCGGCCAAGGCCTTCTCGTAATCCGAGAGAGCCCTGTCGGTCTCGTCTTTGAGACGCCCCGCAGTATCGAGATCCCGCTTGATCCGGTCGCGCCGCTCTTCAATGACGTCGCCAACGCGCGGTAGCGCGATACGACTCATAATGAACAGCAGTACAGCGAACGACACCGCGAGCCAGAAAAGTTGTGGCGCGAAGTGGTTCGGATCGAGCTGCGGCAATCCTTCGGGCTTTGCAGCGCCCTCGGCTGCCTCAACAGCAGCCGCGAACAACATAGTCGTACCGGCAAACATTCTGGCCTCCGGTTATAGAACTGCGCCCAGTCTCAACCGTAAAGAATGATGAGTGCGATCAGAAGACCGAAAAGGCCCGTTGCTTCGGCGAGCGCGAAGCCGATCAGCAGGTTCGTGAACTGACCCGGTGCGGCCGACGGATTGCGCATGGCGCCCGAAAGGTAGTTACCGAAGATGTTGCCGATGCCGACACCGGCGCCGATCAACGCGCTGCACGCGAGGCCTGCGCCGATCATCTTCGCTGATTGAAGGTCCATTTCAAAGTCTCCCTTTGCTGTAGCTTTTTGTATTGGTAATCCCGAGCCGAGTCCCGATGACCGGAATCGGTAATGCCAAATCAGTGATGCATATGAAGTGCGTCGTTGAGATAGATGCAGGTCAGCACTGCGAAGATCAGCGCCTGCAGGAACGCCACCAGAACCTCGAGGCCCGTGAACGCCACCATGAATCCGGTTGGCGCAATCTTACCCCACCACGGCAGCATCACCGCGAAACCGGCGAACACTTCAAGCATGGTGTGCCCCGCCATCATGTTTGCGAAGAGACGCACAGAGTGGCTGATGGGACGGATGAAATAGGAGATGAGTTCGATCGGGACGATGACGATCAGCAACCAGAACGGCACGCCATCGGGAACGAACAGCTTGAGATACTTGAAGCCGTGCTTCCAAAACCCAATGACCGTGGCGGTAATCCAGACCATCGCGGCCAGGGCAAAGGTGACGATGATGTGGCTCGTCACGGTGAAGACACCGGGTATCAAGCCGATGAAATTCAGGACCAGGACAAAGATGAAGATCGAGAAGATCCAGGGGAAGTATTTCATTCCCTCTTCGCCGAGGTTTTCTTTAACCATTCCGGCGACGTATTCGTAGAGGACCTCGGCCATCGACTGGATCCGTGTCGGCACCAAAGAGCGCGATCTCATGGCGAAGATCATGAAGCCCGAGATGAGCACCAGCGCCACGACCATCATCAAGGCCGAGTTCGTGAACGAAACATCGTGACCAAAAAGATGGAGCGAGAAGATTTTGTGGACCTCGAACTGCTCCATCGGTCCGTGATGAGCGGTTCCTCCAGCAACTTCAGCAGCCAAGCTCTACCCCCTGCGGCTCAATCGTCGTCATCTTTGACGGACGGCGCTGCTTTCTGCAGCGCTTCGTTTTTTGCCTGCGCCTCTTGAGCGGCGCGGACAACATTCAAAAGACCTGCAGCGAAGCCAAGGATGACCAGAACGATCATAAGCCAAGGCGCCGTGCCGAATTGCTTGTCGAGAGCCCAGCCGAGTCCGCCGCCCACGACAACTCCGACGATCAATTCAGCGGCAAACTTGAAAGCCGCCCCGAAATCGGATTGGCCTCGTTGCTGCGCCGCCGGAAGCTCGATCTTCGCCCGTTGCGCTTTGAGGGCGCTGAGCTTTTGGCCAAGTTCCTCCGACCGTTTGCGGATTGCCTCACGGTCTTCCGGGCTGATTTCACCGTCGCCGGGAGATTGACCCTTGCCATCGCCTGACATGGTTCAAACCATCCAGAAATGCGGAAAATCCAGCCGCTGCGGGAGATCGACGGCGCGGACCATAGATAGGGGGTCTTGGAGTGTCAAGGAAATGGGGATTTGAGGGCTACTGACCCGGGTACGGCGAAAAGGCGCAGCCGTCCGTTTGCTGAACGCTTGCGCCGCTAATCTCGGCCTCATGGTGACGGGGGAGGAGCCGTCTCCTGCTTACGAACGGCGCTTCCGGGGTTGGTAGTACCTTCGACCTTGGGCAATGGGGTTCCCTCCTGAGGCACCGTGGTCACAGGATGGCTCACGACGCCCGTCTTATCTGTGCCATCCATCACGGGCGGCGTCTGATAGAGGAACACAATCACGAATCCTAGGAAAATCGCGGTGATGAGAGCCGTCGAGATGACCAGGACCCGAAAATTCATTTTACGCGGGCTGGCCTGCCGCGCTTCGGTCGTTCCAACAACCTCGCCTTTCGTGGGGGAATAATGTTGCCTTGCCACGGACAGCCTCCAATTCTTTCTAGGAGGAGGAAACGCATCCGTTGCAGGTCGAGTTCCCAGGCGAACCAGACGTTGCGTCCGTGATCAACCCGCCTCCCGGAAGCTTTGGGCCGTCTGCAAATCGACGGAGACGAGCTGAGAGACGCCTTTTTCGGCCATCGTGACACCGAAGAGGCGATTCATGCGTGCCATCGTCATCGGATGGTGCGTAATGACGAGGAATCGCGTTGCCGTTTCGCTCGCCATCTGCTCCATCAGCCTGCAGAAACGATCGACGTTTGCATCATCCAAGGGCGCATCGACTTCGTCCAGAACGCAAATGGGCGACGGGTTGGTCAGAAAGACCGCGAAGATCAATGACAGTGCGGTTAGCGTTTGTTCGCCGCCCGACAGCAACGACAATGTAGCAGGCTTCTTGCCTGGCGGCTTCGCGATGATCTCAAGACCGCCTTCGAGCGGATCTTCCGGACTCTCGATCATTTCGAGCCGCGCCTCGCCTCCTCCGAACAAATGCGTAAACAGCCGTTCGAAATGCGCATTGACGGTGGTGAATGCGTCGTCGAGCCGAGCCTTGCCTTCGCGGTTGAGCTGCTGAATGGCGCTGCGCAGTTTCAGGATGCCTTGCTCGAGATCTGTTCGTTCGGCAACCAAACCGTCCAGCTGCTTCGCAATTTCGGCGAGATCTTCGTCCGCCTGCAAGTTCACGCCACCGAGCCGTTCGCGATCAGCCTTGAGGCGCGTGAGTTGCTTTTCGACATCTGCGAGCGGCGGGATCGTCGTGAACTCGGACACCGCGGCAATCGCGAGGCAATCTTCCGGCGCGACTTCGAACGTTTCCCGAATATGCCGCGCCGCATCTTGTCGACGTTGGCGGGCACTTTCCAGGCGCGTCTCGATGCGGGCGTTGGCCTCACGCGCCGCCGAGACGTCCGATTGAATGGTTCTCAATGCTTCCGTCGCGTTGCGGATCGCCGTTTCCGCGACCGCGAGGCGGTCGGCAGCGCTCCGCCGTTCTTCGTCGGCCCGTGACAAGGCAGAAAGCAGAGTTTCGCGTTGCGCGGCGATACGTTCCGGTAAGTCAGCGTTCGCCTCGATCTCGCCCCTGGTTTCAGCGAGCCGCGCTTCGAGCGCTTGGACTTGCTGCTCCGCGCTTGCGTGCCTGCCCTGCCAGCGCGCGATGTCTGCATTTGCATGGCGGATGCGCTCGGCCCGGATCTGACGATCGCGTTCGAGGCTTCCGAGCCGAACGCGAGTTTCGGCCACGTCTCGTCTCGCCTGCTCGGCCTCCGTCTGCGCCACCTTGAGCTGCGGTTCGAGATCTTCGCCCGCGCTCATCGTCACGATATGTGCTTCGATCTCGACGTGTCGCGCTTGAGCGTTGGTTAGATCTTCATCGGCGCGCGCGCGCTGGGCTGTCACTGCCGCAAGCCGTGTTTCGCTTTCGCGCTGTAGCTTTTCAAGTGCCGTCAGTTTTTGGCGGACTTGCGCGAGTTCATTCTGCTTGTCGCGCCAGAGTTGGCGAAGGCGCCGTTCTTCGGCCTCGGCATTCTGTGCAGCTTCGGCAGCCGCACGCTCGGCATCGATCGTGTCCTTTGCTTCGTTCAGGACAGCTTGAGCGTTGCGGTCGAGTTCAAGCAGGCGGTTTTTGTGTGCAAGCCGCTGCGCCGCGGGCGTAACGCCCCCAGCCGCAGCGACGAAACCATCCCATCGCCATAAATCCCCTTCCGGCGAGACAAGGCGCTGGCCCGGCTTCAAGTGCGGTTGTAAGAGCGGTCCTGCCGAACGATGCACGACGCCGATCTGGCGCAGGCGGCGCGTCAACTCTTGTGGCGCCTGGACATGCATAACCAATGGCTCGGCCTCGGCGGGCAATGCATAGTCTTCTGCCGGAACGTCGAGGTGACGCCAGTGAACGCTCGCATCGGTTTCGAGCGGCGCTTCGAGATCGTCCCCGAGCGCCGCGCCGAGCGCAGTTTCGTAGCCGGGAGAAACGCGAATCTGGTCGACGGCGGGGGGATAAGCACCCTCATCCGCAACCGCGAGCAGCTTTGCGATCGTCTCGCGTTCGGTCGAGAAGGCATTGGCTGCAAGCCGGACGCGCTGGGCTTCGTCGCGCCGCGCTTTAGCCTCGGCCTGCGAAGTCCTCACCACTTCTTCAGCGGCGAGCGTTTGGCTTTCGATAGAGGTAATCTCCTGCGCCAAGGCCTGTCCACGCTCCGATACCTCGGTGAGTTGCTCCTGGTTTGGCGCCTTCGCGATTAGATCCTCGATTTGCGCATCGAGTGATGCGACCTGCCGCGTGATCGTCGCGACCAGATCCTTGCGCTCCTTGAGAGCTTCTTCGAGGCTTTTGAGCTTGGCACGGGCCTCGGCCGCGCGATGCGTAATGTCGGCGAAGCGCGCGTCCGTTTCGATGCGATGGGCTTCCGCCTTTTCAAGGTTGGCGCGTTCAGACGCTTCTTCGTCAATCGCTTTAAGGTCGGCGTCCTTGATCGCGGCAAGATCCGCGTTTAGGTGAACGAGCGTTTCCTTTGCTTCTTTGATGAAGCCTGTTTCGCGCGTCAGATCCGCCTCAAGCTGTTTCAGGCGGGCGTCGAGTTCGCGGGCCCGGTCGGCAGTGCGTTGTGCCTCGCGATCCAGATTTTCCTGCTCGACCTTGAAGCGCGCGAGCGCCGCGGCCTTCGCGGCTTCCGCTTCCCGCAGTGGTGGCAATTCTTCTGCAAGCCGCAGTTCTTCATTGAAGGCCTTCGCCTCGGCCTCGGTCGCCGCCCCCAGGCGCGCCATGGCATCGGCCAACTCTGCTTCGTCGCGTTCGACGCTCTGCTGCGCGTCTTGCCACGCAAGGTGCATGGCGAGTGCTTCCTGCTGGCGAATTTCGCCCGAGATTTCCTTATAGCGCCGCGCTTGGCGTGCCTGGCGTTTCAATGTGTCGGACTGCGACTGCAATTGCCCCACAACATCGCTCAGACGTTCGACATTGGCTTCGGCTGCCTTGAGGCGCAGCTCGGCCTCGTGACGGCGCGTGTGGAGACCCGCGATGCCCGCGGCGTCTTCGAGGATGCGTCGGCGCTGCTCAGGTTTGGCGTTGACCAGTTCCCCGATCTGACCCTGGCGCACCAGCGCCGGAGAACGTGCGCCGGTCGATGCATCTTCGAAAAGGACCTTGACGTCGCGTGCCCGGACTTCCCGGCCATTGATGCGATAAGCGGAACCCGCTTCACGTTCGATGCGTCGCGTAATCTCGATGACGTCGCTGCCGTTGAGTTCCGGGGGCGCTCGACGTGCGCTGTTGTCGAGAAACATCGTGACTTCGGCACTCTGGCGCTCAGGGCGGTTGCTCGATCCGGAGAAAATCACATCGTCCATTGCGGCGGCGCGCATCGACTTGTGCGACGTCTCACCCATGACCCAGCGAAGCGCTTCGAGGAGATTTGATTTGCCGCAGCCGTTCGGTCCAACAACGCCCGTCAGGCCGGGCTCGATGACGAGCTCGGTCGGATCGACGAACGATTTGAATCCGAGAATCCGGAGGCGCGTAATTTTCATATCGTCTTGTAGTCCTCGATGCCTGCTCAGTGTGGCTCAGGACCGTTACCACGACGGCGCTAAGGGGTTGCTGCCGCCGTCGGCGTACCGCCATGCTGCTCGGCTTGCTCGACGTAGTCGGCAATTTCGGCAATCGTCAGCTCTTTCTTGATGAGCTTGGTACCGATGAAAAAGTTCGGTGTACCAACGATGCCGAGCTTGCGTCCGCGATCCTTCACCCACTTGAGGTTTGCGATCATGCCTTGATTCTGCAAGCAAGCGTCAAACTGAGGGCGAGTCATCCCCACCTGACGCGCCACTGCGTAGATCTTATCGAGCCGGACCTCCAATGATACCCAGGAGGGCTGCTGATCCATGAATTTTCCGTAGAGTTCCAGGTATTTGTCAGCTGGCGCGCATCGCAATGCGATGGTCGCGTTGCCGGACGACTTACCGATGGGAAACTCACGCAGAATATAGCGAACCTTGCCCGTGTCGATAAAACGCCGCTTCAACTCCGGATAGACGGTTTGGTGGAAATGCCGGCAATGCGGGCAGGTCAGTGACATGTATTGGACGATCGTCACCGGCGCCGTCGGGCTGCCCCAGCTCATTTCCGGCAGTGGGCTCGGAGCCATGATATCGGCGATCGTCGGATGGGCGATAACTTCGCGTCCGGACGACACGGGGACGGGGGCATTTGAGAACGGTTGCGGCATCTCATCCGGCGTCGTAGCCCCGGTTGATGGGTACGCCGCACCCGCCGCGTTCGCGTCGTTTGTTATGCTCGCCGTTTGCGGCAGGGTAGCCCCGCACGCACCGAGCGTCGCCGTCACAACGACGGTGACGATAAGGCCCAAGGCGCGTGCGAATGGCATTGCGATGTCCAGGCTATTTCTTCTCCGCCAGAAGGGGTTCGATGATCTTATCGAAATCCTCGAGGGTTGGCGCTTCCTGGAGCCTTTTGCCGTTGATAAAGAAGGTAGGTGTGGCATTGACGCCAAACGTCTCGCTGGCGCGCTTACGCTCCGCCGTTATCTGATCCAGCAGTTTCTGGTCGGTCAGGCACTTGTCGAAACTTTCCTGCGTGAACCCAGCCTGTTTCGCGATATCGAACAGATGTGGAACCGGATTTCCCTGCACGAACGCCCAATCCGGCTGCTTCTGATAGAACGTCTGGATGAGCGGAAAAGCTTTGTCGGTGCCCGCACAACGCGCCAGCATCGACACAGCCGCAGCAAGATTATCGAGCGGAAACTCGCGGAACACGAAACGGACTTTGCCGGTGTCGATGTATTTCTTTTTGAAGCTGTCGAAGACGTCATTCTCGAAATGTGCGCAGTGTGGGCACGTCATCGAGGCGTACTCGACGACGGTGACCTTTGCGTCTGCGGGGCCGAGCGTCAGGTCGGGAAGATCGCCCGGTTTCATCAATTCATCGACCGAAACCTCCGCAGGCCCAGACTTATGCTGAGCAAAGCTCGAGCTGGCGCCGAGGATGGCGACGCTGCCAACTGCGATTGTCGCCGCGAAGCCGAGCCACGCGGCACGGCGTGAGCAGGAAAGGCTCGAAAAGGTGTTTTTGAATGCGGTCAAGGTGGAGGCTCCTTTCGGGGGTAAGTCGCCGGGAACGCGCTATCCGATTGGGCGCCCGCCTAGCACGGTTTTCGGCGCTCGATTAAGCCGAAAGTGCTCCGATTGGCAACTGAACGTATGATAATTCGGCGGGATACGATGGCTCAGGCGCGTTGAGTCGCGGCCGTGATGCTGTCTTGCAGGGCTTTCAGCGCCGCCGAGAGGTCACCGCTGGCTTCAGACTTCGGAATCGTTGAGCTATTTTTCCGAATTGAGCGCGGTGCGCTTTTGCCCTCAGCGGAAATATCCATTTTGGGCGTTTGAACGACCCTCAATTGCGCAATGGCGCGATATCCAAAATAGCGGTTGATCCGATCGATGATCTCTCGCGTCCGATATGAGACTTCGAGAGCGAACGCCGGATCGCAGGCAATAACGAGCGTCGCCCCCGATCCGCGCGCGCCATCGTCATCGACAGCGGGGCGCGCCTTCGTGCCGCGCGGCCACTTGATGGCCTCGGGCCGCGTCATACGGGCGAGGTCGACGCCGACGATCGTTTCCCACGACGTCATGATTTCGGCCGTATGGAAGCCGAATTTTTCGAACGCCGCAGCTACAACCTTGGGTACGAAGGATCCGACGGCACGCGCGAAATAACCTCTTCCTGGCCGGGTGTCGGCCGGCAGGGGACGCACGACGGCTGTGGGTTGTTGACCTTTCATGGCCTTCCGCGTCTCGGCTGCGCTTGTGATAGCGAATGGGACAACTACCATTGTCGACGCGATTCGATAGTCCGGCGCAACCAGAGATCAGGGGACGCATGGGCGCGCCTCAAAAAAAACAGAAGCAACTGCCGTTGCGGCCAGCAGGCACCGAAACCGTGGGGGCATTACTTCGATGGTACGGCAACGAACGCCGTCATCTTCCCTGGCGTTACGGACCGCGCAAGAAGGCCGATCCCTACCGGGTCTGGCTTTCGGAAATCATGCTGCAACAGACGACCGTGAAGGCCGTCATCCCATATTTTCAGAAATTCGTCGCGCGGTGGCCGACCGTTGCGGCACTCGCCTCTGCGCAACTGGAGGAGGTTCTGCAGCAGTGGGCGGGCCTCGGCTATTATTCCAGAGCGCGCAATCTCAAGGCCTGCGCGGATGCCGTTGTCCGCGACTTCGGCGGCGTCTTCCCACGTACCGAAAAAAAATTGCTCGAACTGCCGGGCATCGGTCCCTACACGGCGGCTGCTATCGCGGCCATTGCATTTGGTGAGAAGGCGACGCCGGTCGATGGCAACGTCGAACGCGTGGTGTCGAGGCTCTTTGCGGTCCAGCAGCCACTACCGGCATCGAAGCCCGAGATACGCCGCCTGGCCGCAACACTGACGCCCCCCCGCCGGGCCGGCGACTTCGCGCAGGCGATGATGGACTTGGGCGCCGAGATCTGCACGCCGAAAAATCCGTCTTGTCTCGTCTGCCCGGTGCAGCAGGATTGCGCCGCGAATGCGCGTGGCTTGGCCGAACTCTTGCCGGCCAAAGCTCAAAAAATGGCGCGGCCTTCTCGCTACGGCGTCGCCTTTCTCGTGCAGCGCGACGATGGCGCGGTGCTGCTCCGGCAGCGTCCGGAAGCGGGACTGCTTGGCGGTATGCTGGAGGTCCCCTCCACTCATTGGGGAGATGTGCCGCCGCCGAAGAAGGAAGCTCTGCGCGCCGCGCCGGTGACGACATCCTGGATGCCGGTTCCCGGCACGGTCGTTCACGTCTTCACGCACTTCCGGCTTGAACTCGTCGTCTACAGGGCATTGGTGCCGGTTGATGCGAGCTTCACGCTTTGGGCCGAACAGGAGCGCTGCCGCTGGGTTCAGCGGCGCGATCTCCACGCGCAGGCGCTGCCGAGCGTAATGAAAAAGGTCATTGCGCACGGCATGAACGCCGACTGAGTCCGATTATCCTGCCACTCGCGATGCACCTGGCCGATCGAGACCAAGCTGTCGCTTTGCTTCGCCGCGCAGGACGTCGATCGGCTTCAATTTTCCTTCGGCTTCGAAGTGCCAGAAGGTCCATCCATTGCAAGCCGACTTCCCTTGCAGTAACGCGCCAAGCCTGTGAATGGACGCCTGCTGACCTTCGCAAGCAAGCGTCCCATCGGCGCGAACTTCAGCGCGTACGCGGCGACGCAGGTCAAACAGTTTCTGCCCGGGCTCGAGAATTCCAAGTTCCAAAATCTGACCGAACGGAATGCGCGGTTCGCTACGCTTCGACGGAATCGATTCGATGGCGTCGAGATCCAACGGTCTAACTTTCGCGATACGTTCCTCGGCGGCGCGGGCATAATCCGTGTCGCGCTCGATGCCGATGAATTTGCGTCCAAGCCGCTTGGCCACCGCGCCCGTCGTACCGGTACCGAAAAAGGGATCAAGGACCGTATCGCCCGGCTTCGTCGAGGCGATCAGAATGCGATGTAGAAGCGCTTCTGGCTTTTGCGTCGGATGCGCTTTGCGGCCTCCATCGTCTTTCAGTCGCTCCGGTCCGGAGCAGATCGGAAACAACCAATCGGATCGCATCTGCACGTCGTCGTTCGAAGCTTTCAAGCTTTCGTAGTTGAACGTCACCCGCGATTTTTGACTACGCCCGGCCCAGATCATCGTCTCATGCGCATTCGTGAAACGCTTGCCGCGGAAGTTTGGCATCGGGTTCACCTTCCGCCAGATGACGTCGTTCTGAATCCAGAATCCGAGATCCTGGATCGCCACGCCGAGGCGGAAAATATTATGGTACGACCCGATGACCCAAAGCGCGCCGTCTGGCTTCAGCACGCGCCTGCATTCGGAAAGCCATGCACGGCAGAACGCGTCGTATTCGGCAAAGTCCCGAAACTTGTCCCACGCGTCGTCGACGCCGGCGACTTTAGTGTTGTTGGGCCTGAGAAGATCGCCTGCAAGCTGCAGATTGTAAGGCGGATCGGCAAAGACGAGATCAACGCTTGCGCTCGCAAGCTGTTTCAACTGGTCGATGCAATCACCGATGAGAATCCTTCCGCTCTCGGAGCGGCTCTTTACGCGACGCGACGCCATACACACAATCCAACGCTACAATGACTGAGACTTCACCGCGAGAATTGGGGCGGCGAGCCGATAATCTTTGTACATGATCGGAGGCGTGTGGGAATATGCGTTGAGGTGGGTAAAAATTTATATTTTTGATTCGACCTGCAACCTGAATCCGGGCTGCGCCCGCCGCTTCACGACGACGTCGTCAGCGAGGCCGAGGGCCAACTGTATCGGCCTGAACGACCGGCGATGGAGCGCCGTGACGCCGAGTTTATTAATCGCCGCTTGATGTTCCGGCGTGCCGTAGCCCTTGTGGCGTTCAAATCCATAGCCCGGGTATTCGCGCGCGAATTCCATCATCAACCGATCGCGTGTGACCTTGGCAATGATCGACGCTGCGGCGATGGAGAGACATTTTGAATCACCCTTCACGATGGCGCGGGCAGTCATCGGAACGCGCGGAATTTTATCGCCATCGACAAGGACAAGCTTGGGCACGTCTGCAAGCTGACTCACCGCCTTCGCCATGGCCCAGAGCGTCGCGGCAAGAATATTTTCCCTGTCGATGCGATCGACTTCGGCAATGCCGACACCAACGATCGCGACTTTCATGATGCGCCGGTAGAGAAAGGCGCGGGAATCTTCGTCGAGCGCCTTGCTGTCATCAATGTTGGCGGGGATCTTGTCCGGATTGAGAATGACCGCCGCCGCAACGACCGGACCCGCCCACGGACCGCGGCCAGCTTCGTCGACGCCCGCAATCGGCCGCAAGCCGAGCTGATGCTCTGCGGATTCCAGTTCGAACGTCGGCCTGATGCGCGAATCGGAAATTTTCATGCGCGAGATTGGTCATCGCGCAAGAAACCGTCAAAGCAGCTTCAGTTGTTTTCCCCTGTCTCCCGGCTTTTCGAAAAGGTCTGTGCGTAAGTCTCGGCGCTCGCCTGCAAGGCCCAGCCGGTTTTTCGCAAGTCTGAAGCGCATCGCGATCTGCGTGGCGTAAGGCCCCTTGCCGCGCTGGCGCAATCCGAATTCGGGCGTGTAATCGCGCCCACCGTGCATTGATTGCAACAGGGATATGACGCGCTCCGCACGCCCGGGAAATTCTTCAGCAAGCCATTCGCGGAAAAGAGCCTTGATTTCGAGCGGCAGGCGCAGAAGCACGTAACCCGCGTCGCGCGCGCCCGCCTTATGGGCAGCCTCAAGGATCGGCTCGATCTCGTGATCGGTCAGGCCAGGAATGATAGGCGCCACCATGACCGTGACTGGAATGCCGGCGTCCGCCAGCCGCCGTACGGTTTCGAGACGGCGGGAAGGGGTTGCCGCGCGCGGCTCCATAGCGCGCGCGACGCGGCGATCGAGCGTCGTGATCGAAACAGCGACGCGCGCCAGCTCCTTCTCGGCCATCGGCTGCAGGATATCGATGTCTCGTGCGACGAGCGCCGACTTCGTGATGATACCGACGGGATGGTTCGTCTTCGCCATCACTTCGAGAATAGAGCGCGTAATGCGCCGTGTGCGCTCGATCGGCTGATAGGGATCGGTGTTTCCGCCAAGTGCGAGCGTCGACGGCTTGTAGCCGGGCTTTGCGAATTCGCGTTCCAAGAGCTTCGCAGCGTCAGTTTTCGCATAAAGCTTGGTCTCGAAATCGAGCCCCGCAGAGTGACCGAGATAGCAATGGCTCGGCCGCGCATAGCAATAGATGCAGCCATGCTCGCAACCGCGATAAGGATTGATCGAACCCTCAAACGAGATATCCGGACTGTCGTTGCGCGCGATGATCGATTTCGCGGCGTCCTCGAAGACCTCCGTCTTGAAGGCATCTAGTTCGGAGAGGCTTTCCCAGCCATCATCATAGGCTTCGTTACTGTCCTTTTCGAAACGCCCGGTCGCGTTCGAACGCGCGCCGCGTCCCCGCCGGCGCTCGACGTCGACGACGTGTTTTCCTGGCTGTAGGTTCTGCAATTCACGGGACGTCATTGGCGGCTCGGCGCTGTTTTGTGAGCCCACCTTCTAACAAATCACAGAGAACAAATAAAGAACAAAAGTCGCGACAGAATTCGCTTCGAACTTGCCCGCGACTCGGCGCGCCTTGTCGCCGACGCTGTGAAATGTCAGGAAACATTATGATCTCGGTCATCATTCCGACGCGCAATTCCGAACACACATTGGCGGCGACGCTTGCGGCACTGGTTCCCTCCGCAGTCAACGGTACCGTCAGACAGGTGATCGTGGTCGATGGAGGCTCGATCGATCGGACGACCGACATCGCGGATTTGGCGGGCGCAGATGTAGTTTCAACCGCTCCGGGACGTGGCGCCCAGCTTACGGAGGGCGCCAAGAGCGCGCGCTTCCCTTGGCTCCTGTTTCTCCACGCCGACACCGTTCTCGAGGATGGTTGGGAACGGAGCGCCGTGGATTTCATGCGCCGAGTCGATCAGGGTGAGCGGTCGCCCGCAGCCGGCGCTTTTACGTTTCGTCTCGATGACAACGGATTTGCGCCGCGCCTCCTGGAGCGGCTGGTGCATTTGCGCTGCAAGCTATCGCGCGTGTCGTATGGGGAGCAGGGCTTGCTCATTCCGCGCCAGCTGTTCGACTTGGTCGGCGGCTACAGAAACTTGCCGATCATGGAAGACATTGATCTGGCGCGACGCCTTGGACGTCGTCGTTTGGCGATGCTTGACGCGCAAGCGGTGGCGTCTCCCGAACAATACCGCCGTGACGGCTATCTGCTGCGATCACTGCGGAACCAGGCGTGTCACACGCTATATGGCTTGGGTTTTCCCGCGGGCTGGATCGCCCGGGTCTACGGATTGAAGTCGGCGTCTTAGCCTTGCGCCTTCCTATGCTCTTCCAGCCGCGGCATGATCTCGACGAAATTGCAGGGGCGATGCCGCATATCGAGCTGGTATTTCAAAATGCCATCCCATGCGTCGCGGCAAGCACCAGGCGATCCCGGCAAGCAGAAAATGTAAGTTCCATGCGCGACGCCCGCGCAGGCACGCGACTGTATCGTCGACGTGCCGACCTTCTGGTACGACAACATGTGGAAGAGGATCGCGAACCCTTCGATATCCTTCTCAAATAACGGTTTCACTGCTTCCGGAGTGACGTCGCGCCCAGTGAAACCAGTCCCGCCGGTCGTGATCACGCAATCGATCTGCGGATCGTTGATCCAGCTCTCGACAATTGTTCTGATAGCCTGCTGATCGTCTCTGACGAGCTTGCGGTCCGCAAGCACGTGGCCCGCATCGCCGATCAGGATCGCGAGCAGGTCGCCCGATTTGTCCTCTTTAGCCGTCCGCGTATCCGACATCGTCAGAACGGCAATTCGAACGGGAATGAAGGCGCGTTCGGCATCTATGCCGGCCATCGGACCATCCTGTCATCATTGGCAATCATGCGCGGACATTGGCTCCTAGAAACACCTCGGGTCCAGCAGTGATATCACCATTTATTATCACTCAAAGCTTCGATCGGATCTGCAACAAGTCCTGCCATGCCATTTGCTTCGCCGCCGGCGTTCGCAACAGGTATGCGGGATGGAGCGTGGCGATTGCTGCAATGGTTCGCTCGCCGATGGTGACGGTCCGCCATTTGCCCCTGAGCCGCATGATGCCTTCGGCAACGCCGAAAATCTCCTTCGCCGCCGCGCCGCCCGCTGCGACCAGAATTTTGGGCTCAACGAGTTCGATCTGACGTTCGAGAAAGGGCCGGCAGGCGAGGGCTTCCTGAGGTGTCGGCGTGCGATTGCCCGGAGGCCTCCAGTAGACGATGTTGGTTATGTGAACGTCAGACTCGCCGAGCCCGATGGCGCTCAGCATCTTGTCGAGCAGCTGGCCGGCGCGGCCAACGAAAGGCTTGCCTTCGAGATCTTCGTCGCGCCCTGGAGCTTCTCCGACGATCATCAGATCGGCTTTTGCCGCGCCACGATAAAAGCAAAGCTTTGTTGCCGTCGCCTTGAGGCCGCATCCGTCGAACTCTCTGAGTGCGGTTTCGAGGGCTTCGAGCGACGTGGCTTGCCGCGCGATCTTCCTGGCACCGATCTCAGCCTCGCTGGCGCCCAGCGGCGTAGCCGCGCGAGGCCGCGCCGCCGCAGGTGTTGCCGTGCCGGGCCTCGGCGATATTCTCGCGTTAGCTGCCGCTTCTCCCGAAGTGCTTGGAACCTCCGCACGGGGCCAAGCGTAATCGGCACCAGGGGCTCTTGGACCGCGCGCCAGCCAGTCGCATCTGCTGTCGTCCACAGCGGCATCGACCCCCATGGCTTGAAACCAATCGAGCAGCGCAAGCATTTCTTCCCGGGAAGCCAGTTTGGTCATTGGTATCGAGATTAGAGGCTTCGTCGCACGAATGCACGCGTCGGCGCGCCGCTGGTTGATATCGTCCGCTCAACTTGACGCACCCCGACAGGCGACCTAATCGATTTCAATGGTTTTTCAGCAAATGGATAGAGGATGACGATGGCCGCGGAGGAATCCGGTTTGCCGCCGCGCGAGGCGATGGACTTCGACGTCGTGATTGTCGGCGCAGGACCTGCCGGTCTCGCGGCCGCGATTCGTCTCAAGCAAAAGGCGGCCGCCGCCGGATCCGAGATCTCAGTCGTCGTCGTTGAGAAAGGTTCCGAGGTCGGCGCGCACATCCTCTCCGGCGCAGTTATCGACCCCATCGGTCTCAATAAGCTCATCCCGGATTGGAAGGAACGCGGCGCGCCGGTCGAAACGCCCGTAACCAAGGATGTTTTCCTGGTTCTAGGTCCGGAGGGAGACATCCGCCTTCCGAACTGGCCGATGCCGCCGCTGATGAAGAACCACGGCAACTATATCGTCAGCCTCGGCTCGCTCTGCAAATGGCTTGGCGAGCAGGCGGCGGAACTGGGCGTCGAAATCTATCCTGGTTTTGCCGCCGTCGAGGTCCTCTATGACGAGAACGGCGCGGTTGCCGGAATTGCGACGGGCGACATGGGCGTCGGCCGCGATGGCAAGCCGACTGACGCGTTCGTTCGCGGCATGGAACTTCGCGCCAAATACACGCTCGTTGCAGAAGGAGCACGCGGATCGTTATCGAAGGCTTTGATCCGGCATTTCGAGCTGGCGAAGGGACACGAGCCACAGAAATACGGCATCGGCTTGAAAGAGCTGTGGCGCGTAGCGCCCGAGAAGCATCGGCCCGGCTATGTTCAGCACACGTTCGGTTGGCCTCTCAACAACAGTACGGGCGGTGGATCATTCCTTTATCACTACGGCGACAATCTCGTGTCGGTCGGCTTCGTCGTCCATCTGAACTATGAGAACCCGTATCTCTCGCCATACGAAGAGTTCCAAAGATTCAAAACGCATCCCGCCATTCGCGGTGTCTTCGAAGGTGGAAAGCGCATCGGCTACGGTGCTCGCGCTATTACCGAAGGCGGTTGGCAATCCATGCCCGATCTCGTGTTTCCCGGCGGGGCGTTGCTCGGATGTGCAGCGGGAATGGTCAACCTGCCTCGCATCAAGGGCAGTCATAATGCCATGCTGTCCGGTATCGCAGCGGCCGATGCGGCCTTTGACGCGATCTCGGCGGGCAGAGAGCACGACAAACTCGCTGCTTATGAAACGGAGGTCAGAACCGGCGCCATCGCCCGCGATCTGAAGCGCGTGCGCAACATGAAGCCCTACTGGTCGAAATTCGGAACGGCCGTCGGCGTTGCGCTCGGCGGCATCGATCTTTGGCTCAACACTCTCATTTCCGGGATCGGGCTCGGCTATACGCTGAAGCACGGCAAGACCGACGCCGCCGCGACCGGCAAGGCCGCCGACTTCAAGCCGATCGAATATCCGAAGCCGGACGGCACGCTGACATTTGACCGGCTGACCAATGTGTCGTTTTCGGGCACCAACCACGAAGAAGATCAGCCCGTGCACCTGAAGCTTCTCGACCCCACAATTCCTATCGCCGTGAACCTGCCACTCTATGCCGAACCGGCCCAGCGTTATTGCCCGGCGGCCGTGTACGAGATCGTGGAAGACGACAAAGGCGAACCGAAATTCCAGATCAACGCTCAGAACTGCGTC
>Ga0182749_1001052_pt1 | contig 22678 bp, 25 predicted proteins | sample eDN3rd37CKraftMG_FD_128875 | JGI IMG/M metagenome (GOLD analysis project Ga0182749, IMG submission 128875) | Enriched Miracle-Growth compost microbial communities from Emeryville, California, USA - eDNA 3rd pass 37_C Kraft MG (version 2) (version 2) ...
CCATGCGGTGCTTCACCGCCTTCTGCACCTTCTCGAAGGCGCGCACCTCGATCTGGCGCACGCGTTCGCGCGAGACGCCGAACTCGGTCGCGAGGTCTTCGAGCGTGACCGGATCGTCCGCCAGGCGGCGCGCCTCGAAGATGCGCCGCTCGCGATCGTTGAGCACGTCGAGCGCACCGATCAGGGCCTTGTGGCGGTTCTCGCTCTCCTCGCTGTCGGCAAGGATGCGCTCCTGCGACGGCGCGTCGTCGACGAGCCAATCCTGCCACTCGCCCGATTCGCCGTCGTCGCGGATCGGCGCGTTGAGCGAGGAGTCGCCGCCGAGACGGCGGTTCATGTCGATGACGTCCTGCTCGGTGACGCCGAGGCGCTTGGCGATGATCTGCACCTGGTCGGGCCGCAGATCGCCTTCCTCGAGCGCCGAGATCTTGCTCTTGGCCTTGCGCAGGTTGAAGAACAGCTTCTTCTGGTTCGCGGTGGTGCCCATCTTCACGAGCGACCACGAGCGCAGGATGTACTCCTGGATCGCGGCCTTGATCCACCACATCGCGTAGGTCGCAAGCCGGAAGCCCTTTTCGGGCTCGAAGCGCTTGACCGCCTGCATCAGGCCGACATTGCCCTCCGAAACGACTTCGGAAATCGGCAGGCCGTAGCCGCGATAGCCCATGGCGATCTTGGCGACGAGCCGCAGATGGCTGGTGACGAGTCTGTGTGCGGCCTGCGTGTCGCCGTGCTCACGCCAGCTCTTGGCCAGCATGTACTCTTCCTGCGGCTCCAGCATCGGGAACCGGCGGATTTCTTCGAGATAATGCGACAGGCCGGATTCGGCCTTGAGTGCCGGCAGTGCGGCGGTACGGGCCATGTCAGCGCCCTCCTTACAAAATGCCCCCGGTTTGACGGCGGGCGATTGACGCCGCCGCTCCCCGAGCCGACGGCGCATCCATTTCGCGTCCGCGAGAAGCGAACGCAGTTGCAGCATACAGACCCCGGCCGGCGAACGGAAGGTTCTCGCCGGTCACGTCACCGTGTGCTCGCCGGTCCCCGCTCGGGGGGCTTCGGTCAAGCCATTCTGATGATTGGCCTTTCGCCGCTTCGCGCCGTCCCCGGTCCTGGCGCGCCGGGGTCGGGACGTAAACATGCGAAAGGGCCCGGCTGTTCCGGGCTTTCTGCAATGTAATGGGTACGGGGTCTTCGGAGATGTCGTGGATATAGGCAGCAATCGCGGCGATTCAAGGGCCGGCGGCGGCGCCGGCGAGGGCCTCGCGCAGCCGGGCCATATCCGGCGGCAGCTCGGCATGGAAATCGAGGAATTCGCGGGTCTCCGGGTGCTCGAAGCCGAGGTGCTCGGCATGCAGGGCCTGGCGGCCGAGATGGGCGAGGGCGTCCTGCGCCGCCGGGGACAGGCGCGCCGCCCGGGTCCTGAAGCCGGTGGCATAGGTCTCGTCGCCCATGACCGGGTGGCCGATATGGGCGAGGTGGACGCGGATCTGGTGCGTGCGGCCGGTGTCGAGCCGGCAGGCGAGGAGGGCGGCCACCGGTTTGCCGTCTGATCCGGCATAGCGCTCGACCACGTCCCAATGCGTCACCGCGTCGCGGCCGCCGGCGCGGACGGCGCGCTTCTCCCGCGCGTGCGGATGGCGGTCGAGCGGGGCATCGATCGTGCCGCGCGGCCGGTCGGGCGCGCCCCAGACCAGGGCCAGGTAGTCGCGCTCGATCGGCCCCTCGCGCTTGTCGGCGAACTGGTCGCTCAGGGCGCGATGCGCGCGGTCGGTCTTGGCCACCACCATGAGGCCGGTGGTGTCCTTGTCGAGCCGGTGCACGATGCCCGGACGGCGCACGCCGCCGATGCCGGAGAGGCTGGGGCCGCAGTGCGCGATGAGGGCGTTGACCAAGGTTCCGGCGCTGTGGCCGGCGGCCGGATGGACGACGAGGCCGGCCGGCTTGTTCAGCACGATCAGCGCGTCGTCCTCGTAGACGATGTCGAGCGGGATGGCCTCCGGCGCGGGCTTGGCCGGTTCCGGCGCCGGCACGGTGATCCTGACCGACATGCCCGAGTTGACCGGCATAGCCGGATCGAAGACTGTGCGCCCCTCGACCGCGACCTGGCCGGCCAGGATCAATGCCTTCAGCCGGGAACGCGACAGCGTCGGCACCTGCGCCGCCAGCACGCGGTCGAGCCGCCCGCCGCCGGCCTCCGGCACCGTCACCGTTTCAGTTGCCGCATCCGCCATGTCCGATCCGCACGCTCCGATCGATCCGCAAGCCGCCGCCGCCATCGCCCGCGTCAAGCGGCTGATGCTGATCGCCAGCCTGACGACGGTGATCGCGGTCGGCGCCGTGTTCGGGGTCATCGGCTATCGCGTTTTCCGCTCGGGGGAAAGCGCCGCGCCGCCGGCCGCCGCGGCGGCCGCCAGCTTGCCCGCCGGCGCGAAGGTTCTCTCGACCGCCGTCGGCGACGGCCATGTCGTGCTGACGGTGGAGGTGAACGGCGCGGTCGAGCTCTTGTCCTTCGACCTGCGCACCTTGCAGCCGCGCGGACGGCTGCGCCTGGCGCCGAAACAGTAAGGAAGCACCGCGCCGGCGCCCGACGGCGTGCTTGCGCCGCGGTGCAATCAAGGCTATCTCCGGGGCCTCTGGCCAAGCTCCCTTCGTCTAGCGGCCCAGGACGTCGCCCTCTCACGGCGAAAACAGGGGTTCGAGTCCCCTAGGGAGCGCCAATCGGCCCGATCGGGCGCGGAACGTGCCGCTACTGCCCCCCGCCCTCATCCAGTTTGCCCTGGACTGAACGGGCGATGCCGCCGAGGCGCTGCTCGATCACGCCCGGAACCTCGCAGACATAAGAAATCGTATGCCGGCGCTCGTCGAAGATGCGGGTGTCCCAGGCGACCTGTTCGCCGAGCCTGTCGCTTGCAGCGGCGTCGTCACCGGACGTGCCCTGGTCGGAGCGCAGCGTGGTGAGCTCCGCGGTGATCTTGTCGCGCAACTCCTTCTGCCGCGCGGCGAAGCGCTTGATGCCGGCGACCACCTGGGTCCGTTCGCCGCTCAGCGTGGCGAACACGCCGGCGATCAGCAGCTTGGCTTTCGCCGTTCGTTGCTCCGCCGGGCCGGTCACGAAATCGGCAGCCGCCTTTTCGGCCTCGGGCAGGGGGGTGCGCCGCGCGGAGATCTTCAGCACGAGGTTGCTCAGTGTCGGATCGTTGCGCCAGGTGTCGCCGACGTCGTCGATCGACGGCCCGGCCCAGAATGCGGCGACGGTCAGGCTCGGCACCTCGAGCTGCTGGCACGGCCAGTCCGGGTGGCGCGGGTCGGCCGCCCGCGCCGGGGCCGTCCACGCGCTCCCTATAGTAATGAGTGCCGCGCCGAGCGCGGCGGCTGCGGTCTTCATGTTGCGCCTCCGCCTTCGCCGCGCCGGGCGAGCAAGCCGCGCGCGGGATCGTATGCCAGGATCGCTCCGGCCATGAACAGCGCCGTGCAGCCGACGACGACCGCAAGCGAAAGCCAGTTCGCCTGCCCGTAGAGGGCGAAGCGGGCGAGCTCGACGGCGTGCGTGAACGGATTCCACTCGCACACCGCGGCCAGCGCCGGGCTGCCTTCGCGCACGCGCCAGATCGGGTAGAGCGCCGAGGAGGCGAAGAACATCGGGAAGATCACGAAGTTCATGACGCCGGCAAAATTCTCGAGCTGCTTGATCACCGACGAGATCAGCATGCCGAGCGCGCCGAGCATCAGTCCGCTGAAGACGAGCGCCGGCAGCACGGTGAGATATCCCAGCAGCGGCGGCTCTATGCCCCAGAACCAGGCGACGATGAGGAACGCATAGACCTGCAGCAGCGATACGGCGGTGCCGGCCAACAGCTTGCAGCACAGGAGATACCATCGCGGCAGCGGGCTCACGAGCAGGGTGCGCATGTTGCCCATCTCGCGATCGTAGACCATCGACAGCGACGACTGCATGCCGTTGAAGAGCTGGATCATCGCGATCAGCCCCGGCACGATGTACTCGGAATAGAGGATATAGGTCTGGTAGGGCGGGATGATCGACATCCCCAGCACCTGGCGGAAGCCGGCGGCGAAGATGAACAGCCACACCAGCGGCCGCACCAGCGCCGAGACGAAGCGCTCGCGTTGATGCAGGAAGCGCAGGCTCTCGCGCCAGACGATCCCTTTCAGGCAGATGGCATATTGCGCGAGGGTAAAGCCGCGCGGCTTGTCGCGGCGTGCCGCAGTCCGATCCGCGGAGGCGGCGAGCGCGTTCATGCCGCTTCTCCGGTGGCGAGCGGCCCGCCGGTCAAAGTGGTGAACGCCTCGCGCAGGTTTGCCGCTCCGGTGTCGGCGAGGAGCCGTCCCGCCGCGCCGTCGCCGAGCACGCGGCCGTCGTGCAGCACGATCACCTGATCGGTGTCCGCCACCTCGTCGATCAGATGCGTCGCCCACAGCACGCCGATGCCGTCCTCGGCGACGAGCTTGCGCACGTGGCCGAGGATGTCGGCGCGCGACCTGATATCGAGGCCGACCGTCGGCTCGTCGAGCACCAGAAGCCGCGGCCGATGCAGCAGCGCGCGCGCGATCTCCACGCGGCGCATCTGCCCGCCAGAGAGGTTGCGCACCTTGTCGCCGGCGCGGTCGCTCAGCGCGATGCGCGCGAGGAGCTCGCCGGCGCGCGCTTGCGCCTCCCGCTTGCCGATACCGTGCAGGGCGGCGTGGTAGACGAGGTTCTGCATCACCGAGAGATCGAGGTCGAGCGTGCGCGCCTGGAACACGACGCCGAGAAGCCGCAAGGCTTCTCCGGGCGCGCGTGCGACGTCGTGGTCTAACACGGCGATGCGGCCGCGCTGCGTGGCGTAGAGGCGGGTGATCAGCGAGAACAGCGTGCTCTTGCCGGCGCCATTGAGGCCCAGCAGCACGGCGAAGCTCGCCGCCTCGACGGCGAAGCTGACGCGGTCGAGCGCGCGCCGCGCGCCGTAATTGTGGCTGACGCCGTCGACCGTGAGCGCGCGGTTGCCGATCGTCATGCCGTCAGTGCCTCGTGATGGTCACGCCCCAGGGCAGCTCGCCGACCTGGATCGACTTGATCACTTTCAGGTTGGCGACGTCGATGACCGAGACGTCGTTGGAGATGCCATTGGTGGTCAGCAGGTATTTCTCATCCGGCGTGAAGGCCCCGTGCCAGACGCGCTGGCCGACCAGCAGATACTTCTTCACCTCGTGCGTGGTGCCGTCGATCACCGCGACGCGGTTCGCCGGCCCGAGCGCGACGAAGACGGTCTTGCCGTCCCTGGTGATGTTGATGCCGACCGGCTGGATGGATTCGCTGCGCAAGCCGGGAATGGCGAAGGTGATGCGCTTGGTGACGACGTGTTTGACCGGATCGATGACGCTGACCGTGCCGCCGACCTCGGAGGACACCCACAGCTCCGAGCCGTCGCTCTTGAAGGCGGCGAAGCGCGGGCGCGAGTCGACGAGCACGTTGGCGACGATCTTCTTCGTCTGCGTGTCGATGAAGTGCGCCATGTTGGTCGTCTCGGAGGTGTTGACGAGGATCTTGCCGTCGGGGCTCAGTCCCATGCCCTCAGGCTCGACACCGACCTGCACCTCGCCCATTGGCGCGCGCTTCTCCATGTCGACCATTGTGACCGTGTTGTCGTTCTCGTTGGCGATGTAGAGCACCTTGTTGTCGGGGCTCAGCGTGAACAGCTCCGGGTCGGGTCCGGAGGGCAGATTGGCGGTCACTTCGCCCTTTGCCGTGTCGATCACCTGCACGGTATCGTCGTCGCCGACCGCCACCAGGCAATATTTGTCGTCCTTGGTCAGTTCGATGCCGCGCGGGCGCTGCCCGACCTTGATGGTCTTGACCACGGCCATCGCGTCGGTGTCGATAACGGTGACGGTGTTGCTGCGCTCGTTGGAGACGTAGGCCATGTAGGCGTGCGCCTGCGGCGACAGGATTAGGCCGGCTATCAGCGCCATCGCGTATCGCATCGCAACCAATTCCCTTGCCGCCGCCGGCGGATATTACTGCAATTTACACTTCGTCTCCGGTCGATCGTAGCCGAGCGTGTCGAGTTCGGAAAACTGATGCAGGAACCCCTCCTGCGGCGACACCGACACGATGGTGCGGCCGTCGGTGAGCAGGATCGGCTGGCGCAGCTGCAAGTCCCAGTCACGCACCGTCAGCTTCTGACCCTTGTAGGCGCCGAGGTTCATCTGCGGCCCGGTCATGAACTTGAGCAGCGTCTGCGGATCGTCGGCATTCGTGCGCTGCACGGCCTCGCCGATCATGCGCACGGCGGTCCAGGCCTGCATGTCGAGCGCGCTCATTTGCCGCTTGAAGGTGCGCGTGAACCGGCTCTGCATCTGGATGCCGCCCCATAGTCCGTTCGAGGCATCCCAACTCGTCGGCACCAGCCCGGCGGAGCCGGCGACAGGTCGCGCGTCCCAGGTACGGTAGGGGAGATACTGCGCGAACACCTCGCTCTCGTCGGCGGCGACCAGCACGTCATAGGCCGGCGCCTGCTGCGTGAAAACGGGGATCTGCGTCTGGATTTGCGCCACGCCGCTGTCGGTCTGCCGCGCGCCGCCGGTATCCTTGAACTCGCGCTCCTGCACGATCGTGGCACCGTAGCGCTTGGCCGTGCGCTTGATCGCGTCGGCCCAAAGTTTGTCGCGTTCGTGCGAGCCGGTGACGAGGAGCCAGCGGCTCCACTTCTTCCAGATCAGATATTGCCCGAGGGCGTCGGCGAGCATCGCGCGCGACGGCGCAGTGTGTACGAGATTGGCGCGGCAGTCCTCCTGGCGCAGCCGGTCAGCGACGGCGGCGGCATTGAAGAACAGCATGCCTAAAGAGTTACCGGCATCGGCGGCTTTCAGCAGGACGTCGGCCGGCAGATCGGCGACGACGAGCTTGATGCCCTGCGCGGCGAGCGCTTTCACGGCCGCGTCGGCATCGTCGCCCTGCTTCAGATGCATGTCGACCAGCGAGAAGCGCTGATTGAGGAATTTGCCGGTGGTGTCGTTGTCGTCTGCCGCCATTTGCGCCCCGGCGAGCCCGTCGTCGGGCGGCGGCATTTGCACCAGCGAGATGGTTTCCTGATGTTTCGCCCGGCGCAAATAGCCAATCTTGACGTCAAGGCTCTCCGCGGCAACGGAAACCACGGTGAGGCCGAGCAGAAAGGCGAGGGCGAAGGCTGAGCATCGGAGCAAGGCGAGCCATCCCGAACTGCGGCGCCCCCGCGATACCGGTCAATTTTATCAATCAGAACGCCATTCCGTGTTCAAATCAAGGTGGATATTGCCTAAGCTTCAAGTGGCGACGTATCTCGGCGGACTGTTGGTGTGCGAATGGGTTACGCGTGGTGGGCAATCGCGGTTCCCGCGCTGGCGCTGATGCCGATCACCGCGACGCAGGCGGCGGTGCGAACGGTCGCGGTCTTCAATTTCGAGCTCGACGATACCAGTCTCGATGGCGCAATGAACGGCCCCCGCGCCGACGAAGCCGCGCGCATCGCGCAGATCAGCACGCAACTGCGTGGATGGCTGGCCGGCCGTTCCGACGTCCGCGTCGCCAGTATCGCGCCGGTCGCCAAAGATGCGGCGGCGGTGCACCTGCAAGCGTGCGGCGGCTGCGATGCCGATCTCGCCAAACGCGTCGGCGCCGAGCTGTCGATCACCGGCACCGTGCAGAAGGTGTCCAATCTGATCCTCAACATGAGCATCCACATCCGCGATGTGGCCAGCGGGCGCGTCGTTGCCACCATGAATGCGGACATGCGCGGCAATACCGAAGAGTCGTGGATGCACACGATGCGTTGGCTGGAGCGGAACCGGCTCGCCGATGCGCTCTCGGAGGTGACGCAATGACGCTGATGCTGGCGAGCGTCACCGGCCGGGTAGAGGCGGAACTCGCGCTGGCGCAGGGCGCCGATATCGTCGACATGAAGGATCCGGCCAAGGGCGCGCTCGGTGCGCTCGACCCGGTCGCGGTACGCGAGACTGTCGGCGTCATCGCTGGCCGCCGCCCGACAAGCGCGGTGACCGGCGATTTGCCGATGCAGCCCGAGACGCTCCTTGCGGCCGCGGAAGCGATCGCGGCGACCGGCGTCGATTACGTCAAGGTCGGCCTCTTTCCCGACGACGGGCGTGCCGCATGCATCCGTGCTCTGGCGCCGCTCGCACGGCGCACGCGGTTGATCGGCGTCATGTTCGCCGACCGTGAGCCCGATCCGGGCCTGCTGCCGCTGATGCGCCAGTGCGGATTTGCGGGCGCCATGCTCGACACCGCCGGAAAGGGCGCGGGCCGCCTGCTCACGCATGCCGATACGGTGGCGCTCGGGACTTTCGTGCGTACGTGTCGCGCGCACGATCTCCTGTCCGGGCTCGCCGGTTCGCTGGAAGCGCCGGATGTGCCGCGGCTCCTGCTGCTCGCGCCGGACGTCCTCGGCTTCCGCGGCGCGCTGTGCGCCGCGCACGAGCGCACCGGCGTGCTCGATCCGTCGGCCTTCGCCGTGATCCGCGCGCTCATCCCGCGTGAGCGCCGCGGCGCCGCCGAGACGACGGAGCCGCACCGCGCCCATTATTGGCAGCTCGCCGCGCGCAATATTTCGAGCGAGCCGGCGGCTGGGGAAGGCGGCGACCGGATCTTTGTCGAGGATCTCGTTTTGCCGGTGCGGATCGGCGCCTACGAGTCGGAGCGCGCGGGGCCGCAGCCGGTGCGCTTCACCGTCGTCGCCGAGATCGCGCGCGCGGCGCAGCCGGCGCAGGACATGCGCGACGTTCTCTCCTACGACATCATCAGCGACGGCATACGCCTCATCGTCGAGAGCGGCCACATCGTCCTCGCCGAGACGCTCGCCGAACGTGTCGCCACGTTCGTGCTCGGCCATGCCCGCGTCCAGCGCGTGACGGTCAAGGTCGAGAAGCTGGAGGCGAGCGCCGGGCGCGTCGGCGTCGAGATCACGCGGCAGAGGCCGTCCGAGGTCGCCAAGGTCTACCAGCTCTACCCGGTTGCGGGCGGGCGCAGCGGAACGGGCGACTAGATGCGCCGGGAGACGCTCATCGTCGTCAAGCTGGGCGGCAGCCTCGCCGGCGGGCCGCATGTCGGCGGCTGGCTCGATGCGCTCGCCGCCTGCGCCGGGCAGGTCGTGCTCGTGCCGGGCGGCGGCCCGTTCGCCGACGCGGTGCGCGAGGCTCAGCCGCGGATCGGCTTCGACGATCTCGCCGCGCATCACATGGCGTTGCTGGCGATGGAGCAGTTCGGGCGGGCGCTGGCCGGCCTGCGTCCGGGCTTCGCGCTCGCCGATTCAGCGGCGGCGATCGCCGACGCGCTGGACACGGGTCGCGTCCCCATCTGGGCGCCGCTGACGATGGCGGCACGCGCGCCGGACGTGCCCGCGAGCTGGGACGTCACCTCGGACAGTCTGGCGGCCTGGCTCGCCTCACAGTTGGGTGCGCGGCGGCTCCTCATCGTCAAGCACACGGTGCCGCCGGCTCCGGCGGACGCGCGCGATCTCGCCGCACGCGGCGTCGTCGACCCGTTGTTCCCGCAGTTCCTCGACGCCGGCGATTGCGACGTTGCGATCGTCGCGGCGCACGACCACGCCGTCGCGCGCGCCGTCATCCACGGCGGCGGCCTGCCGGGGCTGCGCATCGCCGCCGCGCGCGCGGCCGAGCGACTTGCCACCGCGCCATGAGCAAGGTCGAGACGCCACGCTGGGGCTGGGCGCTCACCGGGTCGGGGCATTTCTTCAAGGAGACGTTCGCGCTCGTGCGCGAGCTCGACGCGGTCGATCTCTTCGTCAGCCGCGCCGCGGCCGAGGTCGTGCGCATGTATCGGCAGGATTTCAAGTTGCCCAAATCGGTGCGCGTCTTCCGCGACACCACGGCGAGCGCCGCGCCGGTCGGCGCCTTCTACTACGGCACCTATCACACGCTGGTATTGGCGCCGGCGACCTCCAACACCGTGGCGAAGTGCGTGCGCGGCATCTCCGATACGTTGGCGACGAATGTGTTCGCGCAGGCCGGAAAATGCCGGGTGCCGTCGATCGTCTTTGCCTGCGACACCGCCCCCGAGCTCGAGACCGAGGCGCCGAAGGGCATGGTCAAGGTCTATCCGCGCAAAATCGATCTCGACAATACCGCGCGGCTGAAGACCTTCGCGGACGTCAGAGTGGTGGAGACGCTCGACGAGCTCACCGGGGCGATTGCGCGCCGCAAGCGGGAGCTCGCATGAGCGAGCGCATCGCCTTCCTGACCGGGCATCTGGCGCAGCCGCGCCTGCACAAGGTGCTCACCGGCATGGGCGAGACGGGCTTCGACTGGACGATCGTCAATATCGGCGTGAAGGTCGCGGCGCTGATGACCGAGACGATCATTGCGCGCCGGCTGCCGCGGCCGCTCGAGGCGACGCGCGTCGTCCTGCCCGGGCGCTGCCGCGCCGATCTCGCCCGCTTGAGCGCCGCGTTCGGCGTGCCGTTCGAGCGCGGCCCGGAGGAAGTGCACGATCTGCCGGCCTATTTCGGCAAAGGCGGGCGCGGGCTCGACCTGTCGCGCCACGACATCCGCATCTTCGCCGAGATCGCCGAGGCGCCGGCGCTGGGCGTCGAGACCATCCTCGCGCGTGCGCGGGCGATGCGCGCTGCCGGCGCCGATGTCGTCGACCTCGGCTGCCTGCCCGACACGCCGTTCCCGCATCTCGCCGACAGCATCCGCGCGCTGGCTGCCGAGGGCATTTCGGCGAGCGTCGATTCCGCCAATTCCGATGAGCTGCGCATCGGCGCGAAAGCCGGCGCGCGGTTCCTGCTCAGTCTCGACGAGACGACGCTCGACCTTGCCGCCGACACGGGCGCGACGCCGGTGCTGGTGCCGGCGACGCACGGCGATCTCGCCTCGCTGCTGCGCGCCGCCGAGGCGGCGGAGGCGCGCGGCATCGCCGCGCTGCTCGACCCCGTCCTCGACCCGATCCATTTCGGCTTCATGGGCTCGCTCGCCCGCTATGCCGAACTGCGCCGGCGGCTGCCGCGGGCCGAGATGCTCATGGGCACCGGCAATCTCACCGAGCTGACCGACGCAGACTCCGGAGGCATCACCGCCGCGCTCATCGGCATCTGCTCGGAACTCGCGATCCGCAACGTGCTCGTCGTTCAGGTCAGTCCGCACACCCGCCGCACGCTGCAGGAGCACGACGCCGCGCGGCGGATCATGTACGCCGCGCGGGCCGACGACAGTCTGCCGCGGGGTTACGGCCGGGCGCTGCTGCAACTGCACGACCGCGATCCGTTCGCGTCGACACCGGAGGAGATCGCGGCGCTGGCGGAGCAGCTGCGTGACGGCAATTTCCGCATCGAAACCGCGGTCGACGGCATCCATGTCTATGCCCGCGGGGCGCATCATGTCGCGACGGAGGCCCTGTCGCTCTATCCGCGGCTCGGTGTCGACAACGATGCCCCGCATGCCTTCTATCTCGGCGCCGAACTGGCCAAGGCGGAAATCGCCTGGCGGCTCGGCAAGCGCTACATGCAGGACGAGCCGCTCGACTGGGGGGCGGCCGCCGACCGCGATGCGGAGGATCTGACCCGCCTGCGCCGGGCCGGCCATACGTTGCGCGGGGCCGGTGGGGATGACGGCGACAATGACGCGATGGGGGAGGGCAACCGCAATCGCGATGGGAAGAGCCACGGCAATAATGACTGAGGGCGGGGCCGCGTCATGCCGATGATCCGCGAGAGCATCGTCGTCACGGTCAGCGCGGCCGGCCGGCCGCACATCGCGCCGCTCGGCCTCATTGCCGAAGGCGATCGCTGGATCATCGCGCCGTTCCGGCCTTCGACCACCCTCGACAATCTGATGGCGGTGCCCTTCGCGACGATCGGTCATACCGACGACGTGCGGATCTTCGCCGGCTGCCTGACCGGGCGCTACGACTGGCCGACGGTTCCGGCGGACGGAATCCCGGTGCCCCGGCTTGCCGACGCGCTGGCGCACATGGAATTGGCGGTCGAGGAGGTGCGCGAGGACCCGCAGCGGCCGCGTCTCGTCTGCCGCGTCCTGCGCGAGGTCGCGCACGCGCCGTTCCGCGGCTTCAACCGCGCGCAGGCCGCCGTCATCGAAGCCGCGATTCTGACGAGCCGCCTGTCGATGCTGCCGCGCGACAAGATCGAGCGCGAGATCGGCTACCTGCAGATCGCCGTCGATAAGACCGCCGGCCCGCGCGAGCGCGAAGCCTGGGACTGGCTGATGACGAAGGTGCACGCCCATCTGGCCGGCGAGACCTGAGCGACGTCGCACCCGCGCGCCGGCGCGCGATGGCGCGCGGTCTCGTCGGAACCCTACTTGTCCTTGTCCTTGTCCTTGGTCTTCTCGCCCATGCGCGCCAATTCGTCGTCGCTGCGGGCCTGCTGTTTGGCTTCTTTCTGACCGAGGTTCCCCGGCGCCGACTGCTTGCGCTCGTCCTCGCGCTCGCGTTTCGCCTGTTCCGTCATGACATCTGCTCCACTCTTGCCTGTGGAGCTAACGCCGCCTCGCCCGGATCGTTCTTCGATCGAACCAAGAATGGCGAGGCGGCGCGCCTCACCTCATTTCTTGTTTCCTTTCTCGTCGAACTGGCTCAGATACGAGATGACGTCAGCGCGCTGGGCGGCGCTCTTCAGGCCGGGGAAGATCATCTTGGTACCCGGCACCACCGCGCGCGGGTTCTCCAGCCATTTCTCCAATTCCGCGGCGGTCCAGACATTGCCCTTGGCCTTGCCGTCCTGCAGGCCCTGCGAATAGCTGTAGCCCGGCCACGACGCCCACGGCCGGCCGACGATGCCATTGAGCGGCGGCCCGACCTTGATCTTCGCCGTCGGCCCGATGTCGTGACAGATGTGGCAGGTCTTGAAAATCTGCTCGCCTTTGGCAGGGTCGCCCGCCGGCTGCTGCGCCAGCGCCGCGACAGGCAATCCGGCAATCAATGCAGACAAGAACACGCTCTTCATCAATCGACTCCTCTTCGCGTTGTGCGCCCCACAATGACGAGGAATTCCGCGCTGCCGGATCCGCAGGGCGGACGTTGCATGCGATCGCGTTAATCGGACGGGCGCGGTTCGGGCGTGGCCTCTTTGAGCGGCAGCCCGGCTTCCCCCCAGCCGTCTGTGCCGTCCGGATACCAGACGACATGCGTATAACCCATCGCCAGCGCGCGCCGCGCGGCGTTCCACGACATCCAGCAATTGCGCAGGCAGTAGATGACGACGGTGCGGTCGCGGTTGCCGTCGGTGGCCTTGGCGAGGCCGGCGCGGAAATAGAATTCGATCTGCGGCGGCAGAACGCCGTAGCCGGTGTCCGGCAGCCACAGGCTGCCGGGAATGTCGGGGCGCGGTTCGTCACGCCACAACGTGTCGGGCGGCAGCTTCGGTTTCGGCGGGCGAGGGAGCACGTCGATGAAGACGGCGGCGCCGGCCTTCCACAGCGCCTCCGCCTCGGCCGTCGTCACGACGCGCGCGCCACGCAAGGTGCGCGGCACGGGCGCGCGGTAATCGCTGTCGCGGTAGTTGTTCGGCTCGGGCGGAGCGGTCTCAGCCAGCGCCGTGGTCGCGGCACCGGCCAGCAGAGTCAGCGCCACGACCCATCGCGCGGTCCGGCTCACGGCGCGCCTATTTCCCGGGCGAGGCGGCGGCGATGAGATGGTCGTTGTCGTCGAGCAGGGGCACGCCGAACGCGAGCAGCAGGGCGGTGATCTCCGCCTGCTTCGAGCGGATCATCGTGTTGAGCTCGCGCTTCCAGTTCTGATCGGAATAGCGCACGCCCATGCCGATGCGATAGGTCATGCGCGATCCGCCCTTCTCCTTCAGGAGCGGCACGACGATGAGCGGCGTCTTCGACTGCTTGGCGTAATAGCCGGCCAGCGGCCCCCACAGCACGCCGCCATCGACCTCGTCGTCGACGATGTCCTTGATCATCGCTGCGGCGGAGGAATCGTAGCGCGTGTCGATGACCAGCGGGTAGGGCTTCGCCTTGGCGATCAGCCCGTTGACCACCATGTTGGTCGCCGGCGGGGTGCCGGCAATGATGCCGAGACGCTTGTCCTTGAGCCGCGGGTCGGCGAGCGTGTCGACGCCGTCGAGCCCGTGACCTGGCTTGTACACCAGCGTATAGGCCGTGCGGTAATAGGGATTGGTCACCTGGACGATGTCGTCGCCCTGCGGCATGCCCATGATGACGTCGCATTTGTAGATGGCGAGCGTGCGCCGCACGAAGCCGGGCGCGTTCGGGTACCAGGTATAGTCGACGCTCTTGCCCAGCGTCTTGGCGAACAGCTCGGCGAGCTTGTTCTCGAAGCCTTCACCCTGCGTGTCGGAGTAGGGCATATTGTGCGGGTCGCCGCACACCCGGAACACTTTCGGATCGATGACCTCGAACGGGGCCTGCGCCGGCGCTGCGCCGGTCGCCCCGGGCGCGCCGGCCCGGGGGCCGCCTTGCGCCCACGTGGCGGATGTCACGGCCAGCGAGGCCGATGCGGCGGCGAAGGCGAGGGCCGCGGCCGCGGCGACGCGGAGGGTGCTAGGCGCTGCGTTTCGTTTCATGGGCGGTCTCCTTCGTGGCTGCGTCGCGTCGCCTCGCCGCCTCACTTCTCCGGCCCCATGCAGGCGTCCTCGGCCGCCTGAGCGGACTTCGACTTGTCGGCGTGCTTCTCGGGACGGCCGCGGCCGAGCGCGCCGTTCGCGCGGGCGCGCAGGTAGACGAAAATATCGTCGAGGTAGCACATCACGTTCGGGTTCGTCCCGAAGGCCGGCATCACCTTGTCGGACGACGCGCTGACGTCCTGCTTGCCGCTGGCGACGGTCGACGCGAAATCGGAATAGCTGATCGCCTTCAGCGAATCGACCAGCGCCGGCGCGTAGGTCGAGCCGGCGCCATCCGGACCGTGGCAGACGATGCAGGCCGAATTGTAGCGGCGGAAACCGGAGAAGGTGTACCAGTCGACGGTGCCGTCCTTGTCGATGTGATAGGTCGGGTTGCCGTCCTTGTCGAACCACTTGCCGTCGTCTTGCTTGACGGCGGTCGGATCGCCGGAACCGTCGGCGAGCGCCGTCCCGAGGCCGATGGCGAAAACTGCCGCGACCAGGGTGGCGGCGAACAGATGCTTGCTCAAGAGGATGCCCCTTTGCTCGTCACGGGCGCGCCGGGCCCTTATCCGACGCCGCTGCGCGGGCGACTGCCATGATCGGAGCCCGGCGCGCCGTTCAGGACGCGCCGGGCATGCGTGCTTCGTCAGGTCCGATCTGCCGCAATCAGCTTCCGGGCAGCGCGAAGACCGTGAGTTGGCCGCCGAGCGAGGTGTAGTCTTTCAGCGCGGCGTAGCCGCCGACCGCGCCGAGGCCCGCATGCGGATCGGTCAGACCCGCGGCGAGACCGATGCCGGCCCAGCCACCGACGCCCGAGAGGATGGCGAGGTACTGTTTGCCGTTGTGCTCGTAGGTCATCACGTTGCCGATGATGCCGGACGGGGTCTTGAACTTGTAGAGTTCCTTGCCCGTCTTGGCGTCGACGGCTTTCAGATAGCCTTCCAGCGTGCCGTAGAAGACCACGCCGCCGCTGGTCGCGAGCGCCCCGGACCACACCGAGAACTGCTCCTTGTTCGACCACACGATCTTGCCCTTGCTGGCATCCCAGGCAATGAAGTTACCCATATGGGTTTCGCCCGGAGGCGGATACATCGACAGCGTCGCCCCGACATAGGGCTGGCCGGCGGTGTAGGACACGCGGAACGGCTCGTAGTCCATGCAAACGTGGTTCGTCGGCACGTAGAACAGCTTCGTCTCCGGCGAGTAGGCCGCCGGCTGTTCGTCCTTGGTCCCCAACGCCGCCGGGCAGACGCCCTTGGTGTTGTGGTCTTCGCCGTTGTGCTCCGTCGAATACTGCGCGACCACTTCCGGCCGGCCGTAGGTCTTGGAGTTCTTGTCCATGTCGACCTTGGTCGCCCAGTTCACTTTCGGATCGTACTTCTCGGCGACCAGCAGGGCGCCGTTGGTGCGATCGAGCGTGTAGGCGAAGCCGTTACGGTCGAAGTGGACGAGCGCCTTGTGGGTGGTCCCGCCGACGTTGACGTCGGTGAGGATCATTTCGTTGACGCCGTCGTAATCCCATTCGTCATGCGGCGTCATCTGGTAGACCCACTTCGCCATCCCGGTGTCGGGATTGCGCGCGAAGATGGTCATCGACCACTTGTTGTCGCCGGGGCGCTGCTTCGGGTTCCAGGTCGAGGGGTTGCCCGACCCGTAATAGACGAGGTTGAGCTGCGGATCGTAGGAGATCCAGCCCCAGGTGCAGCCGCCGCCGATCTTCCACTGATCGCCTTGCCAGGTCTTCAGACTCGAGTCCTTGCCGACCGGCTTGCCGAGCTCCGTGGTCTTCTCCGGATCGACGAGGATCTGGTCGTCCGGCCCTTCCGAGTAGGCCCGCCACGCCACCTTGCCGTCCTTCACGTCGTAGGCGGTGAGATGGCAATGCACGCCGAATTCGCCGCCGGAGATGCCGACCAGCACCTTGTCCTTGACGACGAGCGGAGCGGAGGTGCCGGTTTCACCCTTCTTGGGATCGCCGTTGGCCACCTTCCACAACACCTTGCCGGTCTTGGCATCGAGCGCCACCAGCGTCGTGTCGGCCTGGTTGAGGAAGAGCTTGCCGTCGGAATAGGCGAGCCCGCGGTTGACCGTGTCGCAGCACATCACCGGGATCACGTTCGGGTCCTGGCGCGGCTCGTATTTCCAGAGGATCTTGCCGTCGTGATTGAGATCGAGCGCGTAGACCGGGTTCGGGAACGGCCCGTGCACGTACATCACGTCGCCGATGACGAGCGGCGCGCCTTCGTGACCGCGCAGCACGCCGGTCGAGAAGGTCCACGCGACCTGCAGCTTGCCGACGTTGCTCGCGTTGATCTGATTCAACGTCGAGTAACGCGTGTTGGCGTAGTCCTTTGCCGGCATCACCCAGTCTTTCGGGTTCTGCGACATCTTTTCGATTTGCTCGTTTGCGCTGGCGGCCGTTACGGCAAACACCGCGACGGCTCCAAGGCAGCCTGTCAGCAGCAGCTTTCGCATCCGTATCCTCCCTGCGACATTGTCGCGGGTTGGCCGGCGCAACGACACTCGCAATGTGCCGCGGTCGGCACCCGTGCTGTGGGAAGAGCCTCCGGCAGCGTGTCACAGCGTGGCGTGGCACCAGGGCGACAAATGATGCCCTGCCAAAGCCTACGAAGAGACGTCAGCATTCCCGTTAGACTGACGCCCTTGAAGCCGGAGACCGTCGACAAGTCTAGACAGGCGATTCATGGACCGCAACAGGGAAATGCAACAATCGCAATTCATGATCGCCGCTCGACGGGTCGTGCTGCACCGCAATTGCAAATTGGTCCGCGTCGTTGCACGAGATTTGACATGAGGTTGATGCGATCCATCCGCTGTCTGGCCGCGGCGCTCTTGCTGCTGGCATGGGTTACCGCTGCGGCCGCCGCCGCAAGTAGAATATCACCGCTGTCGATGCGCGAAGTGGCGCCCGGCGTATTCGTGCATTTCGGCCGTATCGCTTTGATGAATCGCGACAATGACGGTGCGATCGCCAATGTCGGCTTTGTCGTCGGCGGAACCGGCGTTGCCGTGGTCGACACCGGTGGCAGTGTCGATGAGGGCCGGCGGCTGCTGGCTGCGATTCGTGCGCAAACAAACAAGCCGGTCCGCTACGTCATCGCCACGCACATGCATCCGGACCACGTGTTCGGCAACGCAGCGTTCAGCGAAACCGGGGCGGAGTTCGTCGGTCATGCGCATCTGCCGCGGGCGATGGCCACACACGGGCCGCACTATCTCGAGAGTTTTCGCGATGCGATGGGTGCCGCGCTCATGGACGAGGTCAAGCTCGTCCCGCCAACCGTGACAGTGTCCGGAACTCTCGTCCTCGATCTCGGCGACCGCCGTCTGTCGCTCACCGCCTGGCCGACCGCGCACACCGACAACGACCTGACCGTGTTCGACGAGGCGACGAAGACCTTGTTTGCCGGCGATCTTCTGTTCGTGCATCACGTCCCCGTGATCGACGGCAGCCTCATCGGCTGGCTGAAGGATCTCGACGCGCTCGCCGCTGTGTCCGCGGCGCGCGTCGTCCCCGGGCACGGGCCGCTCGTCACGGCATGGCCGCAAGGGCTCGCCGACGAGCGCCGCTATTTGGATTGTCTGGCGCGTGAATTGCGCGACGCGATTCGGCGCGGCATTCCGATGGCCACGGCGGTGGAATCGGTTTGTGCGAGCGAAAGTGATCGCTGGGCGTTATTCCCGGAGTATAATATTCGCAACGCGACGGCGGCTTATGCCGAGCTCGAATGGGAATGAGCCGCGCGCGAAGGAGGCCGATCATGCAATACGCGACACGCGCTTTGTGCATGGCTGCTGGCCTTGCCATGCTTGCAACGATTGGCTCGGCGCAGGCTGCCGAGCCGGCCGCGAGCGACGATCCCTGGCCATCTCTGGCGGCGCAGTTGTTCAAGGATCGCCCGCTGCTCGACGGAACGGGCGTCCTCGCCATCGAGATGCCGGCGCGGGCCGAGGATGCGGCCATCGTGCCGCTCACCTTGCGGCGCACGCTCGCCGCGTCCGACGCGCGGCAGTTGAAGGCGATCACCGTGGTGATCGACCACAATCCCTCGCCGGTCGCGGCGGTGTTCGACTTCGGCGACAAGGCGAAGGTCAGCGCGCTGTCGACGCGCGTGCGCGTGGATTCCTACACCGACGTCCATGCGGTCGCCGAATTGAGCGACGGTCGCCTCTACATGGTGAAGACCTACGTGAAGGCCGCGGGCGGCTGCTCGGCGCCGGCCGTCAAGGACGCGGCGGAGGCCAATGCCGGCCTCGGCGACATGCGCTTCCGCATCTTCCCCGCTGCCGACAAGGGTACGAGCGGGCCGCGCGAGGCGCAGCTCATGATCCGCCACCCGAACAATTCCGGGCTGCAGATGGACCAGATCACTCATCTCTACATCCCGCCGATGTTCGTCGACGATCTGACCATCACGCAGGGCGACGATCTGCTGTTGTCGATGAAGGGCGGCATCTCGATCTCGCAGAACCCGAGCCTGCGGTTCACTTTCGTGCCGAATGGCGGCAATTTCCGCGTCGAGGCGAGCGACACCGAGAAACACGTATTCAAGGGCGAGTGGCCGGCCGCCGGCATGTAGCGGCGGTCAGAAGCAGCGCACCTCGGCTTCCGCCTGCGCCCGGCGCAGATCGTTGACGGCGGCCTTCACCGGCTCCGGCGAGCGGAACATGGCGCCGAAACGGCCTTCGACCTGCGACAGGCTCAGCACCGTCTGGGCCGCTACGTAGCGATCGTAGGGCAGGAGCGAGGCGATCACGTCGATCGAGCACGAGCATTGCCGCAGCGCGACCTGCGTGTCGCCATTGGTCTTCATGCAGGCGAAGACATAGTCGGCGCGGGTTTCGGTCGGATAGTCGTTGAGCTTGCCGAGGTCGGTCGGCGCTGCAGCCGCGGCAACCGTGCCGATCAGCATGGCGCCCGCGATCAGGACCGGGATTTTCATCGATGCGCTCCCATCGGCAGCATCCGGCGTCCCCGTCGCGATGATAGTCGTTGCGATCCGCGACACAAGCGGCGCCGCAGCGTCAATCCGCCGGGGCGGGCGCGCTTGCCATCGCCACGGAATGGTCAATAGGCTGCGCGCCTCGGCGCGAGCGCAGCCCGCGGCGTTGACGGTGCAATCGAAATCGGAATTGGAAGAACGACGGTATGGCAAGGTTCCGCATCGCGCTCGGCGCGCTCCTCCTCGGTCTGCTGGTGTGGGGTGCAAGCGGCGAGGTGAGTAAGGCCGCGCCGCTGCGTCTTGCCGTGCAGCAGACCGGCACGGTGGCCTGGGAGCTCGACGTCATGCGCACGCACGGCCTCGACAAGCAGGCCGGGCTCGATCTGCGCATCGTTAGGCAGGCGAGCCCGGAGGCCGGCAAGATCGCGCTGCGCGGCGGCTCGGCCGACGTGATCGTGTCCGATTGGCTCTGGGTGTCGCGCGAGCGCAGCCTCGGCGCCAAGCTCGTGTTCTATCCCTATTCCAGCGCGCTCGGTGCGGTGATGGTGCCGGCGGACTCGCCGATCAGGAGCCTGGCCGATCTTCAAGGCAAGACGCTGGCCGTCGCCGGCGGCCCGATCGACAAGAGCTGGCTGCTGCTGCAGGGTGTGGCGGCCAAGCAGGGCATCGACCTCAAGGACAAGGCGAAGATCGTCTACGGCGCGCCGGCCCTGCTCGCCGGCAAGATGGTGCAGGGCGAGATGGACGCCATGCTGAACTACTGGAATTTCTGCGCGCGTCTCGAGGCGCAAGGCTTCCGCCGGCTCGTCGGCATCGAGGACGTGCTGCCGGCCTTCGGCGTTTCGCCGCAACTGCCGATGATCGGCTATGTGTTCACCGAGTCCTTCGCCAGGGCGCATCGCAGGACCGTCGCCGCGTTCCTCGACGCCACGCGCAAGGCCAAGGAGATCCTCAGGACTTCGGATGCCGAGTGGGAACGCATCGCCCCGCTCACCGGCGCCAAGGATGCCGCCACGCTGAAGGCCTATCGCGAGCGCTACCGCGAAGGCATTCCGCAGCGCCCGGTCGAGGCCGACGCCAGGGATGCGGCGGTGCTCTATCGCGTATTGGCCGAACTCGGCGGCAAGAAGCTGGTGGGCGAAGCAACCGAGCTCGCGCGGGGGACGTTCTACGTCCCGCCGCCGCAGTGACGCGATGCAACGCGTCGCCTCGCTCCTGCTGTTCTTCGCCACCTGGTGGGTCGCCTCGCTGTTCGCCGGGCCGCAGATGCTGCCGGGGCCGGAACGCGTGCTGGCCGTCATCGTCGCGCAGGCGCGCACCGGCGAGCTGTTCGCGCAGCTCGGCGTGACGCTTGCGCGCGTCGCCTGCGCCTTCACGCTGGCGATGGTGGTCGGCACGGCGATCGGCCTTGCCATGGGCCGCGTGCGCCTCGTCGATCGCCTCGGCGATCCGTGGCTGATCGTGCTGCTCAACCTGCCGGCGCTCGTCGTGATCGTGCTCGCCTTCATCTGGGGCGGGCTGACCGAGGTCGCCGGCATCCTGGCGGTCGCCGTCAACAAGCTGCCCAACACCATCGTCACCGTGCGCGAGGGGAGCCGCGCGCTCGACCGCGAGCTCGACGAGATGGCGCAGGTCTTCGCCATCCCGCGCTGGAAGGCGCTGCGGCATGTGGTGCTGCCGCAGCTCGCGCCCTATATCGCGGCGGCGGCGCGCTCCGGCCTGTCGCTGGTGTGGAAGATCGTGCTCATCGTCGAATTGCTCGGCCGGCCGAACGGCGTCGGCTTCGAGATCGGCACCGCCTTCCAGCTGTTTGACGTGACGCTGATCCTTGCCTATGCGCTGAGCTTCGTCGTCGTCGTCCTGTTGATCGAAACCCTCCTGGTGCAGCCCATTGAACGACGTGTCTCCCGCTGGCGAGCCCGGGCGGCTTGAGATCCGCATTACGCGCAAGGCCTACCCGGCGCCGACGGGCGAGAGGCTGGACGTGCTGCGTGACGTCGCCTTCACCATCGGCCCGCGCGAAGTGGTGGCGCTGGTCGGGCCGTCCGGCTGCGGCAAGACGACGTTGCTGCGCATCGTCGCCGGTCTCGACACCGAGTTCGAGGGCGCGGTGACGCGTCCGGCCGCGGGCCGCCTCGGCATGGTGTTCCAGGAGCCGCGGCTGCTCGCCTGGCGCACCGTCGAGGAGAACGTGCGGCTGGTGGCGCCGGACGCCACCCCTGACGCGCTCGCATTGCTGTTCGATGCGCTGGAGCTCGCCGAACATCGCGGCCATCATCCGGGCGAGCTCTCGCTCGGGCTTGCCCGGCGCGCGGCGCTGGCGCGCGCCTTCGCCGTCGATCCGGCACTGCTGCTGCTCGACGAGCCTTTCGTCTCGCTCGACCTGCCGCTGGCGCGGCGCCTGCGCCAGCAATTGATTGCGCTGATCGATACCCACAGCACGGCGACGCTCATCGTCACCCACGATCTGGAGGAGGCGGTCAGCCTGGCCGACCGCGTGCTGCTGCTGTCGCCGCGGCCGGCGCGCATTCTCGCCGATATCGCCATCGGCACGCCGCGCAAGCTGCGCTCGGAGGCCGAGATGCAGCGGACCATGGCTGCCATCGGCAAGCGTCTCGACGCCATCGGCTCGAACGGACGCGGCCCCGCATGAGCCTCCTGATCTTCGATTGCGACGGCGTGCTGGTCGACTCCGAGGTGCTGGCCAATGCGGCGCTCGCCGAGCTGATGACCACGCTCGGACGGCCGATGACGACGGACGAGGCAATCGGCATCTTCACCGGGCGGCAGTTACGCGACGTGCTGGCGCTCGCCGAGGACTTGCTGCAGCGGCCGATCCCGCCCGATCTCGGCGAGCGGGCGGGCGCGGCCATGCTCGAGCGCTTTCGCCGCGAGCTCAAGGCGGTCGCGGGTGTGCGCGAGGCGATCGCGGCGCTGCCGGGCACGCGCTGCGTCGCCTCATCCTCGAAGCGCACGCGCATCGCATTGTCGCTTGAGATCACCGGGCTTGCGCCCTTGTTCGGCGACCGCATCTTCAGCGCCGAGCAGGTCGCGCACGGCAAGCCGGCGCCCGATTTGTTCCTGTTCGCGGCGACGAGCCTCGGCTTTGTGCCGGAA
>Ga0182749_1001057_pt1 | contig 22587 bp, 18 predicted proteins | sample eDN3rd37CKraftMG_FD_128875 | JGI IMG/M metagenome (GOLD analysis project Ga0182749, IMG submission 128875) | Enriched Miracle-Growth compost microbial communities from Emeryville, California, USA - eDNA 3rd pass 37_C Kraft MG (version 2) (version 2) ...
GAACGGCCATGCGTATAGCCCCGCCGCATCGCCCGTCGATGCCGGGGCGGAGTAGCTCAGCTGGTTAGAGCAGCGGAATCATAATCCGCGTGTCGGGGGTTCAAGTCCCTCCTCCGCTACCAATTTCCTGTTTGCCAACACCTCTTGGTGATTGAAAAAATCCCTAATTTCCGCTAGTTTATGGCCAGTCGCTGATTGTCGGCGATTGCCTTTGTCTGCCTGTAATCGTGGAAGATGGGGGCCTTTTTTGGGGGCATTGCAAAGCCCCTACGGAAGCGAGGCCCCCAATGCCGCTGACCGATACCGCGATCCGAAACGCAAAACCCAAGGAAAAGCCCTACAAAGTGGCGGATTCGCAGGGGCTTTATTTGCTGGTCAATCCGAGAGGCAGCAAGCTTTGGCGTGTGAAATACCGTATCAACGGTGTGGAGCGAAAGCTGGCGATTGGGTCTTATCCGGAAATCACGCTGGCAGAGGCGCGTTCGGCACGCGACGCCGCTCGCCGCCAAGTGGCCCACGACATCGACCCCAATTTTGCCAAGCGGCAGGCTCGCATAGAAGCAAGTATGCGTGCGGAAAACAGCTTCGCGAAAGTGGCCGAGGAGTTGATTGCCAAGCGAGAAAAGGAAGGCGTGTCGCCACGCACGCTGGAAAAATACCATTGGCTGCTAAAGCTGCTGGGAAGCGAGTTTGGACGCAGGCCGGTTGCCGAGATCAGTCCCACCGAACTGCTGCATGAAATCAAACACCACGAACGACGGGGGCGGTATGAAACTGCTAAGCGGCTTCGTTCTTTTGCCAGTAGGGTGTTCCGTTACGCCGCTGCCACGGCACGGGCAGAGCGAGACCCTGCGCAATTGCTTTTGGGCGCGCTCATCCAGCCAAGGGTCAAGCACTTTGCGGCGATCACCGACCCCGTCGGGTTTGGTGGGTTGCTGCGGTCTATTGAGGACTACGAGGGCGATCCGGCAGTCATGCACGCGCTCAAACTGACGCCGCATCTGTTTCAGCGGCCCGGCGAGTTGCGGCAGATGGAATGGGCCGAGATCAACTTTGAGAAAGCAATCTGGACGCTGCCGCCCGAGAAAATGAAAATGCGGCAGCCCCACGCGGTGCCCTTGTCGCGGCAGGCATTGGTGATTCTGGAGAGTATGCGCGGCCTGACCGGGAAAGGGAAATATGTGTTCCCATCGGTTCGGACGCGAGCGCGTCCAATTTCTGAGAATACCGTCACCGGCGCTTTGCGCCGCATGGGCTACACCAAAGAGCAGATGACCACGCACGGCTTCCGCACATCGGCTTCCTCGCTGCTGAACGAATCTGGCAAATGGAATCCCGACGCTATCGAGCGGGCACTCGCGCATATGGTGTCCGGCGAGATACGCCGCATATACAATCAGTCGGCCTACTGGGCTGAACGCGTTGAAATGGCGCAGTGGTGGAGCGACTATCTGGACGAACTGCGCGAAGGAGGGAACAGATGACAGGTCGCCCCGGAGAAGGTTGGAAAATCTTCGTAGACGGGGACGAAGCCGACAACGTGCCGCTCTGGAAGGCGTTGGCCCAATTCAGATCGGACGATCTGGATGAAGGTTTGAACACGAACGCGGCCATCATCGATCAGGCCAAGCCGTCGCAGCTGCGATTTTATAATCTGGCTTTCATCATCAGCTTCGGGTTTGGGTTCCTGTCTATAATCTTCCTGATCGGCATCCTTGTCTCAGGCCATTCGACAGCGACCGACATCTTCTACTACCTCACACTCGCTTCGCTGGCAGCCACGATGGCGCCGCACCTTGGGCGGCAAGCATATCAATACGGCCTGAAAATCCCCGATGCGCCATTGAAACTGCCCCATGCTCCAGACCGACTTTTTGACGAGGTGCTGGGCTATTTGCAGAAGGTGGACGGGCCGAAAGCCTATTACATTTCCCGCTTCCGCAAGCAGCGGGTTCCTCTCAAGCGCAGGCAGTTTTTCGGCAGGCTGCGCTATTTTCTGTTCTCCGAACACAGCAAGGATCGGGGGATGGTCATGCGTTACCCGACCGCCATGTCGCTGCCCGCCGACCTTTATCTTCATCGCGATGATGTCGAGACGATGCTCGCGATGAGCAGGCCGAAGCGCCGAGGCGGGCCCGGCCGAAATACCAAATACCGCTATGACGATGCGATTATCGCCCTGATCGGCGATCCTCGGTTAGGCGCATTGGACGTGACGGATCGGGCGGCTGCGATCAGTACCGTCAAAGATTGGCTGTACAAATGGCTCGAAAAGAATGCCGATGAATCTGGCGACGTGCCGCGCCGCGATCAGTTGACGCGGTATGCTGAAAAAATCTGCACGCATTTGGAGGTGAATGCGTCCGTCAAAGCCCGCTGACCAGCGTTTTCGTTTTTCGATCGCCGCGAACGGATTTTCGGACCTGTCCCTGCATTCCTGTAAAGCGCGCCATTGGCAGACTTCTAGGGCTTTCCCATTGCTGGACGACACACCGGCAACCATGTGCAACTTGGCATGTCTCTCGCCGCGAATCGGCAGCAAGGAGACACTCACATGGAACCCATTGCCATATCGATTAATGACACTGCCAAGGCGCTCGGCGTCGGGCGGTCGTCGGTTTACGCTCTGATAAAATCTGGTGGTCTCGACGCCATCAAAATCGGCAGGCGAACGCTGCTGACCACCGAATCCATCCGGCGATTGGCGCAGTCCCGCACAGCCATCTGACCCGCAGGCGCTCCACGGCCCCAGCCTTTTGAACTGGCGGGCCACTCCGCGCCTGCTCCCCGAAGCACCCGAGAGCTTTGCATCGTGATTTCACGAAAGGATTCCCCATGTCCATTTTTCACCGCGTCATGGATCGGCTGGCCCATTACTTGTGGGGTGACCGCGAGGTCGCGCTCCACTTCACCGCCGACTATCGCATCGCCCGATTCACCCTGCCGCTCATCGAGCGGCTGCTCGCTGACGACGAGGACGGCGAAACCTATCGCAGTTCCATCGCGCATTGGACGCTCAATGAGCGCCCGTCGCTTCATATCCACCGGGGCGAGGTTTCAAGTTTGCGGATCGACGGCCCGTTGCAGAAGGCTGGCGTGAGCTATCTTCCGCTGGGCGGGTTAATCGAGTCTCCCGGCGTGACCACGCATCTCGATCCGGTTGAAGCCCATCGGCTCGATGGGCGAGTGCAGGAGGCGGTCGAGCGGGCAATACGCGACTGGATCGTCGAACACGGTCTTTACGATCAGCCGCGCCAGCGCCGCGAGATCGACCGCCCCAAGACCGACCGAGAAGCCCGTGCGGTCATCGCTCGATGGGTGGACGAGCATTCCGTAAAACGGGCAACCGGCGCCATGCCGAACGCGAGCGATCGACGCGGCGATTGCTGCTCCGGCGAACCCGACGGCTCCTTGTGCGATGCTTGCCGGAAAGGTTCGGACCATGCCTGATCCGGCCGCTCTTATGGCGAGGTCGCAGGGCCACGATGCTACGCATCGGACCCGTAAATTGGATACACACCTCACGCACGGGTGCATCCAGCTTTTTCGCCACTTTTCGAGGCGGCGATCCGACAGCCGCTTTTCTGGCGCACTCGGAAAGCGCGGATTTCTGCCTTTGGATGAGACAGCGGATCGCTGTCGCAGGGGAGGCAACCGATGAAACTCGTTCGCCACACCGTCCGCCTGCCCGTGTCGCTCGACAAGGCACTTCGTGCGCTCGCCGAGCGCCGAGGCATCAGCGTCTACGCGATGCTCCAGCGCAGTGTGAAGACGGGAGTCGCGACGCTCGCCGGCCCCGCCGCGCGCGATGCCATGTCGAGTGAACTGGTCTCCGAACTGGCGTCGGTCAGCAACCGCATTGTGGGTCTCGAACATATGCTGGACCGAGCGCTGTTCACCGCCTGCGCCGCCTATTGCTACGCCCGCAGCGCAGGGCTGGGCGAGCGCACCACCGATGAAATCGCGGTTGCCGAGATCAACGAAGCCTATGATCGCCAGCGGTGGCTCTCGCAGGGGAAGCGGCCATGACCCAATCCAATGATCGCCGTATCCATGCCGACGCCTTGCGCCGGCACCATCGGCTTAGTCAGTTGCAGCGGTTCAAGCGACAGGTCGGCGTCATGTTGGCATCGGTCGCCCTGGGTGTGGTCGGCGCGCCCTACGCGATGCTCGACAAGAACGAGCAATGGGCGATCGGCGTATTCGTCCATGCGCAGGGAGCGCTTTGGATAGCCTTCAGTCCCGATCCGGCTATCGCCGTCACGTACGAGGGAAGGCAATATCGCGTCCCGGCCCGCGCGGTGGTTGCTGATCGCTACTATCGTGGATCGGTATCACGCCTCTTGTCGCTATCGGTCAAAGGCGGCCTGCTCAGTTTCGTGGGCTGGCTGTCCGGCCTGTTCCTTTTGCGCGGCGTCAGGGCGCGGCGTCGCCAGCGCGCCTTGCGCGATCGTGTCATCGCCGGAACCCTCGTCACAAGCGAAAAGCAGCTTGCGGCGCTGACCGCCGCCGAAGCCGATGTCCGCCCACTCGCCATCGGCGCGGTGCCGATCCCGGCGCGGCTCGAGACGCGGCATATGGCGATGATCGGCACGACCGGCAGCGGCAAGACCACCGCTCTGCGTCAGATGCTTGATGGGATCGAGGCGCGCGGCGAAGCGGCGTTGGTTTATGATACCAGCGGCGAGTTCATCGCGCACTATTATGATCCCAAGCGCGGCGACATCATCTTAAACCCGTTCGACGCCCGCTGCGCCTTCTGGTCGCCCTTCGTCGAGATCGCTCACCCCGCCGACGCCGACCGCATCGCGCAGCAGCTTATCACCGAGACTGGCCAGCATGATCGCGATGTCTGGCTGGAAACCAGCCGCATCCTCGTCGCCAACATGATCCGGGAATTGTGGAAGGAGAAGAAATGCACGCTGCCGGACCTGCTCGACGCGCTCCAAAAGTGGGACAAGGATAAGCTTAAGAACTGGCTGAAAGACACATCTTCGGCCCGGACATTCTCCGACGATGCCGACCGGGCCACCGGCAGTGTGCTCTTCATGCTCGCGAAGGCCGCCAATCTCATTCAGTTCCTGCGAATGCCGAAAGAAGGCGAGAAAGCCTTCGCCTTCCGGGAATTCATCGCGGGCCTCGATAAGCGCACCGGCGCCCGCCCGTGGATATTCGTGCCGCGCAAGGAGGATTATTTCGAGGCGTCGAAGCCGCTTCTCGCCTGCTGGCTCGAATGCGCGGCGAGCGCCGTGCTGGGGCTTTCCCCATCGCCCGATCGCCGTATCTGGTTCGTGCTCGACGAGCTCGCAGACCTGCCGCGCGTCGACAATCTTGCGCGGCTCTTGCCCGAGGGTCGTAAGTTCGGCGCGGCGGTCGTACTGACCTTTCAGGCACTCGGCCAGATGCGACACCGCTATGGCCCCCAGATCGCGGAATCGATGCTGGGCTGCTGCAATACCAAGCTGTTCCTTCAGACCATCGACAGCGAGACCCGCGTTTGGGCGAGTCAAACGATCGGCGAATGCGAAGTCGAGATCCAGACCATGACCGACGCGCTCGCCGATGGCGACTATGCGGCGCGCACGACCTTGGGCCGGATGCGGAAAATGCGGCCCGCCATTCTCGAAAGCGAACTCCGACTGCCGAAATATGAGGGCTATTTGCTCTTTCCCGATGGCTTGCCGGTCGCGCGGATCAAACTCACCGCCGATCATATTGCGCGGCGAGGAAAGGCGCGCCAGCCGGGGTTCGTCGCGGGCGATCCGAGAACTACGCTTTGGCAGCAGACGGTGCAGACCGCGCCGTCATCTCCGTCTCAGCCTCCATCGGCGCGGCCGTCGCCGCCGCCACTACCCAAGAGGCGGGGGCCGGTCTGATGGTCGCGTCGGTATCGGCGCTGACCAGTTCGGCGCAGGCCAGCAGCTATTATGAGGCCGATGACTATTATGCCGAGGGTGGCTTGTCGCCGTCCGAATGGCAGGGCGCTGGCGCGGATACGCTGGGCCTCTCGGGCGAGGTCGATCGCGACCACTTCCGCGAATTGCTGGACGGCAGGATCGGCGACCAGCAGCTTGGCACGTTCCGCGACGGCCAATTGGAGCATCGCCCCGGCTGGGACGTGACCTTGAGCGCGCCCAAGTCGGTGTCGATCATGGCCGAGGTCGCGGGCGACAGGCGATTGATCGCGGCGCATGGGCAAGCGGTCAGAACCGCGATGACGCATGTCGAGACGCATATGGCCGCTACCCGTGTCCGTGACGGCGGCACCGTCACCCGCGAGGCGACCGGCAATCTCGTCATAGCCAGCTTCCAGCATGGCACCAGCCGCGCCCAAGACCCGCAGCTTCACACTCACAATGTCATTATGAACGCGACGCGGGGCGACGAGGGCGCATGGCGCAGCCTTGAACCTCGCGCCCTCTACCAGCTTCAAAAGCAGATTGGCGCGATCTACCGGCAGGAGCTGGCGCTGAAGGTTCGCGAACTCGGCTATGAGATCGAGGTGGGCAAGGACTCGCTATTCGAGATCAAGGGCGTGTCGAAGGAGGTCATCGGCGCGTTCAGCACCCGCAGCGCCGATATCGAGGCGGCGCTTGGCGAGCGCGGCACATCGCGCGAGAGCGCCAGCGCCGCCGAAAAGCAGATGGCCGCACTCGACACTCGGCAGGCGAAGACAGCGACCGACCATGCCGTCCTTGTTGCCGAGTGGCGCGAGACGGCGAGCGCAGCGGGGTTCGGAACGGACGCGCGGCTGGCGATGGTCAGGCAGGCCGAAGCCCATGCTGCCAGCCCCACGCACCGCTCCGACATGGCCGAGCAAGCGATGATGGCGGATCGCGCCGTCGCTTACGCCGCCGACAAGCTTGGCGAACGGCAATCGGTCTTTTCCACCGCTGTCTTGCAGGAGGAAGCGGGACGGATCGGGCTGGGCAAGGTCAGTTATGCAGAGATTGATGCTGCCATCGACGCCGCCGCGAAACAGGGCGAATTGATCGACCGGACCTCTCTTGACCGGCGCGGGGCGGAGTTTGCCGGGTTCACCACCCGCCAGAATGTCGAAACGGAGGCCAAGATGTTGCGGATCGAGGCCGAGGGGCGGGGTGCGCTTTCGTCCATTGCTTCACCGCTTGTCGCCGCTAAGGCCGTCGCCAGCGCGGCGACGCAGGCCGAGCGTGCGGGCTTCGGTTGGAACGCCGATCAGCGCAGCGCCACCGAACAGCTTCTGACGAGCCGCAATCGCATCACCGCCGTTCAGGGCTATGCGGGCACCGCCAAGACGACGACCGTTCTTGCTACCTTTGCCCGCGAGGCTGAGGCGCGCGGCGTCTCTGTGGTCGCGCTCGCCCCCACGGCGTCGGCCGCGATGGTGCTGGGTGAGGCGCTGGGTGCGCGCAGCGATACCGTCGCGCGGCATTTGTTGTCGCCCGAGAGCCCGCATCCCGGCCAACCCGCCGCGTGGATCGTGGACGAGACATCGCTTCTGTCGGCCCGTGACACCGCGCGGCTGTTCGACCTGGCCGACAAGCACGACGCCCGCATCATCCTTGTCGGCGACGTGAAGCAGCTTGGATCGGTCGAGGCGGGCGCGGCGTTCGCGCAGTTGCAGGGTGCGGGCATGGAAACCGCGAAACTTGGCGAGATCGTCCGTCAAACTAACGCGGCGACGAAAGACGCCGTGCTGGCGTCGATCGAGGGGGATGCCAAGAAGGCGCTCGCCGCGCTTGATCGCGGTGGCGGGCAGATCATCGAGAGCGCCGATCGCGCGGAACGGTTCGCCGCTATCGCCGAGCGATATGCCGGGCTGGACAAGGCCAGCCGCGCCCGCACCCTTGTTATCGAGCCGTCGCGTGAGGGGCGCGATGCGTTGACGGCTGATATTCGCAGGGCGCTTGTCCAATCGGGCGCGCTCACCGGCCCCGCCGTGGCCGTGGAGAGCCTTGCCAACAAGGGGCTGACCCGCGCCGAGGCGCGCGATCCGATGAGTTATGACAAGGGCGATGTGGTGCGGTTCACCCGCGATTATGCCGACAAGGGCGTGACGCGCGGCGAAGCCTATCGTGTCGAATCCATCGACCCGGCTAAGGCCGCAATTGTCCTGAAATCGGAAGATGGCCGCGAGGTGGATTGGCGGCTACGCCAATGGGGAGCGGGCAACAGCCAAGCGTTCGCGCCGCAGCCGCTGGACCTGAAAAGCGGCGATAGCATCCGGTTTACCCGAAACGATCGCGAAGCGGGCCGCGTTAACGGCGGGCGCGGCGAGGTGGTCGTCGTGGACGGGCAGACCCGCACGGCCATAATCCGGACGCCAAGCGGCAAAACCGAGACGCTGAATCTCGACGCCGCGCGCGACCGGCATATCGCCCACGCTTATGTCGACACAGCATTCGCCGCCCAAGGTCGCACCGTCGATCATGTCATCATTCATGCCGACAGCAAGGCAACCAACCTTGTCGATCAGAAGAGTTTCTATGTCGGGATTTCCCGCGCGAAAGAATCAGCGACTATCTTCACCAACGATCGCGGCAAGCTGGTATCTGCGATCAACGAGCGCGCGGGGCAGGTGCAAACCGCCATTGCGCAGGCAGCGATGCCTACGCCCGCCGCCGACAAGGCAATATGGGCCGGGCTGGGCTAATGGTCGTTCTCCGTGCACTTTGAGATGACACGGGCGGATGGCTTCTCTAGTGCGGCAGATGGGTGATTAAGCGGCTGATATTACTCTTCGCGCTTTAATTGCGAGGCCGAGATTTAGGGGGATTCTGTTGCCACGCATATTCGACAATATCGACCAGTCGCTCCTGCCCGCTCTATCCGATGCCCTTGCCCATTCAGAGCGCGCTGATTTTTGCGTTGGCTATTTTAACCTTCGCGGCTGGAAGCAGATCGACTCGAAAATCGAGGCATGGTCGGGGGAGGATGGAAAAGCCTGCCGGCTTCTCGTCGGGATGCACCAACCGCCCGACGCCGAACTGCGTCACGCGCTTTCCGTCGCCGTGGACGATGAACTCATCGACAACGCGAAAGTCTTGGAGCTGCGGCGGCGGCTGGCGGAGCAGTTCCGGGAGCAGCTTGCCATAGGACTTCCGACCAATGACGACGAAGCAGGGCTTCGACGGCTGGCGCGGCAAATCCGCAGCCGCAAGGTCGTGGTCAAGCTCTACCTGCGCCACAATCTCCACGCGAAGCTCTACCTCCTGCACAGGTCCGACTCGATCAACCCGAAGATCGGTTTCGTCGGTAGCAGCAACCTGACTTTCGCCGGACTGTCCGCGCAGGGCGAACTCAATGTCGATGTCATGGACGTTGATGCCTGCCTGAAACTGGAAAAGTGGTTCAACCAGCGGTGGAACGACCGCTGGTGCGTCGATATTTCCGACGAACTGGCGACGATCATCGAGGAAAGCTGGGCGCGCGATACGCTCGTCGAACCCTACCACGTCTATCTTAAGATCGCACAGAACCTTGCGCGCGAAGCCATCCACGGCCTGTCTGAGTTTCGTATTCCGACCATCTTCGGGAACAGCCTGTTCCGCTTTCAGGAAAGCGCCGTCAAAATCGCAGCCAACCATTTGAACAAGCGTGGCGGCGTCGTGATCGGCGATGTCGTCGGCCTCGGTAAATCCATGATGGCGGCGGCGCTGGCCAAGGTGTTCGAGGAGGATCACGGCACCGAGACGCTGATAATCTGCCCCAAGAACCTCGTTTCGATGTGGGAAGATTACGTCGATAGATACCGGCTGGTGGCCAAGGTAGTTCCGCTTTCGCAAGTGGAACGCTTGGCCGACCTCCGCCGCTATCGTGTCGTGCTGATCGACGAGAGCCACAATCTCCGCAACCGCGAAGGCAGCCGCTACAAGGCGATTCATTCCTACATCGCGGCCAACGACAGCCAGTGCATCCTGCTATCCGCGACCCCCTACAATAAGTCGTTCATCGACTTGTCCTCGCAGCTCCGCCTGTTCGTGGACGAGGATCAGGACATCGGAGTTCGCCCGGAAAGCATGATCCGCAAGATCGGCGGTGAAACCGAGTTCGTCCGCAAGCACCAATGTCCGCTGCACTCGCTGGCGGCGTTCGAGAAAAGCGACGAGGCCGACGACTGGCGGGAGTTGATGCGGCTCTACATGATCCGCCGGACCCGCAGCTTTATCGTGCAAAACTACGCGGAAACTGACCCGGCAAACGCGCGGAAATATATCACTTTCTCCGATGGCAGGCGGTCCTATTTTCCGACCCGTAAGCCCATTACCCTGAAATTCACGATCAACGACAACGATCCCGCCGATCCCTATGCGCGGGCCTATTCGCCGGATGTGGTCAACATTGTCGCGGCCCTTGGCCTCCCTCGCTACGGTCTTGGCAACTATCTCGCTCCGGCCCCGGCGAACCCGCCGACACCCGCCGAGCAGAAAATCATCGCGGGGCTTGGCCGGGCGGGCACCCGCCTTATGGGCTTTTGCCGCACCAACTTGTTCAAGCGGCTGGAAAGCGGCGGCCCGGCCTTTCTGCAATCCATCGAGCGCCACATCCTGCGCAACATGATCTTTCTCCACGCCATCGAAACCGGCCAGCCCCTGCCCATCGGGACGCAGGATGCCGCGCTGCTGGACGTTAGCGACGAAGATACCAGCCTGTTCGACGAGGGCGATTCCGACAATGGCGGTGATATTGAGTCCCGATCCGTCATTGATCCGGACCAACTGCGCGAACGCGCGGCTGAAATTTACGCCACCTACCGCACAGCAAAACGCAACCGCTTCAAATGGCTTTCGCCGAGCCTGTTTGTCGCCGCGCTGGCGAAGGATTTGCAGCACGACGTCGATCAACTGGCCAAGGTACTGTCCCTGTGCGGCGTATGGAAAGAAGAGCGCGATACCAAGCTCGCGGCTCTGATCGCGTTGTTGAAAGACAAGCACCCCGATGAAAAGGTGCTGATCTTCACCCAATTCGCCGACACGGCCCGCTATCTGGAATCCGCGCTGGCCAAAGCGGGAATCGCGGGCGTCGCGGCCGCAACGGGGCAATCGGAAGACCCGACCCGGCTTGCTTGGCGCTTTAGCCCCGGATCGAACGATAAAGCCAAGATCGCCCAAAAGGAGGGGGAGCTTCGCATCTTGATCGCCACCGATGTTCTGTCCGAAGGCCAGAACCTTCAGGATTGCGCGATCATCGTCAATTTCGACCTGCCGTGGGCGATCATTCGCCTGATCCAGCGCGCCGGGCGCGTGGACCGTATCGGGCAGGAGGCCGATACCATCCGGGCCTATTCCTTCCTCCCCGCCGATGGGGTTGAACGCATCATCCGGCTGCGGCAGCGCGTCCGCATCCGCTTGCAAGAGAACAAGGAAGTGGTCGGTTCCGACGAAGCCTTCTTCGAGGACGATGACAACGACAACCCCATACGCGACCTCTATAGCGAGAAGTCCGGCATCCTTGATGGCGACGACGAGGGCGAGGTCGATCTTGCTTCCTACGCTTACCAAATCTGGAAAAACGCCATCGACGCTAATCCTGCCCTGCAAGGTGCGGTCGAGAACCTCCCAGACGTGGTTTACGCCACCAAGGCGCTGCCCAATGTGGAGCACGCCCGCGAGGGTGCGCTCGTCTATGTCCGCTCACCCGACGATAATGACTCGCTGGCATGGGTGGACCGCGATGGGAACGTGATTTCGCAATCGCCGCTCGCAATCCTGCGCGCCGCCGAATGCTCGTCCGACGAACCCGCGCTGGAACGTCTGGACGAGCATCACGCCATCGTAAAAACGGCGGTTGCGCATATGGCGGAAGAAGAGCGCACAACACACGGCGCGCTGGGCCGCCCTTCCGGCGCGCGTTTCAAAACCTATGACCGGCTGAAAAATTACCTGCGCGACATTGGCGCCACCCGCAATCTCTTCATCACCGATCACGTTGTCCGCGAGATCGAAAAGGCGATGGATGACATATACGGTTTCCCACTATTCCAGACCGCGACCGACATCCTCAACCGTCAGCTAAAAAGCGGGATCACGAATGAAAAGCTGGTCGAATTGGTAACGGCCTTACGCGATGAAGGGCGCCTTTGCATCGTGCGGGATCAGGAGGAACGCGACCGCGAACCCCGCGTAATCTGTTCTATGGGGCTTCGGGGCTGAGGGGGATTTCATGCCAATAGACAAAGTTCGAGCAATCGACCAGCTTCGCGCCTTCGACTTCCGCCGCCTGTTTATCGAGGAACTTGGCTGGGACAATCCCGGCTCCAAGAAGGCCGAGTCCGTCCTTACCGATGGCCAGTCTTTCGACCTTACGCCCGTCGCGGAAAAACGCGGCGTCCGCATCTTCCATTGCGCTGTCCTCCCCGATCGCCACATCCGCCAGAAGATCGAGCGGGAGGTGACGAAGCTCGCCTACGAGCATCTCATTATCTTCACCGATCCGGGCAAAAGCCGCCAAATCTGGCAATGGGTGGCGCGGGAAAAGGGCAAGCCCGCTGCATTCCGCGAATATGACTGGCGAACCAACACCGCGCCCGACTTGCTGATCCAGAAGCTCGATCACATCGCCTTCTCCCTCAACGACGAGGAAGGGCTGACGCTTGCGGGCGCGACCGTCGCCCTGCGCGACGCCTTTGACCGGGAGAAGATCACCAAACGCTTTTATGAGGATTTCAAGAAGCAGCACGACGCCTTCCTGGGCTTCATCAAGGGCCTCGCCAACGCGGCAGACGCAGCTTGGTATGCCTCACTGATGCTCAACCGGCTGATGTTCGTCTATTTCATCCAGAAGAAGGGGTTTCTGGACGGTGACATCCATTATCTGCGTAACCGGCTGGACACAGTGCGCAAGGCGCAGGGCAAGGACCAGTTCCACAGCTTCTATCGCGCCTTCCTGCTCAAGCTGTTCCACGGCGGCCTTGCCACGCCGGTAAACTCCCGCGACGCGGACACCGCCAAGCTGATTGGCAACATCCCCTATCTGAACGGCGGATTGTTCGAGCCGCACGCGCTGGAAAGCGAAGGCCACGAAATCCAGATCGCCGACACGGCCTTCGAGTCTGTCTTTGGCTTCTTCGACCAATACGAATGGACGCTGGACACCCGCGCCATCACCGAAGCCAACGGGCGCGAGATCAACCCGGACGTGCTGGGCCACATCTTCGAGAAATACATCAACCAGAAGCAGATGGGGGCCTATTACACCAAGGAGGACATCACCGACTATATCACCCGCTCGACCGTTATCCCGTGGCTGTTCCGCAATGCCGAGGGGCATGACAAGGTGGCGTTCGAACCGGGCGGCACGGTCTGGCGGATGCTCGCCGACGATCCCGACACCTATATCTTCCAATCCGTCCGTCATGGTGCGGACGTGCCGCTGCCGGATAACATCGCCGCCGGCCTCGCCGATGTCGGCAAGCGCGGTGACTGGAACAAGGTCGCCAGCCCCGACATCGGCCTGCCCACCGAAACATGGCGGGAGACCGTCGCCCGGCGTGAGCGTTACGCCGCCATCCGCGCAAAGCTGGCGGCTGGGCAAGTGTCCGGTATCGAAGAGCTAATCACCCTCAATCTCGACATTCGCCAGTTCGCGCAGGACGCCATCCAATATGCCGAAAGCCCGGATCTTGTCCGAGCCTTCTGGAGAGGGATTTCGGCGGCAAAGGTGCTGGACCCGGCCTGCGGATCGGGCGCGTTCTTGTTCGCCGCACTCAATATCCTCTACGATCTTTATGACGCCTGCCTTGAACGGATGGAGCAGTTTGTCGCCAGTGCGCCCGAAGGCAGCGGAGCGCGCCAGCAATATTCGGACTTCCGCGACGTGCTGGCCCGCATCACCCGCCACCCCAACCGCGCCTATTTCATCTATAAATCCATCATCCTCGACAATCTCTATGGCGTGGACATCATGGATGAGGCGGTGGAGATTTGTAAGCTCCGCCTGTTCCTGAAACTGGCCGCGCAACTGGAAAGCGCCGACCAGATCGAGCCGCTGCCAGACATCGACTTCAACATCCGCGCGGGCAACACGCTGATTGGCTACACGTCATTCGCGGACGTGCGGAAGGCGACCGAGGCCAAGGGCTTCGATTTCGACGACCGCGCGGGCAAGATCGAAAAGGCGGCGCAGGATTTGGCTGAAGCCTTCCGTCTGTTCCGCCAGCAGCAGACCACACTTCACGGGCACATCGACGGCACCCATAAGGCCGAGCTTCGCGCCCGGCTGGGGGCGCTCGATGCTCAACTGGATAGCTTTCTGGCGCAGGACTACGGAATCCAGGGCGGCGTCGATCTTGCCGACACCGCAAGATTCCGGGCGTGGAAAGCCAGCCACAAGCCATTTCACTGGCTCGCGGAGTTTTACGCGATCATCGCGGCGGGCGGGTTTGATGTCGTGGTCGGGAACCCGCCCTACGTCAAAGCCTCCGATGCCCGGAAGGAATATACCGTCCGAAATTACAGCACCGCGCGATGCCCGGACATTTACGCTTGGGTGATGGAACGGGCGGCGACTTTGGCATCAAAGCAAGGCGCGTATGGCATGATCGTGCCGTTGAGCCTCACCTTCTCCGGCAACTTCCAGTCTCTACGGAACCTCTTGTTGGATAAGTTCACAGCGAGCTGGTTTTCGTCTTTTGCACGCATCCCCGCCGCACTATTCAGTGCCGAAGTCCGCGTTCGCAACACCATCTACATTGGCTTGCGATCCGGTGATACCGGGCATCACACCACGATCACCCACCGCTGGTTTGAAGTGGCACGTCCGCACCTCGTTGAGCGCATCGAATATGCGCGTTTCGATAAGGCGCTTTGGGATGGACTCGTGCCAAAGATTGGGAATCAAAGGCTTCTCTCTGCGTTGGAAGCTGCAAAGGCAGCCATTCCACCGATCGATGCAAAGATTGCGTCTCGGGCGACGGCCCATCAACTCCACTTCAAAAAATCCGCCTATAATTGGGTGTCATTTGGTTTCACCCCCGCTCCGGCTTACGATAGTCTGGGCGGCGAGTTGCCCGTCACTGAATCCGGCATCACGTCATTCGACAGCAGGGACAGTGCGGCGCTGGCGCACAGCTACCTAAATGGAAAGATCGCGCTGATATGGTGGGCAATTGTTGGCGATGATTTCCACGTCACAAAATCCAATTTCGAGACCATCCCGTTCCCAAGCTCCATATCTGACGATGACCGCGCACGGCTGCTCGATTTGTCAAATAAGCTATCTGACAGCATGGCGGAAAATACGGTGTTTAAGCTAAATGCCGGAAAGAGAATCGGAAACTACAACTTGGCACTCTGCCGGAGCATAACCGACCTTTCAGATTCTATATGGCTGCGGAACCTGAATATGCCCGACGCTTTGCAGGATATTGAGCTTGCATACGCCCAAATCGTCAAAACAGACTTCGAGGGAGAAAGCTCCGATGAACTCGACGATGCGGCATAACTCCGATGGCTAAGGATACGACGAAACTCGAAACGGGCCGTATCTGGCGTCGGATAACCGCTGCGGCAAGATCGGCGCATAATCCATCGTCGGTAGCCGTCGCCTATTTCGGGAGTGACGGCCATAAACTTCTGCCGTTGCGGGCCGGGAGTAGCTTGGTTGTTGACGCGAGCATTGCAAGCGTTTCAACCGGCCTAACCAATCCAAAATCTCTGCGAAAACTTCACAGTCGCGGGGTATCGGTTTATTCGATTCCACTACTCCACGCCAAAATGTTCGCATTTGACGGGATTGCGTTTGTCGGCTCGACAAACGCCTCACATAACTCTGCCAACACATTGATCGAAGCGTCACTTTCCAGCCGCTCCGGCAAGGTCATTAAATCCGTTCGGGGCTACATAGATTCGCTCTGCACCGACCACCTGGACGATGATGCCTTTGATTGGCTGGAGGCCCAATATCGTCCTCCCCGTGGGAAAATCCCCAGCGTTACCGTCCATCCAAACCCTCGGCTCGTGATGCAGATAATGGCATCGGATCAGCAGGGCTATTCCGGCCATCAGGTCCAACCGCCCTCAGGAGCATGGGATTCTTTCTTCGGTGTAAACATCGGCGACCCTGTGCTGCCGACGCTTCGCTTGCGAAATAAGCTAACGGGCGATGTCATAGACCGAAAGGTAGTGCGCCACGCTTTGGTAATGACGATTGATATTCCCGAGTCCTCTACGGGTGCGATCCTAGAAATGTGGAGAGTAGGCCCTAACCGCTACGATTATCGGGTGGTTACGCCCGGTCAGCGCGGCTTTACCACTTTGGATCGCGCCCTCACGAATACGGTCAATCCGCTTTGGCACTCCGGTCGCCTTTGGTTCACAGCCTAACGGTGAGCGATTGGACGTGCTCACTTCATCGCCCATCGCCTTCTTTTGCTCCCAATCCTGTCCGGGCGATGTGATCCTGCGGGCGCAGGATTGGGCCAATGCCCGCGACGGCCAAAGCCCGCCCGTGATCGGCGGCTTCCACACCCCGGTTGAACGGGATGTGCTGCGTATCTTGCTGCGCGGCGGCGCACCCGTCACCATCGTTCTCGCCCGCGCCGCGAAGGGCTGGCGTCCGCCCGCGCCGCTCGGTACCGCCGTCCGCGACGCGATTGCCGCCGGTGTCGCCAAGATCGTCAGCCCCTTTCCCGAAACCCACCGCAGGACGACCGCCGCCAGTGCCGAAGCCCGCAACCGCCATATCCTGACGCTGGCCCAAACTATAGTAGTCGCGCACGCAGCACCCGGCGGCAGAACCGAAGCGCTCGCCCGTGATGCCGTCGCCAGCGGTCTGACGATCCTCACTTTCGATTCCCCCCACAACGCCAATCTTGTTAGAATCGGTGCTGCGAGCTGTGATTGATCCATTTAACTGGCGTCAGTTTCCTTGGGCTGAATGATCCCGCGACTCGTCCAATGAACAGGCCGTCCGGGCACTCAGGGGCAGGCTGTGACACAATGGCGCGCGCGACGATCCAATCTGCTGGACGACCCATTGGATGTGTCGGTCGTGAACGCGCATACGAGCAAGGGTAAGGGCGTTGAAGACAGCGTCGGCAAGCTCGTCTGGTCGAAATGCCGCGACCACATTGTCATGCGAAAGGACATCCACCGTGGTACCGGTCTGCACAGACGGGAAGCGCTCATGACAGATTGAGAGCCCTTTGCGCTCGTCGATGATCGGTATTCCGCCATGCGCCACAGCCCATGCAATTGTTGCGGCTTCCCCATCATCAAGAGTAGCGGAACCGCGCCCGCAGACCAGCGCAAGGAAATTACCCTCGCATTCGGATGATAGCGGGGCGGTTTGTGCGCGGCCTGATTTGATCAGCGCCTCCACCATATCTGCGTCGGTTCGCCCCTTGATGCGGCCAACTTCCAGTTCTCCCAAAACCACATCGAGAATCACAATCGGGTTCGGGATTGCATCTAGGATAGGAGCACATTTGCCGGTCGCATTGAGGTTTATGGCGACGCTTGCATCGAGAACTAAAGGCGCAGACCGGTCAAACAAGCAGCTTGGGAGCCCCATCGGCCTCGCTCCCTTCATCGCCCAGCCCATCCAGCAGAGCTCGTAGTTCTAACCGATCAAGGCGTAGCATTCGCGCGAGCTGACCTTCGCTCAAAAGTCCTCGTCTCCAAACCTCATCCGCCATCATACTCATGCGAAGCGAAATCGGGCGATCGGCATCGTCCTTGTGCTCATCCTTCGGCAGAGCGCCGAGCACCTGAATCACCTGTTGATTGGTGATCCCACCGTTTTCAACAAACCAATCCCAGCTATCGCGTTTTATCAGGCCAAGTTCTTCGAGCCGCCGGACCAAGGCTTCACGAGACACGCCGAAATAATTTGCCAGCACAATGATGTGGCGGCGGCTCAGCGATGACGCGCCCGCCGTTACATCCTGAAATTTCTGCTTCACAGCGCGGGCAGGCATCAAGAATGCTCTACCGAACGCATTCGCGTATCTCTCTTCGCGGGCGGTTTCCGACGTGGCGTCATCAAGCACATCAGCTGATTTCCTCGTAGACATGAAATGCCCCGTCTCGTGCCCGGCGGTGTTTGCACGTCGATCACGCGGATGATTGGCGTTGAGCAAAATGCACGGGCCAACGGCATCATCGAACGCGAACAACCCGGAGATGCTGGGCGGAAGCCTGCGCACATAGACACGCGCGCCAAGCTGCAGCTCCAACAGGCTTACGATGTCAGTGATTGGATTCAGGCCCAGTCCCAGCCATTGCCGGAGATCAAGCGCGTCCTGTTCAGCTTGTTGACGGACATTACCCGGCAAAATTGGCGTTTCGGGAGGATAGGCGATAGGTCGGGATATACCGAGCAATTGCTCCAATTCGACTTCGGCGCGCACAAGATCATTGAGCAGCGTGACTGCCTGATCGACGTTTGCATGCTCGGATTCCGTTAACTTCCGAAATTGCGGAAGGAGATTGATCTGGATTGGCTCTTGACGCAGCAGCTCATTGATCGTGACGCGATAGATACCCGTCAACGCCCTAAGCTCGTCAAGGCGCACGCGGCGCTGACCTTTTTCAATAGCGACTAGGGTCGTCCGCGCCATTCCTGCGGCACTCGCCGCCGCAGCTTGCGTCATTTTGGCATCCTCGCGCGCCAACCGGAGCCGCTCGCCCATATCTTCGGCTGGGAATGATTCCAGAACCGAACTCATGACGCGCTGCCCGTCCACTGCCGGATGAAAGAGTCAGCTCCGAGGGATTCTACAAAGGCGTGCCATTCGTCGCGATGGCGGCGAAGGAGGGAGTTCAGTTTCATTTCTGCTTCTTGGTTCGAGAGGCCTAGGGGCTGCGCAATCTGCGCCGCATGGCGTTTGATCAGCGATGCGTGCCGAGGAGAATCTGCCAGAGCCGCGAGGTCATCCATGTGCATGGTGCCCGCGATCGCATATTCCCTCAGGGCAGGAGTGATCTTAGAAAAACCCGGAGCCACGCCAGCCTCGAACGTCGCCGCGCCCAGATTCTCCCACACATAGCGACCAGCAGGTTCAGTCAGACCGGCAGCATGGACACTCAGTCTCCGGAGCATACATGCGGCGCAAATCCCGCACTGCCGCTTATGGCCTTCAACGGGCACATGCCGATTTTGCTGCCAACAAGAGATCGTGTCGTTCCAATCCTCTCGTTCGTCTGATTCCGTGACAAACGCTCTGAGCGTTTCACCCTTCGTAAACCAGAGGCGCGGGAACGTGTAAGACACATGATGATTGAGGAGCGCCGCGAAGAACTTTTCCATCCGTTCGGTGAATCGCGGATGGTTCCGATAGTCAGGATAGGCCTGCACCACGGGAATGAGCGGAGGCCCCAGCGCACCTTGGCCGCTTTCAGGCACGATGATCATATCGACATTGGCGAGATAGGCTGCGATTCCTGAAATCATCGAGAACTTAAATCCTCGTGACCGATTGCTACTTTCGGCAAAGCGGCGTCCGCTCGACTTCACCTTGTAAGGGATATTCGTGAAGGGCTCTAATCGACCATTTTTTCGGGGCTGGTCGTGTTTCTTACTCCCCAAGCGGACACGAATTATTGATGAACCGAATTTGAGGGCAGACAGCGCCGCGACCGCGCGTGAATCCATCCCATCGCTAAATGGTACGATGGCTTTGGCCCCGCTCGGCAACGCCAAGGTTGCTTGCGTCCGCGACACTTCAACCGCTTTCCGCCGGACAAATGAGATATTCCACCGATCCCCGGTGAGGAAACCAAGGGCTGATATGAGCGAGGTTTTGACGCTATCGGATTCCCATAGCGACTGTTCGTGGACCGGAATTTCAAGGCTAATGTCGCGGCTCCAACCTATCGTCGGGCGCCTTTGCAGCCGATCGCAAAACTCAACGGCGGCGGCGATCACCAGCATGTCGAATACGACAGGTTTCCATTCAGCAAAGCAATATGAAAGCAGCTTGTCCTCGTTGAATTGGATGTGCTCGCCTATCACGCAGGGAATCCTCGCGTTTGCGCGCCTGCGCGTCTCCGAGACGACGACATCAAGTTTGGGAAGCTCTTTCAGGGTAACGTTGTTCATTAGAAACGCACCCCATCCTCAAGCCCCGTGTGGCGAGTGGGCGCACGAATGACCATCGCTCTACCGCCCTGGACGAGACGGGACGTCAAATCCGTGATGGATTCTTGATGAAGGATCGTTCTCATGCGTGCCTGAAAATGCGCTGCCCGCTTCGCTCCGGTTTCTCGCTGATAGTGCTCGGCCATACCGCGAGCATGTCGGTCCAATATCTCGTTGGCGGTTTCCTGATATGCTGAGGAGAGGGCCGCTTCACCGACGACACCGGAATTGACGGCATCTATCGCGCAATCGAGCAATAAGTTTCCGGTAGATGAGCCATTTGCCTGCATTCGTAGGTTTTCAATTTCATCGCCTGATGGCGCGAAGAGCGATCCCTGATCCGAGCTGCATAAGATATTGCGCAAACCAGACATCAGCGCGTCAGGAATCTCCCGCGAAAACTCACCGAGGATGGCGGCGTCTCGACGCTCACATACTTCCTCCGCCGTGAAGGAGGCGTTGTCTATGCATTCCGCCAATTTCTTCCAGCGCCTGCCCATAGGCAAACTGCGATGAGGTCCGTCGCTCATGGGTGTCTCCAATACTCCCAATGTGCCCACCGATTCGCAGAATGTCAAATTCTAATGAAAATAGTCCGACAATGTCAGATCGGTCTTCGCCTTGCTATCGACAGCCATCGTCATCAACCCGGCGGCCGCTGTCCAAAAAGACGGTGACCATCCCGTCTCGATGCCGAGTGATCGTCAGCCGCCCCACAAATGGCGCGATGCCATCGAATAGAGCCATTCCTCGAACGTTTTAGGCTTGAGCATGAGATACCCGGCGACGCCTCGCATTCGCCATCTCACGACCCATCGGGATATGTTCATGCGGGCCGCTATCTGTTCGCATGTCAGATGATCGCGACGAAGCGCCAACGTTTCGCGGAGCGGCTGCGGCATGGTTCGCAGCATGAATTGACTGACGGTTTGATCGTCGTCGCCATCGTCATCCCACGCGATGCGAATACCCAAGAGGCGCACCCTACGCTCACAATAGGAACGGTGGCGCTGGCGGAGTTCGGTTTCTGCTCGCGCCAACGGCTTGCGTCGCCAGCGACGTGGCTTTTCGCCATCAATGGATTGGGCGATCATCGCCAACGCTTCGGCAATACAGCATTCCACGGCTCGGGTCGAAATTACCAGTCGGTCGGCAATCCGCCCATACGAGAGATCGTCAACGCGATGTAGCAGAAAGACCAAGCGCGTCAGCGGTGGAAGTTCATCTAAAGCGGCTTCGTACAGCGCCAGCTTGTCCTGCGTCATGGCCGCGCGTCCTCTGGGTAGCGGCGCCAGCCATTGGGACGCGGATGGCCCGTTACGTCGTGCACCCGGTCCAGCAACGCCCGCAGAATTGGGCGAACCACCCCGATGGTGAACCCACCGTCGCCGGGGCGCGGTTGGTCGAACTGATAAGCATGGCCCCATTTCCAATAGGGAGAGAGAACTGCCGCTAGCCGCGCCATGTCGGCGCAACGATGCGCGAAGCCTGTCGCATTGGCATAGGCCAGCCCTTTGCCAACATCGAGCCTGATATAGCGGGCGTTCCAATCGTCCGAAAAACCGACGTCAAGCAGATGGGCCGATAGTGCGAGCTGGGCGACGATGCCGGATTGATAAAGCATCTCGTCGCGCCGATCGTAGAAACCCCGATCCAGAGCTTCAAAGAAGCTCTCGGCATTATGATACCGGAAGCGGCTCAAGCCGCGCCTTTCCTTGGTCCGAACGAGCGCAGCCGGTTCATCGTCATAGCGATCGTGGAGGAGTGTCAAAGCTTGATCCCAAGGAACCGGCACCGGCGCGGCCAAAGTCGCAGCGGGCGTCGCGGCAAGCACCGCCAGCAAAGCACGGCGCGATGTTAGGGGCTCAAGCGGCGAATCATGTGGAGGCAAATCGGGCGACATCATCAACCTACCTTTCTCTTTCATCCCGAGGCATCCCATGATGCTCCGGGGCTATAAGCGGCACCGCTTATAGCGTGAAAGGTCGGAAATATTCAATAAGCGGCACCGCTTAATCCGCTTCCGATTGAACGGACGCTTCGCTTGGTTACGACACAACTATGGGAAGGCCACCGCTCAACGTGAAATCGACGAACATTCGCCTGCCGGAAGGACTTGGCGAGCGGATCGACGCGCTCGTCGGACGGCAGCGCCGTGCCGCCTTCATCCGCGAGGTGCTGGAACGGGAGGTCGATCGGTTGGAAGCGGAGCGGGCAAAGCTCGGTTCGGCGTAGCCTGTGCAGCGCGTTCGTTGCGGGGACTGCCCAATGCTTGGGGAGTCGGTTCGATTGCTTTTGAAGGCTAGAATTACTAGGGCCTTTTTGGGGGCCTTCGCGGAGAGGCGAAATCAAATCTGAAAATAAAATCAATACTTTCAATGGTATAATTTCAGTCCCTCCTCCCCAACATCCTGTTTGCGGACTTCGCCAAGTCTGGACAATTTCGAGCCAGGTTTGGCTGCTTCTTGTCAATCAGCTTGACCGAATAGTCGAGGGCTAGATGGTTCTCCTGCCCGCTCGTCGCGA
>Ga0182749_1001058_pt1 | contig 22569 bp, 28 predicted proteins | sample eDN3rd37CKraftMG_FD_128875 | JGI IMG/M metagenome (GOLD analysis project Ga0182749, IMG submission 128875) | Enriched Miracle-Growth compost microbial communities from Emeryville, California, USA - eDNA 3rd pass 37_C Kraft MG (version 2) (version 2) ...
GATTCCGAGCGGGTTCTTCCGCAGCGTGTCGGCGTTGCGCGGCGTCTGGATCACGATCGTCAGGATCGCTGTCCATCGCTCGGTCGTGGCGAGCTGGCCATTCTCGTAGCGGCGCTCCACCCAGGCGACGCGGAAACTGTCGGGGGATGCGCGGATGACGCTGGAGACCTCGACCGCGACCTGCTGGCGTCCGACCTTGGTGAAGGGGTCGTTGGCGCGCGCATAGTCATTGAGGGCGGCGGCGCCGCGATCGGTGGTGAAATCGTAGGCCCGCAGCCAGTTCTGGCGCACGACGATGGCGTCGGCCGGGATCGAGCGGACTTCCTCGATGAAGCGGGCGAGATGGAATGCGATCTGCGGATCGGTCGGGCGATAATCGGCCACGGCCGGCGCAACGGCCTGCGCCTGGCCGAGCCGGTCGGTCTGCACCACCCATGGCACAACGGTGCCACGCGCCGACTGCCAGACGAGCGCCGCCGCGAAACCCGCCGAGAGGAAGAGCGAGCCGAAGGCCATCAGCCGCCAGTTCTTCGCCTGGATGCGGGCCGAGCCAATGCGCTCGTCCCAGACCTGCGCGGCGCGCTGATAGGGCGTCTCCGGCTCAGCAGTTTTGCCATAATGGGTGGAAGGTCGTTTAAACATCAGCGGTCGCCTTCGGAGAGGTTGACGGAAGAGCCGCCGCCATGTGCGTCACCGGAGCGGACGGCGTGCGCCGTGGCCTGGACGGCATGAGTCATTTTCTGGCTGCGGCGCATGCGTTGGGCCCAGGGGGGCGGACCGTCGGCCTTGGCTGGCGATGCGGCCTCGGCGGCGTCGCCGCCGATCGTCCCGCCGGTCGATGCGCCGCCGGTGGCTTCGAAGGCGGCGCGGCCGCCAGCATTGAAGCTCGAACGCATGCTTTCGGCGGCGCGGGATGCGGCGCGACGCAAAGGCGAGATTGCTGCGCTGCCGCCGGCGCGGGCGACACCGCCGAGACCGGATGCGACACCGGCGGCGCCGGATTGGCCGGCCGCGCCGAGGCTGTAGGCCGTCGAAGCGCCACCTGCGAGGGCGGCGCCGCCACGAGCGGCAGCGGCAGCCCCTCCGACCAGCGAAGCGCCTCCTGTCGCTGCTGCGCCCACGGCGCCGGCGCCGAGCGCAACCATGCCGCCGGCCGCGAGTCCGGTTCCCACCGCCGCACCGGCACTGAGCTGTGGTCCGCCAGAAACGATGCCCGATGCGATGCCGGGGCCAAAAATGCCGAGGCCGAGCAGCGACAGCGCGGCCAGAACGATGGCCATGGCTTCGTCGATCGAAGGTGTCGCGCCGCCGAAGCCGGCGGTGAATTCGGAGAAGAGCGTCGAGCCGATGCCGATGATGACGGCGAGGACCAGCACCTTGATACCGGACGAGATGACATTGCCCAGCACGCGTTCGGCCATGAAGGCGGATTTGCCGAAGAGGCCGAACGGGATCAGCACGAAGCCGGCGAGCGTCGTCAGCTTGAACTCGATCAGCGTAACGAAGAGCTGGATGGCGAGGATGAAGAAGGCGAGCAGCACCAGCGCCCAGGCCAGGAACAGGCAAGCGATCTGAATGAAGTTCTCGAAGAACGACCAGTAGCCCATGAGGCCGGAGATGGAATCGAGCAGCGGCCTCCCGGCGTCGAGTCCGGTCTGCGCGACCTTGCCGGGCCGCAGGAGATCGGCGGTCGTGAACCCCGAGCCGCTGGCCTTCAGCCCCAGTCCTGCGAAGCTTTCGAAGACGATACGGGCGAGATTGTTCCAGTTGCCGATGATGTAGGCGAAGACGCCGACGAACAGGGTCTTCTTCACCAGCCGGGCGATGATGTCGTCATCGGCGCCCCAGGACCAGAACAGCGCCGCCAGCGTGACGTCGATGACGATCAGCGTGGTGGCGATGAAGGCGACCTCGCCTCCGAGCAGCCCGAAGCCGCCGTCGATATAGCGGGTGAAGACCTCGAGGAAATGGTCAATGACGCCGGTGTTGCCCATGGCCTATTGCGCCCCGGCCGGTTGCGCCGGGATCGCCTGGGTCTGCGGTGCGGCAGGCGGTTGCGGCAGGCGTTCGGCCGGACGCGAGCCGGGCGCGAGGAAGCGCTGGCGGTTTTCCGCCCAGGCGCGGAGGCAGGACGGATCGCGCGGACCCGCTTCGCCGAGCGCCTGGCATCGCAGCAGCTCGTCGCGAAGCGGATCGGCGTTCGAGGCTGCGGGCCGGCTGGAGGCCCAGGGTTCGACCGGCTCCTCCTTGCGGCTCATCTCGATCGCCGTCGCGGTGATGGCGAGCGCGACGAAGACGACGGCGGCCAGGCGTGCGAGCATCTTGCCGTCCATGGCCGTGCCCTCAGTTGCCGCTGCCGGGGAACATCCGGGCGTTGCCCGGCTGATAGCCGCTGCCGGGGGTCAGGAAGCGCCGGCGCTGTTCGCGGCCCTGTTCGGCCGCCGCGGCGCGCTCGGCGTCGGAGAGCGCCTGCGCACGGCCGTTCGCTGAGACCACAGCCGTCAGGTCGGCGAGCTGCTGGGCCTGGAGCGCGAGAAGCTGATTGCCGGCCTGCGTCGCCTGCAAGGCGCCGGTCGCGCCCTGGCTTTGCCCGACCAGCGCCGACATCTGCGCGCGGTTGGTGTCGATGTTGCCGACGACGCCGGCCTGCACGCGCATGGCGTCCTGCAAGCCGCCGACCGTGTTCTGCCAGCGCTCGCGCGCGTCGGCGACGAGCTGTTGGTCCGACGCCGTCATCGACGCGTTGCCGTAGGTAGTGCGGAACGCCTGATCGATGTTCTGCACGTTGTAGGCGATGCGCTGCGCCTCGCCGAGGAGCTGCTGGGTGCGCTGCACCGACTGCTGGAGCTGTTGCAGCGAGGAATAGGGCAGGCTCGTGAGATTGCGGGCCTGGTTGATCAACATGGTCGCCTCGTTTTGGAGCGAGGTGATCTGATTGTTGATCTGCTGGAGCGCGCGCGTGGCGGTCAGCAGGTTCTGGGCGTAGTTTGTGGGGTCATAGACAATGCCGCCGAACTGGGCGTGGGCTGGCGTCGCCAGGAATGGCAGCGTGAGAACAGGGGCGGTGAATAGCGCGGCAGCGACGCGTGCCGCGCGCGAGCGGCGCGCGTTCATGATGATGTCTCCATGGTGTTGAGGCCGGGAATGAGATCGACCGCCCAGCCGAGGTCGTGGCGATTGAGCCAGGCGGCGAGGAAACCTTCGCGGCCATGCTCGGCGACGGTCTGGGCGATGGCGGTCTGGTCGGATTTCGAGGAGGTGGCGCACAGCGCCAGGGCCACGTCGGACAGGCCCAGCTCGAACAGCCGGTTGCCCCGGCGCGACTGGCAGTAATAGTCGCATTTCGGCATCGCCCGCGCGAGGATCTCGATCTGCCGGTCGTTGAGTCCGAACCGCCGGTAGATGGCGGTGATCTGCGGCTCGATGGCGCGCTCGTTGGGGAGCAGGATGCGCGTCTGGCAGCTCTCGATAATGGCGGGCGCTATGGCCGAGCCGTCGATGTCGGAGAGCGACTGAGTGGCGAAGATGACCGACGCATTCTTTTTGCGCAGGGTCTTCAGCCATTCGCGGAGCTGGCCGGCGAAGCCCTCGTCGTCGAGCGCGAGCCAGCCCTCGTCGATGATGATGAGCGTCGCGCGCCCATCGAGGCGATCCTCGATCCGATGAAAGAGATAGGCGAGCACCGCGGGCGCGGCCCCGGTGCCGATCAATCCCTCGGTCTCGAAGGCCTGGACGGTGGCTTCACCGAGATGTTCGGCCTCGGCGTCGAGCAGCCGGCCATAGGCGCCGCCGACGCAATACGGGCGCAGCGCCTGCTTGAGATCGTTGGACTGGAGCAGCACCGACAGGCCGGTCAGGGTGCGTTCGGCGGGTGGCGCCGAGGCCAGCGACGTCAGTGCTGTCCAGAGGTGCTCCTTGACTTCCGGCGTGATCGCGACGCTCTCGCGGCTGAGGATGGCGGAGATCCATTCGGCTGCCCAGGCGCGCTCGGCCGCATCGTCGATCCGCGCGAGCGGCTGGAGCGACACGCTGTCATCCGCGCCATCGGTCAGGCCGCCGCCGAGATCGTGCCAGTCGCCGTCCATGGCGAGCGCTGCGGCGCGGATCGAGCCGCCGAAATCGAAGGCGAAGACCTGCGCGCGATCATAGCGGCGGAATTGCAGCGCCATGAGCGCCAGCAACACCGATTTGCCGGCGCCGGTCGGGCCGACGATCAGCGTGTGGCCGACATCGCCGACATGAATGGAAAGCCGGAACGGGGTCGAGCCTTCGGTCTTGCCGAAGAGCAGCGGGGGCGCTGCGAAATGCTCGTCCCGCACCTCGCCCGCCCATACCGCCGAGAGCGGGATCATGTGGGCGAGATTGAGCGTCGACAGCGGCGGCTGCCGGACATTGGCATAGACATGGCCCGGCAGGCTGCCGAGCCAGGCGTCGACGGCGTTGATGGTCTCGGGCATGGCGGTGAAGTCGCGGCCCTGGATGACCTTCTCGACTAGCCGCAGCTTCTCGGCGGCAATGCGCGGATCGGCGTCCCAGACGGTGATGGTGGCAGTGACGTAGGCCTGGCCGGCATAGTCGGCGCCGAGTTCCTGCAGCGCGAGATCGGCGTCGGCCGCCTTGTTGGCGGCGTCCGTATCGACCAGCACCGACGCTTCGTTGGTCATCACCTCCTTGAGGATGGCGGCGATCGACTTGCGCTTGGCGAACCATTGCCGGCGGATTTTGGTGAGCAGCCTGGTCGCATCCGTCTTGTCGAGCAGGACAGCGCGGGTCGCCCAGCGATAGGGAAAGGCGAGCCGGTTGAGTTCGTCGAGGATGCCGGGCGTGGTGGCGGTCGGGAAGCCGACGATGGTGAGGATCCGCAGATGCGCGTCGCCGAGGCGCGGTTCTAGCCCGCCGATGAGCGGCTGATCGGCGACCAGGGCGTCGAGATAGATCGGCGTCTCGGGAACGCGGACGCGGTGCCGTTTGGTCGAGACCGTCGAGTGCAGATAGGTCAGCGTCTGCGTATCATCGAGCCAGGCGCATTCCGGCATGAAAGCATCGACGAGCTGCAGGATGCGATCGGTGCGATCGGCGAAGCCGCGTAGCGCCTCATGGGCATCGACACCGCCGCGCTCGCGGCCCTCGTAGAGCCAGCTTTCAGCGCGCGCGGCGTCCTCCGCCGGGGGCAGATAGAGGAAGGTCAGGAAGTAGCTGGACTCGAAATGCGCTCCGGCTTCCTCGAAGTCGGCCTTGCGCTCGGCATCGACCAGAGCCGACGCCGGATCGGGAAAGCGGCTGGCCGGATAGGTCGCGGCCTCATGGCGCTGCGCCTCCACGAAGATCGCCCAGCCTGAGCCAAGGCGGCGGAAGGCATTGTTGAGACGGCCGGCGACGGCGACCAGTTCGGCGGGCACGGCGCTGTCGAGATCGGGGCCGCGAAACCGCGCCGTGCGCTGGAAGCTGCCGTCCTTGTTTAGAACGACGCCGTCGCCGACCAGCGCGACCCAGGGAAGGAAGTCGGCGAGCCTTGTGTTGCGATTGCGATATTCGGCGAGGTTCATCATGGCGACGCCCTCAGACCGCGAGATAGGCGGGGATGCGCAGATGCCGACGTCCGACATCGACGAACTGCGGATCGCGCTTGGCGGCCCAGACGGCGGCGAAATGGCCGATGGCCCACAGCGCCAGCCCGACTAGCCAGAGGCGCAGGCCGAGGCCGAGTGCGGCGGCGAGCGTGCCGTTGAGGATGGCGATCGAGCGCGGCGCGCCACCGAGCAGGATGTGTTCGGTCAGCGCCCGATGCACCGGGACCGAGAAGCCCGGCACCTCGCCGGCATGATCCGCACCCGCCGCCATCAGACGAGCGCCCCGCCGCCGAACGAGAAGAATGACAGGAAGAAACTCGATGCCGCGAACGCGATCGAGAGGCCGAAGACGATCTGGATCAGCCGCCGGAAACCGCCTGAGGTGTCGCCGAAGGCGAGCGTCAGGCCCGTCACGATGATAATGATCACCGCGATGATCTTGGCGACGGGACCTTCGATCGACTCCAGAATTGACTGGAGCGGCGCCTCCCAGGGCATCGACGAACCCGAGGCGTGAGCGGCCGGCGCAAGCGCCAGGCTGATGAAGGTGACGGACGCCGCCGTGGCGACGTGACGGAGGATTCGCAAGGCATGTCGGATCATGACGGATCTCCTTGGTCGGGCTGTTGGATGGCGGTGACGCGGTAATCGCCGTCGGGGCCGAGCCCTTCGATGCGCGCGAGTTCGGCGAGGCGGCGTGCGCTGCCGCGGCCGGACAGCACCGCCACGAGGTCGATGGTCTCGGCGATCAGCGCGCGGGGCACGGTGACGACGGCTTCCTGAATGAGCTGCTCGAGACGGCGGAGCGCGCCGATCGCGGTGCCGGCGTGAATGGTGCCGACACCGCCGGGATGCCCGGTCCCCCAGGCCTTGAGCAGGTCGAGCGCTTCGCTGCCGCGCACCTCGCCGATCGGGATGCGATCGGGGCGCAGGCGCAGCGACGAGCGGACGAGGTCGGACAAGGTCGCGACGCCGTCCTTGGTGCGCATGGCGACGAGGTTCGGCGCCGCGCATTGCAGCTCGCGCGTATCCTCGATCAGCACGACGCGATCGGAGGTCTTGGAAACCTCGGCGAGCAGGGCGTTGGTGAGCGTGGTCTTGCCGGTCGAGGTTCCGCCGGAGACGAGGATGTTGCGGCGCTCCGCAACGGCCATGCGTAAGGCGACGGCCTGAGCGGCGGCCATGATGCCGGCAGCGACATAGTCGTCGAGGGTGAAGACGGCGACCGCCGGCTTGCGGATGGCGAAGGCCGGCGCCGCCACCACGGGCGGCAGAAGGCCCTCGAACCGCTCTCCCGTTTCCGGCAGCTCGGCTGAGACGCGCGGCGCGCCGGCATGGACTTCCGCGCCGACATGGTGAGCGACGAGGCGGATGATGCGTTCGCCATCCGCCGGTGAGAGCTGCTCGCCGGTCTCGCACAAGCCTTCGGAGAGCCGGTCGACCCAGAGCCGCCCATCGGGGTTGAGCATCACCTCGACGATCGCGGGATCTTCCAGAAAGCCGGCGATCGCAGGGCCAAGCGCGGTGCGAAGCATGCGCGCGCCGCGAAGGATCGCCTCGGATTTCTGGTGGGGGTTTGCCACGTCGTCCCCGTTCTCTTGCGGGCGCGCCCGATGCGCGGCCCTGGATCGGGGTCAAGTAGAAGAGGCAGAATTCAGGGCATTACAACAACCACAATATGGTCGTCGTACTGTGGCGTACAAAGACAGGGAAACGGCGGAGCTGCGGAAGACTTGTGATGCGCTGGGCGGATGATTATTCCGCGTCGCGCGTGGGGTCGATGTCCTCGGATATCTCCTGGCGCAACTTGGGCCCGCTGGCGAGTCGGCGGCCGAGGGCCGCGACGAAGGCGTCATAGCGCTCAGCGGCCTTGGCGCGGGCGGCCTGTGCGGCGGCCTCGGGCAAGGCGGGCGTGGTGTTGAACCAGAAGCGCACGAAGATGGCGAGCGTCTCGACGGCGATGCCGATATCGCGCTCCATACGCGTCATCCGCCGGTCGAGCTGGTCGAGGCGCTTGGCGATGGCGGCCTCCTGGCGTTCTGCGGCGTCCGGCGACAGGAACGAGGCGATTCCCGCCTCGGCGACGAGCGAGAGCGACAAATCGCGACGGGCGGCGTGGAGCGCCAGCGCCTTCATCACCTCGGGCTCCAGATAGACGGATAGCCGCTGCTTCCTGGGCGGTTTCGACATGGGCTCCCTCCTTTACAGCTCGATGCCGTCGCCCGGATCGAGTGAGGCCTGACGGGCGACCTGGCGCATAGTGTCGCGCAGGCGGCTGTTGCGGGCGACGTCCTCTTCCGGCTCGTCGACCGGATCGATCTCGAACTCGTTGTCGATCGCCGGCTTCTTCTCGGGCTGCTCCGCGCGGCTCAACTCGGGCTGGTGACGGCGTTCGGAGTCCGTGGTGTCCTCGTCCTCCGCGGGCTTGGTGGCGACGGGCTCCGCTAGGATCGGCGCGGGCGGCGGCGCGAGCGCGCTCCAGTCGTCAGGCAGCGGCTTATCGAGCTTCTGCAGCGCCGGCGGCGGGAGAACCCGCTCCTGAAACCGTCCGTCCTCGAAGTAACGGGCCTTTTTCGCCCGGATCGGCGGCGTGCCGGCGACCATGACGATCTCGTCGGCGGGCGGAAGCTGCATCACCTCGCCGGGGGTCAGCAGCGGCCGCGCCGTCTCGGACCGCGACACCATCATGTGCCCGAGCCACGGAGACAGCCGATGGCCGGCATAGTTCTTCATTGCTCGCATCTCGGTGGCGGTGCCGAGTGCGTCGGAGACGCGCTTGGCGGTCCGCTCATCGTTGGTCGCGAAGCTGACCCGGACATGGCAGTTGTCGAGGATCGAGTTGTTCGGTCCGTAGGCCTTCTCGATCTGATTGAGCGACTGGGCGATGAGGAAGCTCTTCAGCCCATAGCCAGCCATGAAGGCGAGCGCGGATTCGAAGAAATCGAGCCGGCCGAGCGCCGGGAATTCGTCGAGCATCAAGAGCAGACGGTGGCGATGCCCCTTGGCCTGCAGGTCCTCGGTGAGACGGCGGCCGATCTGATTGAGGATCAGTCGGATCAGCGGCTTGGTGCGGTTGATGTCGGAGGGCGGCACCACGAGGTAGAGCGTCGTCGGATGCTTGCCGCCGACGATGTCGCCGATCCGCCAGTCGCAGCGTCGTGTGACCTCCGCCACGACGGGATCGCGATAGAGCCCGAGGAAAGACATGGCGGTGGAGAGCACGCCCGACCGCTCATTGTCCGATTTGTTCAGCAGCTCGCGCGCGGCGCTGGCGATCACCGGGTGCGGTCCGGCTTCGCCCAGATGGGCCGTCCTCATCATGGCGGCGAGCGTGGATTCGATGGGGTGCCTGGGATCGGAGAGGAAGGCCGCGACGCCAGCAAGCGTCTTGTCCTTCTCGGCGTAAAGGATATGCAGGATGGCGCCGACCAACAGCGCGTGGCTGGTCTTCTCCCAGTGGTTCCGCTTCTCGAGGCTGCCTTCCGGGTCGACCAGGATGTCGGCGATATTCTGAACATCGCGCACCTCCCACTCGCCGCGACGAACCTCGAGCAGCGGATTGTAGGCGGCCGACTTGACGTTGGTCGGATCGAACAGCAAGACGCGGCCATGGCGGGAGCGGAAGCCGGCGGTGAGCTGCCAGTTTTCGCCCTTGATATCGTGGACGATGGCAGAGCCGGGCCAGGTCAGAAGCGAGGGCACGACCAGGCCGACGCCCTTGCCGGAGCGGGTCGGCGCGAAACACAGCACATGCTCGGGACCGTCGTGACGCAGATAGTCGCGATCGAGCTTGCCGAGGACGACACCATCGGCGCCGAGGAGTCCGGCCGCCTTCACCTCGTCGGGCCGGGCCCAGCGCGCCGAGCCATAGGTCTCGACGTTCTTCGCCTCGCGCGCCCGCCACACCGACATGCCGATCGCGACCGCGATCGAGATGAAGCCGCCGGACGCGGCGATATAGGCGCCCTCGACAAAGATCGGCGGCGCATAGGCGTCGTAGAAATACCACCACCAGAAGAAGGCCGGCGGGTAGTAGATCGGCCAGCCGGCGATCTCGAACCAGGGCGGCCCGAGCTGTGGCTGAAAGCCCAGCCGCCATGCCGTCCATTGTGTCGCGGCCCAAGTCGTCAGCAGCACGATCACGAAGACGGTGAGGATCTGGCCCCAGAGGATTTTCGTCGCGGACATGGCATGGCTCCTTGTCTGTTGGGGGCTAAAGGCCGAGGCCGCGCTTGCGCCCAAAACTCCAGTCGACACCGCCGTCGCCGCGGGCGACGCCGGAGACATGCTGGCCGAGCTGGCGTTCGAGCGAGGGCGTCCAGGGCACGAGCTGGAAGCCGAGACCGTCGTCGATCATGGCGAAGCGGCCGGAAGCGAGCGCCAAGCGCTGGCGATAGGTCCCGGCGACATAGTCGCCCGTTGCGGCCTTGCTGAGCGGCCGCCCGGTCTCGGCCGAGACCCGTTCGGCGAGCGCATTCAGTTCGCGCTGGCGCAGCGTGTCGATCAGGTTGCGCGAGAAGGTGACGCTGCGGCCCTGGCGTTCGGCGAGGCGCTGTTCGATCAGATGCTCGGCGCGCCGGTCCATGGCGTCGCGGACCTCGGCGCCGAACCCGCCGCCGCCGAGCGCCGCCGGTTCGCGGGCGATCGCCTGCCGGTCGAGCCAGGTGGCGCCGGTCGCGGTGACTTGGGCGGAGATGTCGAGATCGGAGCGGACGGCGAGCGCGACGCGGCGCTGGCCGCGGGCATCGTCGAAGCGGCGTAGTTCGACGATCGAGCCGGGCGGGCTGTCGCCGGCCGCATCGAGGTCGGGCAGCTTGATATGATGGGTGCGTCCATCGACGCCATCGACCACGGCATAGGCCGTGCCCTTCAGCTCGTCGTCGAGGCCGCGAGCGACGAGGCGGCCGACGATCGGATCGTCGATGCTCTCGGCGGCGAGCACATAGCCGGCCGCGCCGCGCTCGATCCCGCGCTCGGTCAGACCGCGGTGGATGCGCTTGATGATGTCGCCGCGCTCGCCCAGCTCGCGCAACGTCGCTTCGGCGGTTTCGGATACCGTCCATTGGCCGGGACCGATTTCGTCGGCGAGGCCGAGCCGTTCCAGCTTGCGCAGCCGCCCGACCTTCAGGGCATGGAATTCGTCGGGCCGGCGGTCGGGATGCGGCGCGAGGTCGACGATGCCGGTGCGATAGCTGTCGCGGGCAAGCTGACGATCGAGATCGGTCCAGCGCTCGGTCTCGATCTGCCGCTCCAGACCGCGGCGGATGTCGAGGTCGGTGCGCGGCCCCAATTCCTGGGTGATGAGATCGCGCGCCCGGTCGCGCATGCCTTCCTTGATATAGTCGCGCGAGATGACGAGGTTCTCGCCGTCGTCGCGGACGCCGCGCACGATCAGATGGACATGGGGATGCTCGGTGTTCCAATGATCGACGGCCGCCCAGTCGAGCGAAGTGCCGAGATCCTTTTCCATCTGGCTGACCAGATCGCGGGTGAAGCCGCGCAGGTCCGACATCTCCAGGGCGTCGTCCGGCGAGACGATGAAGCGGAAATGATGGCGGTCATCCTCGCAGCGGCCTGCGAAATCCTTGGCGTCCACTTCCTCGCCGCCCGGACCGAACAGGTGCGCCTTTTCCCCATCCCGGGTGACGCCCTCGCGGCGCAGATAATTGAGATGGGTGCCGAGTGGCGCATTGCGTCCGCCGTGGCGGACCACGCGCGCCTTGATGACGGCGCCGCGTGACCGGGCGGTGAGCAGGCGGTTGGCCTGCACGGCGGCGCGCTGCCCCCGGCCGAAGCGCGAGCGGTTGCCGGGGCCGATCCGTCCCTTGCGGGAGACGGAGCCGCCGGCCTTCTGCGCGGCGGCCATCGCCTGGGCGATGAAGGGTCTGGCGGACTGCGCGCGGGTGGAGCGGATGCGCCCGGGCCGGATGCGGAAATCGTCTTCGCCGCTCATGGCTGGCGCCCCGCACATCGCGCGAAGTCCCTGAAACCCTTGAACAGACGCGGATAGCGCACCTCACGCCGAACAGGCGCACATCGCGCAATCGCGCGGTAACTCCTTGAAAAGCCACGACTGCCCCAAGCCGCACATCGCGGCCCTTTATCCTGCCATCGTGCGGGTGTGGTTCCCGTGCCTTCCCACGCTCCCGCCTTTCCCGCGCTGGAGCCCGCCATGGTGCGATCCTGTGCGAACGCGGTCATCGCGGCCCCGCAGGCGAAGAGCGACCGATGAAGAGGCCGCCGGTTTGCGGGTCGGCCGGCTCGGGCGCGCGTTCCGGCAGCGGCGCGGATGGCGCAGCCGACGCGCCCTCATGCTGCGGCCGATCTGCGGCCGACCCGCCATCGGCCTGCACGATGAAGAGCGGTGCGCGCGTCCAGGCGAGTGGGTCGGCGGCGGCGACCGTGACCGGAGACGGCATGTCGGACCCGCCGATGACCGGCACGAGCATGGCGACATAGGCGCGCGTTTCGGCCGGAAGTGAACGGCGGCGATCGCGATAATCCTCATAGCGACCGGGACCGGCATTGTAGGCCGCCAGGAAGCCCGGCGAACCGTAGCGGTCGTGCATTTCGCGCAGATAGGCCGCGCCGGCTAGGATGTTGTCGCGCGGATCGTAGGGATCGGCGCCGAGCGCGTATCGGGCGCGCATTTCCGCCCAGGTGGCCGGCATGATCTGCATCAGGCCCATGGCGCCCTTGGGAGAGACCGCTCGCACGTCGCCGCGACTTTCGACGCGCATGACGGCGCGAATCCACAGCTCGGGAATGCCGAACCGACGCGCGGCTTCGGTGACGAAGCCTGCATAGGGATCGGCGGTCGCGGTGTGCGCCGGAGGCATCGCCTGCGCGCTGGCGGGCGACGCCGGGAGCGCTGCCGCAGACAGGCCGGAAAGGAGAAGGGGGACCGTCAGCCGGGCGGCGGGAAACCGCCCGGTGACAGCGCGCGAGCGACGGGACGGCATGGGTCAGTCCCGGTCGCCGCGCCTGGGCGGCCGGTTCCAGTGCAGCCCCCAGGCCGATTTGTCGTCGGCGGACTGGAAGAGGTGGGCGCGGATCGGCTGCTGGAAGGTCGGATCGTCGAGCTGCAGCGAAACGTAGTCGCCGGCCTTCTCGCTGTTGCGCTTCCAGCCCGCCCCGATCTCTGCGCCGGTCTCATTGCTCATGGTGTCGAGCACATGGACGCGGTAGTCAGGCGCATTCTCAGCATCGGACGGCTCGGCCGCGGCGATGATGATGTCCTGATGCAAGCATAGCGTCGTCAGATGACCGATGAAGCCATCATTCTCGCGCATGAATTGACCGATCACGGGCATGGGTCGTCTCCTTTAAATTGCGGTGGACAGGATCATGGGCGCGCCGTCACCGCGTCGGCGCGCGCCAGACGAAGCGGCCATCGCCGTTCTCGTCGGTGTAGAGAGGGATCGCCCGGCCGATGACGGCGGAGGTCGGAAGCGGGCCGAAATAGCGGCCGTCCAGGCTGTCGCCGACCTGCCAGTTCATCAGGAACAGCTCGCCCTCGGCGACGACACGACAGCCCTGCCACACGGGCAACGGACGGCCGAGACGATCGCGCACGAGCGCGTCGCCCATCGGCACGGCGTCGACGGTGATGGCGAGGTCGGTCCGGCAGACCCGCTGTCCCGGCAGTGCGGCGATGCGCTTCATCAGCGGCACGCCGCGTCCGATATAGCCGCGCTCGACCAGGAAGGTGTCGAGCGGCTCGGGCGCGCGGATCGCGACGAGATCGGTGATCTCCGGGGACCGATCCGGCTCGATGGCGTAGAGGCCGATCGGCGCGCTGGCCGACGCATTCCAGATGAGCCTGGGCGCGAAGGAGACGACCGACATGACGCCGAACAGTGAGACGGTGGCGGTCGTGGCGATGGCGTAGCCGAGGCGGATCATGCGCCGATCCTCCGCGCGAGGAGGAAGGCGCGATGGCGGTCGGGCGAATAGCGGCGCGGCGTCTCGCCGGCTGTCAGGCGGTTGTGGACGTGCCGCCAATGGTCGGGCGAGACCTCGGCGGGATCGATGCCATCGGCCTCGATGGCGTCGATCCGCTCCAGCATGCGGGCGACCTTCGGCCAGCCATCCACGCGCAGCAGAATGTCCCCGCCGGGCGTCACGGTGGGGACGCTCTGGCAGGGCTCGCCGCGCCGCACGGCGCGCAGGATGTCGAGCCGCGACAACACAGTGCCGTGTTCGTTCGCCGCCCAGCGCACCAGGGCGAAAATCGTGCCGGGAGCGAAGAACAGGATGCGGCGGCGACGGTCGAGGATCTGCTCGCGGACCTCGCGTCCGAAGCGGATCCAATGCTCGGTCTGCTTCTCGATCCAGACGAGTTCGACGGCAGTGAGACCGGTCGGCGGCGCGGCCACGGCCGATGCCAATGGAGCGACAGGGCCGCTCATTGGCCGTCTCCCGGCGCGGATGGGAATTCGCGCTCGAACAAGGCACGCAGCATGTCGGCGACGGTCTGGCCGCGCTGGAAGGCGGCGATCTTGATGCGGCCGCGCATGTCGGCGGTGACGTCGATGGTGAGCCGCGCCGAGAAGTCCTCGGCCGGCGACGGTCTGCCGGTCGAACGCTCGGGCGTCCTGATCCAGCTTTCGGCGTCACCGGGACGGGCGGCGAAGCCGCGTTTCGGGGGCCGCGCGTTCATGGTGCGATCCCTTCGACCGCGGCGGTGAGTGCTGCGATCTCGGCGGCCGCCAGCGCGGCGTGATCGAGTTCGGAAACGAGCCGGCCGCCCTGTGCGGCTTCGGCGAAGGCGACGCGCTGGCCGATCGTCGCTGCAAGCACGGGAGGATCGTGATCGGCGAGCGCCTCGGCGGTCTCGCGCGCGATCACCGTGCGGGCCGCGCAACGGTTCAGCACGAAGCGGGCGGCGAGACCGGGACGATAGATGCGCGCCTCGCTGAGTAGGGCCAGCATCTCGGCCGAGGCCCAACCATCGAGCGGCGAAGGCTGCACGGGGATCAGGACGAGATCGGCCGCGAGCAGCGCCGAACGCATCAGGCCTGCGACACGCGGCGGACCGTCGATGACGACATGGTCGACGCCACGGGCCAACTCCGGCGCTTCGCGATGGAGCGTGTCGCGGGCCAGGCCGACGACACCGAACAGCCGCTCCAGCCCCTCCCGGCTGCGTTGCTGCGACCAGTCGAGCGCCGAGCCCTGCGGATCGGCGTCGATCAGCGTGACGCGATGTCCACGGCGAGCCCATTCGCCGGCGAGGTGCAGGGCGAGCGTCGTCTTGCCGACGCCGCCCTTCTGGTTGAGCAAGGCGATGATCATGACGGTCTCCCGGCAATCGGGGACTCGTCCACAGCGACCGAAAAACGCGGTCGCGTTAGAAAGATTCCGTAGGAATCTAGGTTAGAGATGTTACGGGGCTCGCAAGCCGCTGATTCAGAAAGCTGAATCGGCGATTTTGGTCCCCGATAGCACGAGACTCCGGTCCCCGATGGCACGATAGCGCCGGTCCCTGATAGCACGAGACGATTCACAGCTTATCCCCAGGCTGGCGGTTGGCGCGGCGACGACGGCGCGGTGTCCCGAAGGGGGTCGGATCGGTCGGCGCGAAGGAGAGGATGTCGGGCCCGCCGGTGCAGGGCTCGATGGTCAGCCGGTAGCCCGGCAGAGGCTGGCGGCGGACGATCTCGCGCAGGTCGTAGGCGAAATGCTTGAGCGGCGAGAGCGAGCCCGACTTGGCGTGGAGGTGGGCGAAGTCGAAGCTCCAGCCGAACTCCTGCTTGCCGCCATGCTTGCGCACCAGGCGGTAGAGCCAGCGCTCCAGCCCGCCGGTCAGCCCGAAATAGTCCCGGTCGATGGTGAGGACGAGCGCGTCGTCCAGTACCGCGCCGTAGAACCAGTCGGGCACGATGAGTTCGAGGCCGAGCGGCCGACCACGATGGTCGGCGCGCTCCTTCCATTCGTTGATCCAGGAGAAGCGGTGCATGCGCCGTTCGGTCGACTGACGGATGGAGGTCGCCACCGTCGTCGACTGGAGCCGGTCGAGCGCCGCTTTCAGGCGGTCGTAATCGCGCAAGGAAACGCCGCGACCGATGAAGTTCAGGATTTCGTAGGGGGTGGTCGCCATCAGGCGCGACGGGCGCAGGCCGAGATCGCGGGCCTCGACGATCTGCGAGGCGGCCCAGATCAGAATGTCGGCATCCCAGATGGTCGCCATGCCGTGGTCGGCCACGGCCTCGACGCGGATGACGATGGAGCCGGCCTTGAAGTCGATCGGCGCCAGGCGCTTCGATTTGGCGAGCGAGAAGAAGGGATAGGCCATGAGGTCCTGCGCGTCGCGCGGTGCCAGGTCGCCGGGCAGCGCCCGGAACAGATCGAGCTGCGCGCGCTCGCTATGATGTCGGCCGGGCGACACGAGCCGTCCTCAGCGCGGGAAGCGACCGCCGGCACTGGCGGAAGCGGATGGCTGGCGCTTGGCGGGCGGCACGGTGCCGCCGCGCGGATCGGAGGTCGAAGTGACGAGCCCGCGATCCGCCCAAGTCTGAAGGTCGTCGACGGAATAGACGACGCGCCCGCCGAGCTTACGGTAAGTCGGCCCGGTGCCGTAGGTGCGGTGCTTTTCGAGGGTGCGCTCGGACAGGCCGAGGAAGCGCGCTGCCTCCTGCGTCCTCAGATAGCGTGGCGGTAGATTGGCGGCTTTTTCGGCCATGATCGAACCTCCGTGGTCTCGCGGGATGCCGCTGGGGAACAGCGGCGGGTTGCGAGCACGGTGGCGCGAAGACGGCGCCTTCCACGATGTCGAAGTTAGGAGAATAAGATCGACACCCTGTCGGGTGTCAGCGGTCCCGGCGCGGCCGGCGAAGCAGACTGCGATAGCCGCCGCGCACGAGTTTGAGTCCGTCGCGCACCAGGCGGATGGTGGTCTCGCGGATCGCGGTCCCGACCCAGGCGGCGGGCTCAACGTCGTGGTGAGGGAAAAGGCCTTCGGCAATAGCGCGATAGGTCGCGCCGCTGGCGCGGGCATCGACGGCGCGGAGCATCTGCCGCGCGCGTTGGCGGCGCTGATCGGTCATGCGCGGATCGGGCGGCACAGGCTTGCCGGCTATCGCACTCCAGAAGCGCGACAGAGCAATGAGGCGGTCCGGCGTCAGGTCGTCGAGCATCACCACGGCGGCGAGCGCAGGGCTGCCACCGACGTTGTCGAACGCTATGTCATAGGGTTCACGCTGTACGGCGATCCTGACCAGCGTCGGATCATGCTCGACAAGGACGCCGGCACGCAGATCATCGGGGCGGATTCCGATCCCTTCGGTTGGCGTCGGTCCCGGCGCGAGAGTGAAAACAGCGGGATCGACTTGCGACGTCCAGAAGATCGGTCGGATGAGACCGGAGCAATTGGGATCGGCCGCGAAATCGCAACCCCCATCGATTTGCGAAGTTTTTCGCAACGTCTTCAGTCAGCCGACCGGCTGCGACGAGGTCGCGATAGGCCCTTAGGTAATCGGGATTTCGTCGCAGGAATTCCCATGCCAAATCGCTCGGCGACAGTTTGTCGATATATTCATAGGCGCTTTCAGAGCGCCAGATTCTTTCTTCGGACATCCTCCACTGCCTCCCGCAATGTTTTGCAACGCGAGTTATGCAGCAGAACGATTCCCGGTTGAACGGGACGTGGGAAGCACGAAGTGCTTGGACCGTGATACGGTTTCTGCATCACCTCAATTCAAGCGCCCCTGGAGCAACTCGCAGAAGCCGCTCCGCGTCATCCACTTGGCGCGATCGAGATGGGCGCTATAAATCCGTTGGGCGCGAGCTTCGTCATGGGCGGCGTCGAGATCGAAGAGAACCTTGACCACCTCTCGCCAATCCGCGCCCGCGGCATCAGCGTCGAGCAGTCGTACATAAAGCTTCAGGTGCGCGTGGTCGTAGGCGGTCAATGCCGCACCGCCTGGTGGCTGATCGAGAAAATCGGCCTTGGTCACAACGTCCCCTGGCGACGAGATGTATCCATTCTGGAGTAGATTGTTAACGCTGATTTGATCGTCATCATGACGCAAGAGGCTGAAGCGCGAAGTCGTGGCGTTGCCGCGGTATTTCGAAACTCACGCGTCCTTCTTGGCATCGACCAACAGCACTCCCTTGCCCTGGTCGGAATTCAGAAAGACGATGCCCGCTCGTTCGAAGGCTCGCCGAACCTCATCACGCGTCGTCTCGTAAACCTCCAACCCACTATGGGATTCGAGGCGCTTGAGAGCGGTTAATGAGACCCGGGCCTTGTCAGCGAGCGTCTCCTGCGTCCAACCCAGCAACGCGCGTGCGGCCCGAGATTGTCGGGCGGTGATCATGCATGATCACCTCCCACACGGACCTACGCGCACGCCAAAACTACGACTATAATAGTCGCTTTCGGCTGTCCGTTCCAGTATTTTACGCCTCCTGGAAACTGCTTGCGGCGATCGGTGCCACTGACTGATTCGGTCGTTCGGCAGAGCGAAGGCCCCGGCCGGAAGGCCGGGGCCTCGCGCGGGCTTCAGTCGCCGCGCCGCCCGTTGGGGCGGGACCAGATCAGCGAGAAGCCTTCGCCATCCTCGTCATCGAAGAGGTTGGCGTAGATCGGAGCGTTGAAGCTCGGATCGTCGAGCTTGAGGCCCAGATAGTCGCGGCCCTCGTTGGAGCGCTTGGACCAGGCGGCGCCGATCTCGGCGCGGCCGACCAGGACCCGGTGGCTGGGGGCATTCTCGCCGGTGGCGCGGGTGTCGGGAACGATGCGCACGCCCTTGGCCTGGACGCTGAGGGTGACAATTTCGCCGGTGAACTCGTTCGAGCCGGTCTTCTTGAAGGTGCCGATGGTCGCCATGATAAGTCTCCGTTTTCCGTATTCGAGCCCGCACCATGCGGCCTCGATGGCGATCGGCAGGCCGGAGGCGAGCGACGCCACATCGCTTGCGACCGCAGCGCAGCGGAGGATGGCGCAGGCGCGACTTTGTTGTTTCGCGAGGAATGACGGCGCAGCCGGCAGGGGAAGAAAGTCGAGACCAGCCGTTGTGGCTCAGGCGCTCGAGGCGAAGCCGGCCTTCGGCCAGATCAGGCCATTGGAGAGGCCGTTTGGTGCGCTCGATCCACGGTCAGACAACGGAGACGATGACGGCTCTCCGCAACGCAAGGACGGCCCGGACACGCTCACCGGCATCGTTCCCCCGCCCCCTGCCGGGCAACGCCATGTCCACCGCACTGACACCGGCGAGAATGCCTCAACAGCATGTCCAGAGCCATGCGCCGATACGCCGCCGTCAACGTCTTGCGCCACCGTGGCTGCACCTGGGGGTCAGGCTCGATGATCCCCGCACAGCAGGCCGACAAGTCCCATGTCCGACGAGGGGTGGCAGATTCCAGCCGCTATTCTGGTTCGCCTGGGCGACGTCGTGTCAGACCCGCGCGAGATCCCGGCCGGCGGGACCTTCGGCCGCCATGCCTGCGGTGCGGATGAAGGCGGTGATGCCGATCGCAATCGCCCCGAAAACTGAAAACGCGATCTGCCAGGTCTCGGACGGCATGAGATGCTTGACGATGCCGTGGGTGGCATGAAAGCCCGCCACGGCCGCCGGCGCGACGAAGGCGATGGCGACGATGAGCTTGAGCCACATCGGGCGGACGAAGGCGATCAGCAGTTGACCGACCGCGAGCGTCGCCGCGGCGGCGACGATGCCGACCAGAATGGCGCCAGCTATACCGGCTCCGGTTCCGTGGGCCCAGGCGCCGGCGCTCACGCCGACAAAGGCTGGCAGCGCGAAGACGGCCAGAGTGAACAGCAGCCAGCAGAGCAGGCCGATGGCGGCGACAGAAGCAAGAACGGCGAGAATGATCATGGTGGTGTCTCCGTGAGAAGGGTCTGACGGTCGCGCCTCCACCACCACCACGGCGCGCCCGAACTATAGCTGAAAATCGGCCGCGCCGGGAGCGGCAACCGCATGCGGTTGCCGCTCGGGCCGACCGGATCGCCCCGGTCATGGGGCGAAAGGGTCGATCTCATGGACGATCGCGGCCGTGTCGCCATCATATTCGCTGGCGGGTGTCACCGAGAGGGTGCCGTCGCCGGCCTGGAAGATGACGATGGCGGCCATCAGCGTTGTAGCGAGGCTGAAGGCGAAGGCGTGAGCATCGTTAAGGGACATTGCTGGGCTCCTGCTGGAGCGGGGGACCATCCCCCGCCGACAGGCGCCCGATGTGTTCGGCCGTGGACTGCAATCACCGCGAAGGCGCAGCCGCAGCGGCGGCATGCTCGCATAGCCGACCCTTTATGGGTTGATGGCGACAAGTCCGCGGCTGGACCAAGGATCAGCGCAGAAAAGGCGGAGGTCGTTCTCGCGTCAGGAGACCTGCTCATCGGCCTCAATGCTTGTTCTCTTCGGCATTCGCACCGTGTCGGCCGGGGTGATTTCAGCTATGGCGCACCTGCCCCAAGGTTCGCCCGCATAAACCCGGTGCCAAGCCCGAGGCAGTCGCTGATCCGCCCCCCGACACGCCCGGTTACTTGGGGAAGTGCTCGACATGGGTCTCGGCGGTGCGCCCGAAATAGACGACACGTCGGCCGAGGAACGAGACGAGATATCCCGCGCAACCGGCCGCCTTCGCCTTCTCGCAGAAGGCGACATAGCTGTAGTCGGCAGGATTGGCCTGCGCCCACCGCACAAGGCGTTCGACCTCGGCCGCATCGAAGGTGGCCGCGACGCTTCCGGTAGAGGGTCGCATCTCCAGGGCGGCACTGTCACCGTCCGGCAGGTAATAGGTCTGGCTGTTGCGGCGGTAGTCGACCGTATAGCCCTCGAAGCCTGCGTCGATCAGCTTGCCGACGATCTCCGGGAAGCTCAGGCTGCCGTCATGAGCAGCATTCAGGCAGGTTTGGGCAATAGAAGTCCGTTCCGCGTCCATGGCGGCTTCCTTTCATGCTGATATTGATCAGGTCCGGTGGCGGTCAGTCCACCGGGGTCGTCTTGAGCCCGCGCCTTTCAGCAAGGGCCTTCAGGATGCGGTCGAGCGCTTCGTGCTCATCCTTCCTCAGAACGCCGAAGAAGTCGGCGTCATTCTCATCCGCAAGCGCGGCTAGGACCGGAACCTTGGCACGCCCTTCCGCCGTCAGCGACAGGCTATGGGCGCGCTTGTCCTGCGAGTTCTCCGTCCGCTCGATAAGACCCTTCGCCAGCAGCCGATCCGCCAGCTTGCTGATTGCGCCCTTGGTCATGCCCATTCTGTCGGCCAGCACGGACGGAGGCGTAGGATCATGGTCGAAGAGTGCTCGCATGAAGGACCACTCCGCGACGGTGACGCCTTCTCCCGCCACCTTCCGCGCGAATTCCTGGGACACGGCGTTCGACACCATGCGCATCCAGAACCCGGTGTGGGCGGTCAGTTCGGAGGTAGAGGCCACAGGCTTTCCTTTCATTGACTAGGAAACTAGACAGATGCAGTTTCCTAGTCAACTATAATCTGGTGTTGCGATTTTCGCGAGCGCAGGTCGGGAAGGATGGACCCGAATTGAAGGCGGGCGAGCGGCGAGGCATGGAGCCAAGGTCTGGCTCCAGTTCTCTATGGCGCTCAGGCGCCGCCGAACTTCCAGACCGGGATGCCGAGTTTGCGGGCCTTGTCTGCAAGGTTGTCGTTGATGCCGGTGCCGGGGAAGTGCATCACGCCCTTCGGCACGATCTCCAGCATCTGGTCGTTGCGCTTGAACGGAGCGGCCCGGCCGTGCTTGGTCCAGTCGGGGGCAAAGCCGATCTGCGGCACGTCGCGGTTCTTCGCCCAGAGCGAGGCGATCTTTTCGGCGCCCTTCGGCGACTTGCCATGGACCAGCACCATGTCGGGGTGCTTCTCATGCACCTGGTCGAGCTTGGCCCAGATGAGCCGGTGATCGTCGAAGTCGAGCCCGCCGGTGACGACGATCTTCGGGCCGGAAGGAAGGAGAACTTCCTGCTCGGCGCGCTTCTTCGCCATCAGGAAATCGCGGCTGTCGATCATCGCCGAGGTCAGATTGCGATGGTTGACCTTCGATCCGCTGCGCGGAAGCCACGGCTTGCCGATCTGGCGTTCGTAGTGTTCGGCGGCCTGGTCGCGCATCAGTTCGAAAGCGGCCTGGCGTTCGATGAGCGTCTGACCCTCGGCGATCTGGCGCTCGAGTTCGACCGACTTCACCTCGCTGCCGTCCTGTTCCCGCTGGGAGCGCTTCTGCGCCTGCTCATTGTCGTCCAGCTCGCGGGCGATCCGGTCGCTGGCCCGGTGGAAGACATTCACGGTCGACCAGAGGAGATCGTCGAGGTCGGGTTCGAGGCGGGTATCCTCCAGCGTCCCGATCAGGGCGTCGAAGATGTCGGCGACGGCGCCCGCGACCGCGTTGCCGTCCGGAAGAAGCCGCTGGTCGGGTTCGTCGGCGAAGGGGCGATAGCCGTGAAGCTGCAATTCGTTGAGGACATGGTCGGTGGGTGAGGATTCGTGATGCGGTTCGAAGTCGTCGTGCCTGTTCATGGGAGGCTCCATCGTCTGGACCGCGACCGTCGCGGCCTTCATGGCGACGAAGCCCACCGGCGGGACGGCCAAGCACCCGAAGCGAAGCGGGAGGGCCGGAGCGTCAGCGGAGGATGGCGAAGGCCGGCTATTTTGCCTCGCGATGGAAAGCGGCCTTCAGGCCGCGCCGGAAAATAGTCGGCCGCAGCCATTGCCGGGACGGCCCGACTGTGGGCCGATCGCCCTCTCGAAGGCCGAGGCGCGGTCCTCTGCGATGGAACGGGGCCTCCGAATGGGCACGGCGGCGCTCCACCGCCGCGCTCTTCTTCTCCCGGCTTATGCCGCCAACGCCATGTAGCGCGCCACGTCCTGCGGCCCGATCTGCATCCGGGTGAGGCTGCGCAGGTGGTCGATGCCGAGCGTGCGCAGATCCTCGTTGAAGTCGCCCAGTTCGGGGGAGATGACGATCGCCTCGATGCCGGCCGCGTTCGCCCGTTCGATCAGACTGTCGCGCGCCCCGTCACCGGCC
>Ga0182749_1001059_pt1 | contig 22553 bp, 20 predicted proteins | sample eDN3rd37CKraftMG_FD_128875 | JGI IMG/M metagenome (GOLD analysis project Ga0182749, IMG submission 128875) | Enriched Miracle-Growth compost microbial communities from Emeryville, California, USA - eDNA 3rd pass 37_C Kraft MG (version 2) (version 2) ...
ACGAATGCGGACATTGTTTTGATGGCGCCGAAAAGATCCGATCGACAAACGTCAGCGAGCTTGATGTGAACATGCTTGGCCAAGCCATTTCGCTCATTTTCGCGCTAGGATACGTTTGAAACGTTTCCCAAATCGATAGCCCCATCGTCCCGACGAACGGCCTCGCACCGAGCGACGCCAGGCAAAGAAGAAGCAAATTATCATCCGAGTGCGCGCAGTGGGTCTCCAAGAATGCCGCAATCCCGGCGTTTATCTTGGCGCGCTCGCGTATGGATAAATAAGGACTGAACAGGGCAGGAATTGCATCCACCAGCTCCAGCATGGTTTCGCTATACGGGACGATGACTGAAGAAATAGAACGCCAGAGCGGCTGACAGAAATCAGGCACCAAGTCTATTTCAGATCCGGGGCGGAAGACGCTCGTGCATAAAGCGCGGAGAGTTTCTTGGCTGGCTGCAAGCTGACTGTCTTTTGTTTCCGAAATCCTCTTGGCCATGACTTTGCGAATTTTTTGGTGTTTTTCTCCATCTAGAAAGACGGGCAAATGATCGAGCAGCTTAATCGCGGCGGAAAAGTCGAGCTTGGTTCTATCAGAGAGCTCACGGTATCGATCTGCCATCGAATAGGTTGTGAACTCCGCCGACAGGATGGCGGCTTTGGCAGCTTGAGCGTCTTCGATGAAGCGTATCTTGCTTGCCATGCCTCCCCTCGATCCCTGCAAAAATCGCACACACAATGAACAAACAGCAGTCCGTAGCTGACATTGTTTCTCGCGGCAATCAGGCTTCGGCACTCAAAATTCCATGAGCGATTCAAAGCTACCGCAAACAAATTCCGAGAAATGCTGTGTACAGCCGGTTATTTCGAAGATGCAGATTTTGACAACGACTAGGAGAAGACAGAAGCTTTCAAGGCTGGTTCTCCACACCTGTTTCCGGGTCAATATCACATGACCTTCAAGACAACATTGAGGGCGCTTCGCAAAGCCACTGCACTATCCGACCGACGAGCGAGCGTGGCTTGTCATCTCCTGCGCAACTACCGCAAGCCGCCTCAGGACGTATTCCGGGGCGCGTGGGAAATCATTGATGCTGCCCCATCGAAGCGCTTGATCAGGGACCGGTATGGTGTGCCGCTACGGCACGTTCGACACTTCAGATTGCGTCACGCGATCAAGCAAATTTTTCCCCGTTATTCGCCGATCGTTATAGCCGATCCCCAAATGCTAGAGCTTATCCGGCAAGCTCCCTCGGTCGTAGTGAGTATTCATGCCCGGACCGAGTTCGCGCTGTGCGCGGCGCTCGATAGAGTGGGACAAGAATGTGCAATTATAACCGCAGACCCGGTCAAGCCAGCCGAAATTCAAAACTACGATTTTTCGATACTGCCGCAGAACATTCTTCTCGAGCGGGACGTGTTTATCCAAGCACGGGCGGCGCTGAAGAGCGGAAGAGTCCTAATCTGCGACGCCGACTTTATCGCTGATAAAGACCTGCCAACCACGCGCGTGTGCATCTCGACGTCGCTTTTCGAATTCGCGCACAGGGTCAAAGCGAACCTCTTTTTTGGTTACGCGGAGGTCTCTCCGGATGGGGCAATGAACTGCATCTTCAAAGCAGCATCTCCTCACTCGACATCACCCCAAGAAGATGCACAGCAATTCATAGAATTTCTAAGAGACAAGCAAAGCGAGCTATCAAATTTAACAATAGAGGATTGGACAGGCCCTTTCGAAATCAAGTCAACTAAAATGAAATTTGATAAATCGGAGGAAGATGTCCGAACAGCGCCCGGCATCGCTTAGCCGGGAAAAAGGTCAGAAAAAATCCGTTTATCAGAGGATCGTTGGTTCGATGTCAACCGAACGCGGGAGGTTGAAATGGGATTACGGACGGTGCTGGGGTTCAGGAAGAAGCCAAAACCCGCAGAGAATAAAGCGACCGCGCATCAATATGATTCTGTCAGCCTGGAATCCCTCCTTGCATTGCGCACTGCGCATTGGTGGCGCGATCCTGCGGCGCCGGACGAGGTGAAGGCGGTAGCTTCGTTGGTCTCCAGCAAACGAACCATGCGCCGCTACATTGCGGCGATGGGCATTCGTCTTCCCAGGCTCTACTACGACGCAGCGTGCTTCGATGAAATCGACTTTGGCTCGCTACCAGATAGGGTAGTCATCAAACCTGATGGCGGGTGGGATAGCGATGCTGTGATGCTATTCGACGGCAATCGTGAACTGCTCAGCGGCAAGGCTGTTTCACAGGACCAACGCGCCGCGTTTTGCCGCGAGACGCTCAATAAGGCGCGCTTCGTAAAACCGGACTCCCGACTTCTGGTTGAGGAATTTGTCAAAGATTGCGACGAGCGCTTCGCCATCCCTCGAGATTTCAAGGTGTACGTCGCTGGCGGCCACGCCCATGTTGTGCAAGTGATCGATCGAAATCCGACCAAGGAACAACGAAATAGCTCATTCTACACACCACATTGGGCCCGGATCGAAGATCGGTTTCAGACCTACTACAAGTCGGGTCCCGACGTGGTAAAACCGGGAGCTCTGCCTGCCGTTATCGACAACGCCGAGAGGATTGCAAAGAACATTGGTGCCTTCCTGCGATTAGATTTTTATGTCGATGCCGAAGGACCGGTCTTTGGCGAGTTCACCAGCCATCCCTTCGCGGGATTAAATTACACCCCATACGGTGAGCGCTATTTGATCGACCTGATGCACCGCTTTCCCGATAGCATTCCGCCAGGATGGTCGATCGAACGCGCGGCTCCAACCGGCGTAATCTAAGCTGAAGCAAGCCGTTTGCTGAGAGGTTTCCGCCAGCGCTTAATGTGGCGGCGAATACCGCGTCGGGGAGCGACGGCTTGCTTTTGAACGCGCGATTGTCCTATTTCGGGGAGGCCATTGGCACGAATTGCTCCACCGCATCATCGAAAGCAACTTTCGCCCATTGCGAGGCTCCGGAACGTTGCTTGTTCTGGAATGACGAATATATCTCGTCTGTTATCCAAGAATTTTCGAATGAACGGTGCGATAAACGAGGCCTTTCGGCAAGAAGAGGGTGCCGCCGAGATGTGCGCGCCCTGACCGAGATAGCCGTCGGCGCAGCCTTTATATGCAATATCGAACTGGCCGTGCGCACACGCGCTTATCAGGCGACAGTCGTGTTTGCCTCTCTCGCTACGACCCGCAGGTAGCTCGACATGCGGTCGTTCTGCATGAGCATTTTTATAAATGCCTCGTCCGCAGGACTATCTGGCGAGCTGCTGCGCCGGATAACACTGAGCGGGCGGCGGATCGTCAACTGATCGGATGCCAACTGCACGAGCGCGCCGCTATGAAGCTCGTTGCTGATGCTGACCGACGGCAGCCAAGCGACACCGCCGCTGTGAATGGCAGCCTGCTTGATGGCTTCGGTATTGCCGAATTCCATCACAGGTCCCTTAACGATCTTCAGTTCCTGCAATATCTCCATGATCAGCTGCCGGCTAGCTGACCCTACCTCACGCATCAGCAAGGGTATGTTGTCGAGATCGGAAGGGACGACAGTCAACACGTTCGCTAGCGCATGGCCTGCCGCGACGACAGGTACAAGTTCGTCATTGCCAAATCTGATGGACGTCAGCCCGCTGACGTGGACCGGGCCTTCGATGAAGCCGAGTGAATAGCGCTGATCGGCAATGCCCTGGGATACTTGTGCTGTATTACCGACAAAGAGGGAGACCTTTATGTCGGGATTGCTGCTGCAAAATTTGGACAGCATGCGCGGTAGCACGTACGTTCCGATCGTATTGCTCGCCGCCAGCGACAGATGGCCTGTTCGGGCGGAAGCAATTTCGTTCATGGCAAATTCCGCAGCACGCGCCAGCTCAAAGAGCTGATCGGCATATCCCGCTAGCACCTTCCCCGCGTACGTTAATCGCATGCCGCGAGGAAGCCGCTCGAAGAGCGTAACGCCCAGGCGGTTCTCCAGCTCCTTTAGCTCCCGCGATAGCGCAGGTTGGGAAATGCGCAGTTGTTTAGACGAGGACGTTATGCTGCCCCTCTTGGCGATCGTGTGAAAAACGAGCAGGTGATGAAGGTTCATGGCTCAAGGGTTCGCGACGGTTGATGTGCAAATGGATAGGGACCAGGCCTGGACAAACCCAGGTTCGGCACTATGCGACGATGCTTGAATGTCCCGCCGGCGTTGCTTTCAACGCGCGCGCTGCACTCGGCATCGCGGCTCTCCTTTCGAAGGAGCACGCGTTTCCTGAAAGCTCGGAAAACGAGTGCTTGGCACCGAAGCTCTTTTGCCGGGGCGTTCGTTGCGAAGTCGGAAGGCGATCAAATCAGCAATTGTGCCGATCTTGATGCCGTGAGCTCCCGCGAACGCCTTTAGATCTCGGAGGCAAGCCACCCCGCCATCATCGTTGACGATCTCGCAGATCACGGCGGAAGGGTTCAGGCCGGCGAGCTGGGCCACGTCGATGGCGGCTTCCGTATATCCCACCCGATCGAGAATGCCATTATCGCGAGCGATAAAAGGAAAAATGTGCCCGGGAGTCACAATATCGCAAGGGTTGCTTTCGGGATTGATCGCAACCTCGATCGTTCTTGCGCGATCGACAGCAGAGATCCCCCTCGATACGCCCGTACGCGCTTCGATGGACAGCGCGAACGATGTGCCGCGCTCAGCCGAACGAGAATGCCGGAGCTCGCTCAAATTCAATCGCGTTGCGCATTTCTGCGTCAAGGCCAGATAGATAAGACCCCGAGCATGGCGCGATATGAAGTCGATGGCACCGGCAGTAGCAAATTGCGCTGGAATAACGACACTGCCTTCATTCGCTCGATGCTTGTCGTTGATAAGAATAAAGAAACGTCCGGCTTTGGCCTCCTCTATGATTTCCTCTATAGAGCTAATTTCCTCAACGGCGCGATCTGTGACCATGATATTCATGAGTTCGCTTCCTTGATGGAGATGCCTAATTTTATTCGACGTTCTGAAAATATTTTGAGTTCATTTTATCGGCGGTAGTTTGGGCTATGCAGCAAGGAAGAAACCGGCCATTTCGCCGGCCGCTCGTTCTATGCTGTCTTTTATCGCCGTATTTGAGATGACGCCGTCCGTGAAATCGCCACTTGTCGCGTATATGGCGGTTGCAGTTGTTTGAATGGGGAAGAAGCTCATCAGCGGACGCAATTCATGTTCGAGAGCGAGGGTGTGCATCTGGTTGGCGCCAGTCGCGCACAACACCGCCTTGCGATTGCGGAGCTCATCTCTCTCCAGAAGATCAAAAAAGTGCTTCAGCAAGCCAGTGTACGATGCGCGATACATCGGTGTGCCAACAACCAAGATGTCGGATGCCTCGACGAGCCGAAGCAGCCTTTCGCCTTCCGCACTAACGCCCGGCCGCGTGAGGCCGCACATCACCTCGTGGCCAACGTCGCATAGCGAAATTCGCTGGCTTTCAACCGGTATTTTCCGGGCAATAGCTTCGGCAGTCGCGTCGATCAGAATTCCCGTTTTGGATAGCTTTGTCGGGCTGCCGTTTATCGTGACCATCTTCGGCATCGCACTTTTTCCTGGTCAATTCTGCGAAGTCTTGGCGAGGGATCGGACGAGAAGTCCGATCCCTCGTCGTCGGGACAAGACGCGGCTTACGAAGAAAGTAGGTTGTCGCGAAGGGTGTTGCCTTCGTAGGCGGTACGAAGACGTCCGCGCCGCTGGAGTTCGGGACTCACCAAATTGGCAAAGTCTTCAAAGCAGCCCGGCGTGTACGTCGCCGCCAGCATGAAGCCGTCGGCACCGCCTTCATCCATGTAGTGTTCGATCTGGTCCGCGACGTCTTTGGCCGTTCCGACCGCAACCGGCATTCCCATGCCCTTGGCATAGATCAATGCGGCTTCGCGGACGGTAACCGGAATTTTCCCCTCAGGATCCTTCGCATATAGAATGGACTCGAATAGGCCCTGAATCCCCGGGACTTCGATATTCTGAACGTTTTCTTCCAGGTCCATTTTCGAGAAATCCAATCCGAAATGACCGGAGATCCATGCGAGCGCACCTTCGAGTGGAATGCAGGACATGATCCTGTCGTATTTCTCCTGGGCTTCCGAGCGCGTTTCGGCGACAACCGTTTGGAGGCCGTAAATATATTTGACGCTACCGGCGGGGCGGCCGAATTTGCCCTGCACTCTTTCATCCAGATCCGTCGCGTATTGCTTCATCCGGCCAATGTTTGGATGAACGGCAAAAATTGCTTCCGAGTGCTTGGCGGCGAAGTCTCTCCCACGGCCGGATGAGCCGGCCTGCCAAATAACCGGACGGCCTTGCGGCGACGGCGCGCAGAAATGGCGGCCTTTGCACTTGAAGTACTTGCCCGCGTGATCGACGATTTTCACCTTGCTCGGATCTGCGTAGACCGCTGTGGCTTTATCAGCAACGATCGCATCTGGCGCCCACGAGTCCCAGAGCTGATAGCAGACGTCCATATACTCTTCCATTCGGTCGTAGCGTTCTTCACGCGGCGTCATATCGACATGTCCATATGCTTCCCATTCGCTCTTGGAATAGGAGCTGACGACGTTCCATGCGACGCGTCCGGAAGAGAGATGGTCCAAGCTCGAGAGGAGGCGGCACATCGAATAAGGATGCACGAACATCGTCGACAGCGTTACGCCGACGCCCAGATGTTTCGTGGCGCCGGTAATGATCGGGGCCAGCGTCGAGGGTTCGTGCGTCGGACACTGAACGGCATACTTCACCGTGGCATCAGAGCTCCCCTGATATGTCGTGTACGGCGCGAGTTCGTCGGCGATGAACATCGCATCGAAGAAGCCCCGTTCCATCGTTTGCGCCATATGCCGCCAGTATTCCGGCCGCGCATAATTCCAATTGATCTTGTCCTGAGGGTTGCGCCACATGCCCGTCGCATGGCTGTTGACACCATGCTGGATGAAGCCGAGTAAATGTGCTTTTTTCTTTTGTGCGACCATGTCGCTTTCCTCCGTTTGGCGTGAATTCGAATATTAATTTTCAGTGGGACCACGCGACAGGCGAGGCCTTGGAATTGTCGAGCATCGGTCGAATGACCCGCTTCATGAACGGGCCGGCATCTCGCATCGGATCGTCAAATTGGCAGACGATACGATCGACGCCGAGAGCAGAGAGAACCGGTAAGCGGGCGCGAATATCGTCAAAGCTTCCGATTAGACCGAGTTCGAACCCCGCGTTGGAATCGACCATCTGGTCTTCGTTGAGCTGAGCCCACGCTGCAGCACCCGACTTCATCATCACCTCGCGAAAGAAGCTTATCGTTTCGATGTTGCTATTGCTTTTGATCACGCGAAGACGCTCCTGCGCCTGCTCGGTGGTCTCAGCTGCAACGACATAAGCGTTCACAGCGACGGTGATAGAACGTCCCCAACGGTTCTCTTCCCGGCGGAGATTCTCGATCTGCTGTCTGAGTTGTCCATCTTCCATCCCGTTCAGAAAGAGGCAGTGCCCCCATTCAGCGGCCATTTGAGTGGCCCGGTCTGAGTGACCAGAGATCCAAATTTCGGGCATCGATCGTTCGTCGAGCCCATAGCTTGGAGACGCCTCTCCAGAGGATCGGTTTTGCGCCGGGAAGGCATCCTCGGAGACGGGAGCCATCAGCTCGCGAGAGGGACGAAACAGCCGATAAACGTCGCGCAGGAATGCGTTGGCGCGATCGTAGCGTCGGTCGTGATCCAGCCAATCGACACCCGATAGCTCGAACTCTTCCTTCCACCATCCGCAGACGATGTTCATCGCCAGCCGGCGCTCTGCCACTTTGGACAAGGTGTCCAACATTCGAGCGACTAAGAACGGTGAGCGGAACCCAGGCTTTATCGCGCCGCAGAGTCCAATCTTTGAGGTCGTCGCTGCGATGGCAGCCAGGATGCTCCAGGCATCTGCTACCCCTTCAGCTGGACCGTGGATGCAATTGAGTAGATTTTCCGATGCATAAAGAAAATCGAAACCCATCGCTTCAGCTTGCTGTGCAATGGCCAGGCAGGCGGCAACGTCAGGCCCCGTGGGCTGATCCGTTGTCCGCAGCCATCCGCCATATACAGGCAACCAAATTCCAAATTGCATTTTGGAAGATTGCTTGCCTGTCTCGTATCCTTGCATGGAGTTCATCTCGTCTCACTTAGAAGGGTTGGAGTCGCGGTCGACGAAGAAAGCGAGTCCAATTCCGAACGCGGTTCCGACGGCGCAAGCCGGGCCGATATAAATGAAAGCTGGGTGCACGCCGGCCAGCGCAACAATTCCGACCGCACAAAGAACGGCCGTCAAAATTGGCCCCCAATAGGTTTGAATGTCGCCGGAGTCGTCGACTTCGACGGTGTTGTCATTGTAGCTGGCGAGCGCAATCTTGGTGCCTTTGAAATAGCCCGAGACAAAAGTCACCGTAGCAATAGCGCCGATAATGAGAAATCCGATCTGCGTTGGGCTCAAGTCCATGGTCACTTTCCTTTCGCATTATTATTTGTTTTGGGGAGCGAGGACCGACACTCAGCCCTCGCACTTTGGCCCTCGTTATCAGCCCTCGAGGTTCATCGCTTCTTTGACGCCAAGCTCAGCCATGTCGAAGGCCTTCCGGGCTACCAGTCCGCAGATGACCACGACGATGGCGCTTATGGCGACAATAGACAGCGTGCCGATAAGTTCGCCGTAATAGTGGCGGATGGGCATACCGATAAGGATCGAGGAAACGATACCGCTGACGAAACCAAAGGTGTTGGTTCGTGGCCAAAGGATCGCCAGGATGATCGGCATCAAGATCGATGTTTTGAGCGCGTAAGTCGTCAAAACAAGGGTCGTAAAGTCTGCACCCGATAGAACAATCGCGGCTGCGATACTTCCACCGATCAGCATAGATAGCTTGGTGATATAGAAGAGCCACTGTTCGGAAGTCTTAGGTGCGTAGCGCTTCACGATGTCGACTGCGACGATCGAGGAAAGAGCAGAGCTCGCGCCGTCGATTGTCGAATAGCAGGCCGTCAGGATCAGCAGCACGTAAGCGATGACCAGGGCGAACGGCAGGCCGATGTGAGAGACGATGTACGGTCCGACCGCAACGATATCGCCACCGAGATCAGCCGGCGTAAGGTTATATGCGAGGCCGACGAGGCCGAGCATGCCGAGGCAGATCGGGATCGGATAGAAGAGTGCACCGGCCCACAAGAATGTCCGCCCAACTTGGCTCGGCCGGATTGCCCACACTTTCTGCCAAAAGGTCTGATCGCCGATCGTGGAAGCGAGCAAACCGAAAGCAAGCGTAATTCCGAAGCCACCGGCAGCATCCGCATTCGTGACGACGAGCTTGGATGGATCGGCCGATTTGACGGCGTCGAAAACGGCAGTTGCTCCACCGGGAATGACGGTAAATACCGAGACGACGACAAAAGCTGCAACAACCGTGATCATCCACGTGTTGAGAGTTCCCGTCATTACGCTCGTCCACAAACCGCCGAAATATGAATAGGTCAGGACGACAACAACGGTCATGATCGTTGCCACTCGCCAGTCAATCGGAAAGACCGTCGACATGACGACCGCGGTACCCTTCAGGTTGATCAGAATTTCCAGAACAATGCCGAAGAGCATCGTTACAGTGACAACGCTCGAAGCGATCCGCGATCGCTCGAAGCGCGTATGGACAAACTGACTAATCGTGTATCCAGCTGGCATGCGTTTGCGCAGCACCTTAGCGAGCGGAATAACCGCCATCACCGCGAAGCCGTTGGGTATGACGAACCAGAAGAGTCCTGAAAGTCCCCACTGAAAGGTCATTGCCGAACTCATCATCACGGCCATGGCCCAAGTCCAAACCGAGACGACCGCGCCGACGCCGAATCCGAGGCCGATCCTGCGGTTGGAAATGATGAAGTCGTGCGTGTTGCGAACCAAATTGCACTTCACAATGAAAGCCACCACGAGGAAGACGCATCCTGTGGCGACCATCAGCGACAGCCCAAGATTTTGGGTGAGGCCCGACGCTAGAACTAGTTGAGATTTATCCATGAAAACCCCCTGGTGTTTTATGTTATTTGGCGTTTTACATGTGCAATCATCAGCCCTCCCAGCAAAACGTAAGTATTGCTAGGCAGAGTCAAATAAAGACACTGATCATAAACTTGGCGGTGACTTTCGGGGGATTTTATATAGACTGCGATATTAGCGAGTCAACGGAAAAAACTCAATAAATACATGCATTTAGCTTATGTACCGAATATTCGATTGATGCACTGAGTGAATGCACATAACCTCTTCGCAGCGTCACATAAGCGTAATTTATGTTCACCAATTTCGGGCGGAAGTTTTGACTGGAAATTCAGGCTGAGCGGACGAGGAGAGAGGTTGAGACTGACTGGCGAATAGGACGGATGCGGGAACGATTTTGAGTTCTGAGTGTGCGACTGCAAAAAAAAATCGGCGCTACAGAGCGCGTCAGGCACGCGCTTTCCTCTGCGACGATTGCCGATGTGGTGGCCGAGGTCGGGTAATTCAACAGCTGGAATTGCTATGACCGATGATCGGATACGACAGAAAGCATTTTTGAACTTGGCGCGCCAACACGCTCTTACGGATTGATCTGTACATAGCTCACTTCGTGTTCGGCCTCGTCGTCCTTTGGTTGCGAGTTAGCTTAATGAAGCGGTATCAACAGTACAGAAACGGATTTTTGCGAGTGGGGTCTGTCTCTGCATGACGCTCGAGCAGATAAAAATATTCGTCGAGGCTGCGCGTCATGGCAGCTTCACGATGGCGGCTGAGAGATTGAAGCTGACGCAATCGGCCGTCAGCATGTCGATTAAGAAGATAGAGGAGAAGCACGGAGTTTCGCTTTTCGAGCGAACGGGGCGCGGCTTAATTGTGACCGATGCCGGACAGCTGTTGTTAAACGACGCTGAGCGAATCCTGCGCGACATGGACTTGATGATCCGGCGGATCGAAAGCCGGAGGCAAAGCACCGCCCCTTACCCGGTGATCGCGTGTACGCCGAATGCTTACGATTATTGGATGCCGGAACTCATGGTGCGCGTCGGCGGAAAGGATCGTATGCCGATGGTCGATCTTATCCGCGGGAGCATGGACGACGTGACTGCCTGGGTCATGCGCGGATCCGCGGACGTGGGAATAACGGAAGTCGTCCCGAGCCACCCACAGTTTCATCATCTCGGAATATTTGTCGACCGGATCATGTTGTGTGCCGCCCCGAGCAAAGCGGCAACAATTCCGCATTCAGTCGACTGGGGAGCCCTGCACTCGCACGCACCCCTGCTTTGGGAGCAGGGCGATCTGGGCGCCATTATCACGCAGGAATTCGTGAACCGGCATTTGAATTCGAGTCGAATTTGCCATCCCACGCTGCGGTTGGCTTCGACGTCCGCTGTAATCTCAGCGCTCCGGGGGGGGCGTTTTGTAGGGTTCGTAACGGAAAAAGCGGCGAGTTCATCGTTGGCGTTGAACACGCTTGCGCGCGTGGGCGAAATCGAGATCCCATTGAAGTATTGGATATTCTCTCTGCGCGAAAAAGAAATAGAACCGCTTGCATCGCTGATTGCAAATTCGGCACGCGCGTCGGCGCCTGTCCTCAGCTAAAGGCGACGTTTGAAGGATGCGATTATAAGTGTCTATGTCTCGGATGGGTTAGGAGTCGGACTGTTGCATCTCATCGGCGGGCTTGGTCAGCACGCAAGATGTGGCTCATCATTTGCCAATTGATACTACCGATTTTTCCATTCTCACAAATGACGATAAGAGACCCCGTTCCCTATAAGTTTACGACAGATGGGAATGGATGCCGGCCTCACACGTCCTCCTGATGGTCTGGCTTTCATAAATTGCAGCGCGGATCGATATCGTCTGCCGAAACCGCGCGGCGATCGGCTCCGGGATGGGAATCGATACTATCCCGGAGCCCTATCTTCATGGATCGCTATTTGTACCCCCATAGGGCAAGCCAACCAGTGGCGCCGATCCAAACTCGATTCAGGCAAACACCTTGGCGGCAAGGATATCGACTTTTTCGATATTGGGAGCTGATGCGAGAAGCTCATCAGCATTCGCCATAAGCGCGGCGGCGATCGCACCATCAAGATGGCTTTGCCGGTCTTGCTCGCTCGCAAACGCATCAAAAATGCCGAACGTACTCGGGCCGAAGCGGAGTGCAAACCAGATCGGAGTAGAAGATTCGTTGTTGGCCAGAGGAAGTGCGCTTTCCAGAAACGCTTTTAGCGCCTCCTCTTTACCGGGCTTAGCCTCAAGGCGAACGTAGAGAGCAAATTTCGTCATTCGTGTCATTCTCCGGATTTTTTCATAGCGGAGATAATATGACGAAGCCGTCCGATTTCGATCTGTATCGACCGATATTTCCCATATCGATTTTCTATGGAGCTTCGGCAACGTCGATTCTCTGGGTGTGGATCTTCGTGGCGGTTTTGATGGTCATATCGCCGTCGGAGGTGGGTAGCCGTTTGGGCGGTTTCTCACGGCGAGCAAGGGAGTTGCGCGTCGATCCCGCTAGAAAGCTTCGTGCACGCATACGCGCAGATTCGTTGAATGGAAGCGGGCATCAACAAAACCTTTGTCATCGGTTGGTGGGCATGCCCAGAGCCGTAGCAAAAACCGGAATTGACGCGGGAAACGCCCACTAGATCACGCACATTGGAAATATGCGCGATTGAAAGAGTGGCGGTGTCGGCGCGAGTTCGCGCGCACTGATTGGCTCTGCCTAACAATAGATAGTGAGAAATTATCGCGCGAACCGGCCTTGGCTAAGTCATTTGAAAAATCAGGAGAAAGTCGCGTTGCGGAATTCAATGACCGTAAGGGGACGCCGAAGATCACTGTAGTGATGTTTTTTTGCACTTTTAATGGACCGGTCGGTCGGTATGGTGAGCCATCGTTTTATTTATTTACATCACGGGGGAAACTAATGAGATGGAAGAGTGGTAAACGCGGGGCCGTTCCAACGCTCCTTGCGGCGATGGCATTGTCGGCCTGTTGGGCCAGCCAAGGCTTCGCCGCGGACTTGGGCGGTGACTGCTGCGCTGACCTTGAGGAGAGGATTTCGGAACTCGAAGCGACGGCAGCCCGGAAAGGAAACCGGAAAGTTTCGCTTACGATATCGGGTTGGGTCTCCGAACAGGTTGTGCACTGGGACGACGGAGTGGAGTCAGGCACGTACGTCACCGGCCTTGGCACCGCATTCGCGAGTAACGTGAATATCAAGGGCTCGGCACAAATTACCAGAGACTTGTCGGCTGGCTATGTCATGCAGATCGAGCTCATCGACAGCGACGTGTACACGACAAATCAAAACACGCCCGATGGCCCAGCGGCAATGACGGGTTCGCCGAACTCGACGCAGGTGCTCTTTTCATATTGGTACCTGAAGAGCGAACAGCTTGGCCAGATCAGTGTCGGTAAACTCTCTCAAGCCGATGATAACGTCGTGGTGGCACTAGACAGTTCGGGGACCCTCGCCGCTGCGTATTGGGTCGGCTATGACGTGTTCGGCTTTAACGTCCGCGGCAATTTCGCGCCCGGAGACTCGCTGATATGGGGTAATGCCTCGTCCTGCCGCAATTGGGGCGGCGGCCCAGGTGACTGTGATGGTCTTCCACACAACAGTGTTCGCTATGATACGCCCGTATTTGCTGGCTTTTCGGCATCTGCGTCGTGGGGCGAGTCTGATGAGTGGGCTGCTCAGGTCCGATATGCGAACACCCTCGGAAACTTCAAGGTCGCCGCGGCAGTCGCTTACGGCGAGACGAACGACCCGCATTTGGGTGCGCCACGTGGCGGAAAGTTAGAATATACGCAAGCTGGACTCTATGTTGAGAACCTCCCCTCGGGATGGTTCGCAACAGCCGGCTACGGCCACCTTGATCAGACGGCTAATGTTCTCGATAACCCCGCGACGGACACTTGGTATGTCAAGAGCGGTGTTCGTATGAAATTGACTGCAATCGGCGCAACGATTCCGTACGCCGAATATCTCGGTGCGAACAACAGTGCCATGATCGTCAACGACAGCGGCACTTTGGACGATACATCGGATGATGTCGGCCGCGTAGTCGAGGGGTCATCCACGACATGGTGGGGCCTTGGCGTGGTACAGGAAATTGACGCGGCTGCAATGTCGGTCTGGCTGCGTTATCGCGAGCATAGCGTCGACGTCCCGGGCGTCGATACCAAGGACATGTCCACGATTGTCGCCGGCGCATTCATAAATTTCTAGCGTAACACTACCTTCGAGTTCCCTTCCTTCCTCCAACTGGTCCGGCGTCGAAAGGCGCCGGATTTTTTTAGCGTTCCGTCCGTCGTTGTTCTGGTGTTGTGCGGTGCGGAGTCGGATTCAACATTGGTGGATTAGAGTCTGCTTGCATGTTCCTGAAATTCACTTAATGTGGACCGATCGATACATAGCCGGAACGAGCGGAAAGAAACGGTTATCATAATGCGCCAGACGGCAAACATGCATGATCGAGAAGTCGCCGGATCCCTCAATCGAGGCCGGACGGGCTTCCGTCATGTTATGTTGTCAAAGATGACCGTTTTCTGGCGCTTCAACACGCAGTCAGCCGAAAGGCGATGGCAATGATGGCGTCTGGCGTCGGCCCAATGAAATTCGCGCACTGGGTGCCGAACCTGAGCGGCGGGCTTGTTGTAAGCAAAGTCCCGCAACGGACTGATTGGTCACTCGACTATAACGTGAAGCTTGTCAAAATCGCTGAAGAGGCAGGCTTTGATTATGCGCTTACTCAGGTCCGCTTTAAGGGGAGCTATGGGGCAGAGTATCAGCACGACTCGTTGATGTTCTCGGCAGCTCTACTCGCCAATACCGATAGGCTGGGAATTGTGACGGCAATTCTGCCCGGTATGTTTCATCCGGGGGTGCTTGCAAAACATGGCGCTACGGCAGATCAGATTTTCAATGGACGTTGGGCAGTCCACATCGCAAGCGGTTGGTTTCGCGATGAGTACGACATGCTTGGCGTTCCGTGGCTGGAACACGACGAGCGCTACGCGCGTTCGCGAGAGTTTGTCGACATCCTTCGCGGCGCCTGGTCGACCGATGATTTCCACTATGATGGGAAGTACTGGCAGATCAAGGGCTATTCCCTGAAGCCCAAGCCATTGGCGATTCCCGATCGGCCGATGCCTGAAGTCTTTCAGGGCGGCAATTCGTTGGCGGCGCAGAGGATGGCCGCTGCAGTCGCCGATTGGTACTTCATGAATGGCAACACGCCGGAAGGCCACAAAGAGCAAATCGATTACATAACGAAACTCGCGTTTGACAATGGCCGGAAGGTGAAATTCGGGGTCAATGCGTTCGTCATCGCTCGCGAAACCGAAGAGGAAGCGCGAACCGAATATGAGCGGATAATTGCAGCCGCAGACGCGCCCGCAGTCGAGCGATTCAAAGAGGCGATCGTAGAAGCGGGGCAATCGACCAAAGAACGAAAGGGCATGTGGGTCGATTCGACCGAGCGTGACCTTGTGCAGTACAATGACGGTTTCAAGACAAATTTGATCGGAACGCCGGAACAAATCGCTCTGCGCATTCATGAGCTGCAGAAAATCGGCGTCGATCTCATTCTTTGTGGGTTCCTCCATTTCCACGAAGAAACCCGTTTCTTCGGAGAGCGCATCATTCCTCTCGTGCGCGAGATGGAGGCTGACGTAACGCGAGGATCGGGGACGGTGCAGCGCCTCAAGAGCGCAAAAACGGTCGGACGAGAGCAGTAATTGATAATGCGATGGGAAGTCCGGATGAGAGCAGCGAGGAGAGTCGCGACAATGGTGGTGTCATGAACGTCATGGCGCTTCATTCGAACGACGAAGAAATCAGTTCGGCCCAGGAGATAATTGAGGAGGCGCGGGCAGGGCGCTGCTTCATTCTTGTCGACGACGAGAGCCGGGAGAATGAAGGCGATATTGTTATCCCGGCTCAATTCGCGACAACCGACGTCATCAATTTCATGGCCAAGCATGCGCGTGGCCTGATCTGTCTTGCTCTTACGCCGCAGAGAGTGGCCGCCCTGCAATTGAGCGCGATGGCGCAGTCGGTGACGACTGGCCTCGGAACTGCGTTCACATTATCGATTGAAGCCCGAAAGGGTGTCACGACGGGAATTTCCGCAGCGGATCGGGCGCGGACTGTTGCCGTCGCCATCAATCCGGAGACTGGGCCGGATGACATCGTAACTCCCGGTCACGTTTTCCCGCTTATCGCCCGCGACGGCGGCACCCTCGTGCGGGCCGGACACACGGAAGCTGCCGTCGATGTTGCCCGCATTGCCGGATTGAATCCCGCAGGCGTCATCTGTGAAGTCATGAATGACGATGGCACGATGGCGCGCCTTCCGGATCTGAAAAAATTCGCGCGCTTTCACGGCTTAAAACTTGGCACGATCGCCGATCTTATCGCCTATCGGCTTCGCACAGAGCGTCTCGTAGTGCCGGTCGTTACATCCGGAATTCACCATCCGAGCTTCGGTGAGTGGCAGATGATAATTTACCGGGACACGGTCGGCAAAGCCGAACATGTGGTGCTTATCAAGGGAAACATCACGAAGCCGGGCGAGAAGAAGACGAAACCCATTCTTGCCTGGGTGCACAGATCCGATCTGGTCAGCGATGTCCTTTTGGCTCGCGACGGCGAAGGCCTGCACGGCGCCATGTACAAGATCATGCGTCGAGGGCGCGGAGTCATTGTGCTGCTTAATGACAGCAATCCCGACGCCCTTTCAGAGCGAGTGGCAAACTGCAGCCCGCACTCGCGACCAGACCCCGAGCTCAGAGAGTACGGCATCGGGGCGCAGATATTGCTCGATATAGGCGTCAAGGAAATGATCATGCTCTCGAACAGAGAGCAGACGCTCGTTGGTATCGAAGGTTATGGGCTGACGGTGATTGGCCAGGAACCAAAGTAACACGACATTGAATGCTCTAAAACTTGGAGAGACGTACATGATGGGATTGGGGAAAATCGAATCGGGTGGGTCCGATGTGCCAAACACGCAAGTCGTCGATGCGGACGATTTCCGAACAGTCATGCGCCAGCTTGTAGGGAGTGTAACGGTCATTACGACGGAAGAAGCGGGAGCATTATATGGCTTCACAGCAACAGCGGTTTGCAGCGTATGCGCCGCACCGCCGACGATCCTGATTGTCGTAAATAAATCCGCGCGTACGCATCCCCATATAGATCAAAAAGGCGTGTTTGCCGTCAATATTCTCGCGAAGGACCAAAAAGACATCGCACAGCACTTTGCATTGAAGAGCGATGATCAATTCAACAGCATAAAGTATTCGGTAAGTGAGCGTGGCGTCCCCATCCTCGACGGCGTCTCGGCGCACCTCGAATGCGAGATTAAGCACAGAATTCCTATCGGCACTCACACGATTTTCATCGGTGAGGTAATCGGCACGGGCGCCAGACCGTGCGCGCCGTTGGTCTACCACGATGCTCAGTATGGCCTCGTTGCTCACCTCTAAGTGGCAATCTCAATCTTGAACTGCAATTGGTTGTCACGTTCCCATGCTGTCTCTGGATGCTCATCAGGTTAGAACCTGGAAATTGGAGGAGTTGCCTGACTTGCCCGCCCATATCCGGGGCGGGCATTTGCTGATCGGAAATTTTGACGGTGTCCATATCGGTCATCGCAAAATGATCGATTGCATGAGGGCCTTAGCCGGACGGCATCGCGCGCCGGTCGTAGTGATGACGTTTGAGCCTCACCCGCAAGCATTTGTCGGGAGGACCGGCAGCTTCAATCGCCTCACCGGAATGAATGAGAAAGTACAGCTACTCACGGAACAGGGCGTCGATGACATCGTAATCGTCGACTTCGATGACGACCTGGCGGCATTGAGCCAAAATCCATTTAATCTGGAGCATCTCTGGCATCACCTTGAACCAAAGTCTGTTGCCATGGGCGCAAATTTTCAGTTTGGACATTGCCCCGTCTCGGGTGCCGATTTCGCGACGGTCGGCCGACACTCAGGCTTGGACATCATGATTTTATCTTCGCCTATATGGAAAGGAGATGTGCGAGTTACATCGGACTACATAAGATCGCGCCTCATGCAAGGCGACATCCACACGGTGAACCATCTGCTCGGGCGGAGGTGGACGCTGCGGGGCACGGTGGTTCACGGCGATAAACGTGGCCGGGAGCTAGGCTTTCCGACAATCAATCTGGCGTTCAGAAGCGATGCACACTTTGCGCTTGGAATTTATGCCGTGCGAGTTCAGATCGGCGGCACGATAGCAAATGGTGTCGCAAGTTATGGAACGCGACCGCAGTTCGACAATGGCCCGCCACGACTGGAAATTCATATTTTCGACTTCGATGGCGATCTTTATGGATCAGAAGTGCTGGTCGAATTCGTCGGGTTCCAGCGGTCGGAGCTGGTGTTTCCGGACGTAGAAGCGCTCTTGCAGCAAATGCACGTCGATTGCGCGGAAGCGAGGCGATTGCTCGGAGACGACATGAGGGACCAGTCGATCGAAAGTATTCGTGGCCGCGAGTTCAGCTAGACGTCTGACGTATCAGAGATCGGAATTTACGTCGGACTCAACAATTGATGCGGCCATATCAGCAAAAGTTGCGGCGAGATCGACCGACGAACTCACGGGATCCGATTTAAGCCAAAGAAAACTGTGAAAGTGCATACCCAAAATTCCGTTAACAGCGACGGCAGGCAAGGGACGGAATAAACCTTTCCCTGTCCCGTCAGCCAACGCGTCTTTCCAGATATTTCGATAGGTCCGATGAAGCTCCGACACGATACGGTGCCGTTGACCTGTCAAGCATTCCGCCTCGCGAAAACAGACCGTCATTTCCGGGAGGTTTTCGGCGATCATCTCCGTCAGGTGCCGGCTGAGGGCTCGTATTCTTTTTTGCGGCTGGGTTTCTTGAATGAGTAAATCGCGGCCGAACGTGACTAGCGCCTCGATGTGACGGGCAACAATGCCGAACAGCAAGTCTTCCTTGCTGCTTATATAATAGTAGAGCGCGCCACGGCCGAGACCGACTGCGCTGCATATTTCGGCAACGCCTACCGCACGGAAACCCTTCATCGCGAAGAGAGCCGCGGCGATCTTTTCAATGCGTGCGTATTGCTGATTGCGCGTGTCTGTAGCTTTTCCGTTTTGCTCGCTGGCATCGGGATTGTCTGAATGCCGCTTACGGATCCGGGTTGGGGTATGCTGAGTGTATGGAGGTTCGGAGTTCATACGCGGTATCGAGCGCGCCAAGACAACCTCCTAAAAACGTACCCGCAGCTTGGTTCGAAAGGTGCGCATGTGCTGCACGCACTCGACAAGCTTGAGGAGATATTCCGCGAGGGAAAACACCAATGGAATCAGGTCGATAGTACGGCCGGTTATACCGGTCGGTCGAACTTATCCTATCATCATGGGCAATGACAAGGCCGCAGCATTACGGAGTGGCGTCGGCGGAAGGGTGGCGGGACAGACACCCTACGTCCGTTATGCGTTTTCCCGATTGAAGGCCGCGCCTTTGCTGCAGAAGTGCTGAGCTCAACCGCGATCTGCTTGATGACCTTGCAGGCAACGCTTTCCTTGGCAGCAAATCAAAATGAGTCGCCATTCGCCTTCGGAAAACCTCTAGCCATCATTTAAGCCATACCGCTTCTGACGCCAGTTGTCTTATCCGACTCAGTCGCATTATTTGTATGCTTCGGCGACCTATGCGGCTTGCGGTTGCTGCCACGATCCCCTGCGTCGGCCTTTTTCACCGTTGCGGAGTTATCCGAAAAAGCGGGTGCTTTTAAAGGCGATCGGGGTGGTTCGAACGGCAGTTCGCCTGCTTTTTTCATGCGCCGGATAGCCGATACGAGCGCTTTTGCCATCGGCATCATTGTTTCACCCTCTGCCCAAAACAACGCGACGTCGTGACTGGCCACCGGATCGACAAGATCGAGAGCGCGCGTTCCGACGTGTAGTCCGGGCATCTTGGTGAAATGCGAGGGAATAATCGTGCATAACTCCGAATACTGAACTTGGAACATGAGATGGAGAAGAGATTGCGACTCGACCTTGGGTTTAGGCGCGGCGCATCCGGCGCGTGCAAAGATCTGATCGACAAATGCACGTTCATGAAGGTTGGGAAGCAACATCGCGAGCGGCAACTCGGACGCTTCTTGCCAAGTTATTGACGTGCGTCCTCGGAACGGTTCTTTATCCGGGACTAAAAGGCTGAGTTGCTCGCTGTAGAGTGGGGTCGAATTGCTTCGGCCCATGTCAGCGTTTTCGAGATATGTGAATGCGACGTCGAGTGAGAATTCATTCAGGCCCGATCGCATGCTCTCGTTGCCGATGAATACGACTTCAGTGACTATTCCAGGGTGAAGCTCACGGACGCGACTAAGTAAGCACGGCAGAACTGGCGACACCGACGGCATCGCGCCAATACGAAGCCGGCCATGAAGGTTATTCGTCATGGACGCGATTTCGTCTCGCATGGCGTCGCAATTGGCAACAACGCATCGAGCCCATCTTGCTACGCGTTCGCCCTCCGCTGTTAGACCGCGAACCCGTTGACCTCGTCCTCGCAGAAAGATTGGCGCGCCAATTTCAAGTTCGAGCAGCTTGATGCCTGAAGAAAGGCTAGGCTGGGTGACGTGACAGCGCTCCGCAGCCCGTCCAAAATGTCGTTCTTCGGCTACCGCAATCAGATATTTGAACTGCTTCAAAAACATGTCCGGGATTATCCCTATTCCAATGAAAGCGGGCCTTTAAGAATTTTTCGCTTCACGCGAATGCCATGCAAAACGCGTCTTCGTTGAGGTTTGCGGGAGCAGTGTTCGCCGGAAATATGACCCCGAAAGGCGAGACTTCCACGAGCACGCTCCCGCCGCCACCCCGTCCTGCAACCCACAAACGGCATCAACGGTACCCGTCGGACCTATTGACGCTGTGTATCGACCGGTACATCATTGCGTCAAAATTGACAAGCGTGCGTTTGAGTCAGTTTTCAAATTCTATGAGGCGAAAGGAAACGCCCCCATCATGTCAATCCGGAGAGACGGCGCGATGCATCGGCGGAAGCGTGGCCGCATAAGACCTTTCTTAGGCGGTGACCACGTCGCGGTGTTTGAGCACTTTGGGGCGGGGAAACGATGCGTGACGGAGGCGATGATTTCGCGACTTTGAATTGGTGAGAACGGATTAGGGGCCGGCGTCCTGCGGTTGAGATGCAAAAATGTTCTGGATTGAAATAGACAATTCAAAAAGCAGGGACAATCAACTGGGGTTCGGTCATCGGCCTGCGCTCCTCCTTATTAATTTTTTGCAGGCATACACGCATCGTACGTCGCCGTTGTTTTTAAGCGGCCTGTCTCATGCCGTTGGAGAGACGGCCGATTTGCTGTCGTTGGCCAGGCAAAGCAAAATCCCCATTTTTCATAGCAACATCAAATACGCTTCGGCTGATTTTATCGGTAATCTATGGCTTAAGAAAACGCCGTCGTTTGCGGTCATGACAGCGGGCAACGCGCTAGCGGAATTCTGCGATTCGGTGGCCCCTACCGCGGGTGAAACGGTCATTACACGGAATTGTTCGAGCGCTTTTTTCGGTACAAAACTTGCTCAAAGTCTGCGCGAGCAGGGCATCGATACGCTCGTGCTCGCGGGCGGTCCGACCAGTGATGCCATTCGTTCGACCGCCGTCGATGGCATGCAGCATGGCTTTCGCGTAATTGTCGTCAGAGAGTGTGTGGGCGATAGATATACCGAGGTCAGCGAGGTTCATCTCCGGGAGATCGACCGGAGTTATGGGGATGTCGTCATGAAAGATAGGGTGATTGAGGCCTTTCGGTTCGCGAAGACCCGGCGGTAAGCCATGTAAAAAAGGTAGCGCATGCCGTCTGCTGCTTGGCAAATCATTGCAAATACTCAGACGCGCATAGACGCTCTCCAAAACGCCGCATCATCGTTCGTTCGCGTGCGATCGCGCGGACATATGACCGTCGGCCGTAACTTTTCGGTGCCCATATCGGAAAGGCATCGTCGGCATATGAAACATGTATTGGATCAATAATTTCCCGGCTGCAAAGCTATCCATCGCGGATCGCTGACGACCGCGGGGCACAAAAGCGTCGTCACAGGTGGCGGGCTGCACCGGGAGAACAATCGTGAAAACCACACGTCTTGTGGCGGCTTTATTTTGCATAGGCGCACTGTCGGGCGGAACCATGGCTGCAGAAAACCGCTGCGGTGCGCCCAATAGCATGTCGCTTCAGCTTCTGGGATCAGGCGGTCCCATTTCAGACGACGCGCGCGCATCATCCGGTACCGTCATCTGGATCGACGGTAAGTCGCGACTGCTCATCGACGCGGGTGGCGGCGTCTATCTGCGCTTTGGTCAAGCGGGAGCCCGTCTTGAGGATCTGCGCTTTATCGGCATGTCCCATTTCCACACCGACCATTCTGCGGACCTGCCGGCGTTGCTCAAAGGCGCCTACTTCATGTCGGCAGATAACAAGATTTCCCTC
>Ga0182749_1001060_pt1 | contig 22544 bp, 20 predicted proteins | sample eDN3rd37CKraftMG_FD_128875 | JGI IMG/M metagenome (GOLD analysis project Ga0182749, IMG submission 128875) | Enriched Miracle-Growth compost microbial communities from Emeryville, California, USA - eDNA 3rd pass 37_C Kraft MG (version 2) (version 2) ...
CGTCGTGATGCGTATGAAGCTGCTTCGACCGGTGTGTGTGCTGGCCTGTGGTCTGTGGCTCGCCGGCTGCACGACCGACGGCAGTTTTTCCGAACTGTTGTCGGCCAAGAGCCCGGCCGAGCCCGCGGCCGCCGCGAGCGGCCTCGAGGCCAATGCTCTCGCCGAGGAGCCGCCGGTCGGCCAGCCGCTGGCGTCGGCGACGGGCAGCGGCGAAAAGGGCGACCTCCTCGGCAGCGAGGCCTACGACGACCTCAACATCGGCAAGCGCTACTTCCGCGTCGGCAACTACGGCATGGCCGAGCGCTACTTCCGGCGCGCCGTCGAATTGCATCCGCGCGACGCCGAGGCCTGGCTCGGGCTTGCCGCCTGCTACGACCGGCTGCGCCGCTTCGATCTCGCCGACCGCGCCTATGGCGAGGCGGCCCGGCTCGCCGGCCCGACCGTCGAGATCCTCAACAACCAGGGCTATTCCTACATGCTGCGCGGCGACTATGCCCGCGCCCGGACGAAGCTCGACGAGGCACGCCGGCTCGCCCCCGACAACCGGTTCGTGCGGAACAATCTGCACCTCCTCACCGCCAGCGCCCAGAACGCCAAGGGCATCGAATAGTCGCCAGCGGGCGGCCCCGAACCTTACATGATCGTAAGGCGCGTCCGATCGGGGTTCCGGTCGGGCGCCTTCGTTGTTAGATGAGGCGCCGGGGGCGCGACGGCTGCCGCAGGACCTGACACAACGATGCTCGATGCCATCCGCAAGCTGATCGCCGAATTCGGTGACGATGGGAGCGCAGCGCCGCGCTTCCGCAGCGACGACTACCGGCTCGCGGCCTGCGCGCTGCTGGTGCACGCGGCGGCGATCGACGGCGCCTTCTCCGATACCGAGCGCGAGAGCCTGCACGGACTCGTCAAGCAGCGGTTCCACCTGGACGACGCAGCCGCCGACGAATTGATCGCAGAGGCGGTCGAAGTCGAGCGGCGCTCGATCGATCTCTATCAGTTCACCGCGCGGCTCAATCGCACGCTCGACGCGGTCGGCCGCGCGCGCGTGATCGAGATGATGTGGCAGGTCGCCTTCGCCGACGGCAATGTCACGGAGTTCGAGGACAATCTCATCTGGCGCGCCGCCGATCTGCTCGGCGTTTCGCGCGAGGAGCGCATCGCCTTGCGCGAGCGCGTGGCGCAGGGGAACGCGACGACATGAGCGGCTTGCGGCCGGTGACGGTCATCACAGGCGCCTCTGCCGGCATCGGCGTCGCGCTGGCGCGGGTGTTCGCGCGTCACGGCCACAAGCTTGCTCTGGTGGCGCGGCGCGAGGACCGTCTGCGCGCGCTGGCCAACGAGATCGCCGCGACGCCGAGCGGGCGGCCGATCGTCGTCGTCGACGATCTCGCAAAACCGGGCGCCGCGGCGCGCATCGCCACCGCCCTCGCCGAGCACGGCGCCGAGCCGCAATACGTCGTCAACAATGCCGGCTTCGGCCTGGTCGGCCTCGCCCACGGCCGCGACCGCGCCGAGCAGCTCGAGATGATCGATCTCAACGTGCGCACGCTGACCGAACTGTCGCTCGCCTTCGTCGACAGCCTGGCGCGGCATCGCGGCGGCCTGCTCAATGTCGGCTCGGTCGCCGGCTTCCTCCCCGGCCCCGGCTCGGCCGTCTATTACGCCACCAAGGCCTTCGTGCTGTCGTTCTCGGAGGCGCTGCACAGCGAGCTGGCGCCGCGCGACATCAAGGTGAGCGTGCTCTGTCCCGGCCCGGTGCCGACCGAATTCGCCGAGCGCGCCGGCGTCAAGGGCGGACGGGCGCCCGGGCGCCTGACGCAGACGGCCGAGACGGTCGCCGAGGCCGGCTATCGCGGGCTGATGCGCGGCCAGCGCACCATCGTGCCGGGCCTTGGCAACAAGCTGATGACCCTGGCCATCCGTGTCCTGCCGCGCCGGCGCCTGCTGCGCGCCGTCGACGCCCGCCAGAGCCGCCGCCGGGCCGCGCAAGAGACATAGCCGCCTCACGAATCGTTCAGTTGTTGCGGGCCCGGAACGGCAATATGTCTGACATATCCCCGCTGCCCGCCCGTCCGGTCATGCTGAAGCCCGTCCTTCTCATCCTGCATCAGGAGCACTCCTCGCCCGGCCGCGTCGGCCAGGTGCTCGCCAAGCTCGGCTATCCGCTCGATATCCGCCGCCCGCGCTTCGGCGATCCGCTGCCGGAGAGCATGGACGCGCATGCCGGCGCGGTCATCTTCGGCGGGCCGCAGAGCGCCAATGACGACGACGACTTCATCAAGCGCGAGATCGACTGGATCGGCGTGCCGCTTCGCGACCGCAAGCCCTATCTCGGCATCTGCCTCGGCGCCCAGATGATGGCGCGGCACCTCGGCGCCAGGGTGTCGCCGCACCCGCTCGGCCATGCGGAGGTCGGTTATTACCCGATCCGCCCGACCGCCGCCGGCCGCAGCCTGTGCGCCGAGTGGCCGGACCGTGTCTACCAGTGGCACCGCGAGGGCTTCGATCTGCCGCAGGAGGCCGAGCTGCTCGCCGAAGGCGATGCCTTCTCGGTGCAGGCCTTCCGCTACGGCTCCGGCTATGCGTTGCAGTTCCATCCGGAAGTGACGCACGCGATGATGTACCGCTGGCTCGTGCGCGGCGCTCACCGCATGGAGCTGCCGGGCACCAAGCAGCGCCACGAACACGTAGCGGATCGCTTCGTCTACGACTTTGCCGCGCGCAACTGGCTCGCGGCCTTCATCGATCACTGGATCGGGCGCAAGCCCGCAGACGGGCCGGCGCCTGCGGCGCCGGCACCGGAACCCGCCGTCCCTTCCCTCGACCATTGACAAGCCTGGCCGGCGTTGCTCGGCTTGCGCGGGGTTCGGGAAGTGGCGACGCGGGGAGGCGTCCCGTCCATGGCTGAGTCGAACGAGAGCCCGCGGTTGCCCGCGCGGCCCGCGCCCTCTTTGACGGCGGCCATGTTGCGTGCGTCCGACGACGTCCTCGACATGCTGCCGGTGGCGACCCTCGTCTGCGACGCCGAAGGCACCATTCTCCGCTTCAACCGGCGCGCCGTCGAAATCTGGGGCCGCGAGCCCACGATCGGTCAATCGCACCGCGATTTCGTCAGCGGCGCGCGCTTCTTCGAGATGGACGGCACGCCGGTCGCCGGCTCGCTGGTGCAGCGCGTCCTGTCGACCGGCAAGCCGGTGCGCAACGCCGAGATGCGCGTCGAGCGTCCCGACGGCTCCGAGGTTTTCGTCACGATCAATATCGATCCGCTGCGCAATGCGCGCGGCGAGCTCGTCGGCGTCATCAACTGCTTCGTCGACATCACCGAGCGGCATCGCATGATCGCCACGCTCGAGGAAACGCAGCGCCGCGCGCGCGAGCAGGAACAGCGTTTTGCCGCCACCTACGAGCACGCCGCCATCGGCATCTCGGAGGTCGCCCCGGACGGCCGTTTCCTGCGCGTCAACGAGGCGATCTGCGCCATCACCGGGCGCTCGCGCGAGCACCTGCTGTCGTCCTGGCTGTTCCGCTACACGCACCCGGACGACGCCGATCCGGACCGCGAAGGCTTCCGCAAGCAGGTCGTCGGCGAGCTCGAGTTCTATTCGGTCGAGAAGCGGCTGGTGCGCCCGGACGGCCGCGCCATCTGGGTCTCGGTGCGCTCCTCGCCCGTGCGCGGGACGCGCGGCGACCTGCTCTACGTGGTGCGCGTGGTGCAGGACATTTCCGAGCGCAAGATCGCCGAGCGGCGGCAGAAGCTGCTGATCGACGAGCTCAATCACCGCGTCAAGAACACGCTCGCGACCGTGCAGTCGCTCGCCGCGCAGACGGCGCGCGCGGCGCCGTCGCCGACATTGTTCCGCGAGCGCTTCGAGGGACGGCTGACGGCGCTGTCGAAAGCGCACGACCAGCTCACCATGCGGCACTGGGAGAATGCCGAGCTGCGCGCGCTGCTGACGGCGAGCCTGGCGCCGCACGCCGGCACCGCGCCCAACCGCATCGTGCTGCGCGGCGAGGACCTGGTGCTGCGCCCGCGCGCGGTGCTGACGCTGGCGATGGCGTTCCACGAGCTGACCACCAATGCGGCGAAATACGGCGCCCTGTCGGTGCCGGGAGGCCGGGTCGAGATCGCCTGGCGGCCGGTCGAGGAAGGCGGCCGCACGCTCCTGCGCATCGACTGGCGCGAGGAAGGCGGCCCGCCGACCGCTCCGCCGAAGCGGCGCGGCTTCGGCTCGCGGCTGATCGAGGGCAGCATCGCCGCCGAGCTCGGCGGCCGGGCGCGCATCGACTACACGCCGACGGGCGTCCGCTGCGAGATGACGATGCCGATGGAAATGGCGACCGGCGAGGGACGTGGCAAACCGGCCTGATCGGACGGGCTCGCGGGGGTCGGATGGTGGAGCCAGGCGGGATCGAACCGCCGACCTCCTCATTGCGAACGAGGCGCTATAGGTTTCCGGCTGACGAACTGCCCCTTCAAGCTACTCAAATAACTCAGCTTTTACTTGCGTAGCATTTCAGCATAGCTCACGCAATTCCAGATTTTGGTCGCTCAGTGTGCCACCAGTGTGCCACCGCCTGGAGAGACCGGGCTCTGCCAACTCAATCACCTCGGGAAAAATAAGATGTTGCAGCTCGACTCCCGCGTCGTCCCTGTTACTTTCTCATAAATCGCCTTTAGATTGAGCACGCCCATGAGTTCAGCTGTGGAACTGTACGACCTAAATACCTCGGAGGTTGAGGGGCTAGATCAGGCTGACGATCCCGGATGGGGTGAGTACTCACTGGACTCCGTGTTCGTCCGAAACGAAACCCGATCTGTGTCGGACATTATTCGTCGGATCGACAACGGGAGGTGTGTGCTCGACCCAGAGTTCCAGCGCGATTTCGTTTGGCCGGAGGATAAACAATCTAAGCTGATCCAAAGCTGCATAATGCGAATCCCGTTGCCCGTCTTTTATCTAGCTGCAGCGAACGACGGGAAAATCATCATTGTAGATGGACTGCAACGGCTGACGACGTTCCATCGATACGTCAAAGGCGAGTTCAAATTAAAAGGACTATCAGCCAACGGCGTCATTGATTCCAATGATCTAGAAGGGAAAAAGTTTGCTCAACTGGATATTCCACTGCAAGAGCGGATTCTCGATACGCAATTAATAACCTACATTCTGGAAGCAAATGCGCCGGAGCGCGCCAGGCTAGACATCTTCGAGCGAGTGAATAGCGGCGTCCCTCTCACTCGCCAGCAGATGAGAAACGCACTCTATAGTGGACCAGCGACAGTGTGGCTGAAGGAAGCCGCCGCAGCATTTCCATTTCGTTCGGCTTCCGCCGGTGGTTTAGATGCGAAGAGTATGCGTGATCGCGAGGCGATAAATCGGTTTTGTGCTTTTTTCTTGCTCAAATGGACCTCCTATAAGGGAGGCGAAATGGACAGCTTCCTCGCCACTGCGCTGTCAGCAATGAACCGTCTTTCGCCGCTCCATCTTTCCAACCTCAGGCACCTCTTTGACGCCTCTATGCGGGTGAACCGAGAGATTTTCGGCGATCATTGCTTTCGTAAGTCTCTGGCGTCTCAGAATCCGAACCAGCGACGGCAGGTCCTCAATATCGCGCTCTTCGATGTCTGCTCGGTACACTTCGCTAGGCTTCAGCACGAATTAGTACCGTCGACGTTTCCAAGCATCCGGGAAACATTTTCACGGCTGTTAGAGAATACGGAATTTTCGAGATCGATTACTTATTCCACCAATAGTACGCAGGCCGTCGCGGCGCGCTTCAGCATGTCAGAAGCTGCATTACGAGAGGCTCTCGTCTAGGACTGGGGCCGCGGTCGTCTACACAAAGTGAGACGGTCGCATCGCAACCGTGTCATTTGGATTTGGCTGGTAAATAGGCCGGTCAATCGGACGGTATTTAAGTGTACCGCGCTGCGCCTGACGAATTCTCGACTGAGCGATTTTCACGTAATCGGCGTTCATGTCGCAGCCTAGAAATCGACGGTTCTCTAATACAGCCGCGACGGCCGAAGTACCGGACCCTAGAAATGGGTCTGATACAAGCCCACGTTCCGGAACCAGCGCCTTTACGAACCTTTGCGCAAGCGCAACAGGAAATTGGCAAGGGTGAGCTGTTTTTTCGACGTGCTTCGATTTGACGTTCGGAATGTCCCAGACATCCGAGGGATTCTTGCCAAGAGGATTTCCGCTCCATTCACCCTTCTTCGGCCCTTTGTAATATCTCTTGCCGGGATACTTTTGCGGCACCCTGACTGCGTCAAGATTGAAAAAGTACTCGTCGCCTTTTGTGAACCACAGAACCGTTTCATGACGACCGCTAAACCGACGGGTAGCATGCACCCCATGTCCGAAGGTCCAGACTATTCGGTTGCGAAGAAGCATACCTGGTTGCGAACTGAAAATTGCGTACACAATCGCGTCGAGCGGAGTCAGAATGCCGTCGCGTACATGAACACCGACTTGCCAACAGAGGCTCCCACCCGGCCGCAACGCGCGGACAAGCAACGGGGCCAGCCTTTCGTGCTCCTTTTGGAAGTCCTCAATTCGTCCCGACGTGTCATATTCCTTGCCCATGCAATAGGGCGGAGACGAGATGATTAAATCGACCGAACCCGGCGTTAGAGCGCCCAGAAACTGCACGGCGTCCGCTTGAATCACGGACACATCGGAAGCTGCGTGTCCGGGTCGGGGGCTAGTCACGACTTCGGGACGCGGTACCTTGGTAGCCTTGTTGGACCGTTGGTTGAGCGGCATCTCATTTACCTGCGATTCGACAACCCACTTTATCACGGGCTGTAATACGGATCTAGCCTTTGGGAGGAGTCGATTCGCTCCGGCCCAGCCCGAACCGGTCAGCTATAGGTGCCCAATGAACGAGCCACAAAAAGAGTACCGGGTCCGTCTGCATAGCCCTGCCGAGCGAGAAGCGAAAATTGCCGCATCGGTGGAGGCTACGAAGGACTTTCGCGACTTCTACGACTTCAGAAATCAGCTGACCAAGCTTCCGCTCGTGCGGTTGCCTGAAGATTTCCTTGTATACCGAATGGAAAACTTCAGGACCTATGTGGATCAGAACAAATATCTTGTTCGCGAGAAAAAACCACAAGATTACTTCCTATCGGGACAAGAGAGCGAGCAGGTTCAGCAGCTACAACATGAATTCCTCGCTAAGCTAGCAAAACGAGGGCGGTCGGACTCGGTCACGCCTGTCATTAACGTGCTGCGCCAGGACAAGCAGCGAGAACCACTAATCGTCACCCACAGGGGCGTCGTCGTAAATGGCAACCGTCGGCTGGCGGCCATGCGGGAGCTCCTCGCAGAAGACGGAGCTGAGTTTGCAGATTTCGCTTACGTCGACTGCTTGGTTCTACCCTCGGACGCAACAACTTCTGAAATCGTCGACATAGAGGCAGCACTTCAGGCGAAGCCTGAGACACGGCTGGACTATGATTGGGTCGGAGATGCGCAGCTCATCCAGCGAATGCTAAACTTGGGACGCAACGTTGAGCAGGTCGCGACACGTCTAAACAGGAAGCCCGCGGAGGTCAGCAATTCCTTAGCAGCGCTACTGGAGGCAGACCTATATCTGAAGGAGTGGAAACAGGCCGAAGGACAATATGATTTTGTGGTAGAGGCGGAGCAGCTTTTTAAAGACCTTCCCGGACTGATCGAAAATAAGAATCCATCCCAGGCTGAAGCGAGCCGGATCGTCGCTTGGAATCTGCTCGAAAACAAGGACAAGTTAGGCGCGAGAGTTTATTCATTTAATGCCGTCATTTCTAAAAGCGCTGAACGTGTATTAAACCACGTAGCGGAGGTGATGAACCTTCCTGCGGAATCGACCGAGCCGGAGGCAGACGGCACTTTCGATGTGGAAATTCCTGACGACGCCTCAGCATCAAAATCCTTCACTCCCGTTCTAGATGTACTCAGAGATCCGAAGACGAAGGAAGAGGCCGCAGAAGCGTTCGTTGAGCAGTCCCGAGACATTGTTGAGGAGGAGCGTTCAAAGCGGGGTGCTAGCGCTGCTTTGAAGTCAATAACGGCGGCGTACGCTAAGCTTTCAGATGTAAATCTTGGGGCGGCGGAGGCAAAGACCTACGATGACATCGAAAAGAAACTCGACCAAATCATTGAACGAGCGTCTGGCCTTAAATCCGTCCTTACGAAGCTGAAGCTAGCGAAAGACAGCTAACGGTACTGTGATGGATCACGAGCCCGCTCAGATAAGAATCGAGTACGACCCGGTCAGAATCACGGGACTGCTTACGACAAGCTCTGCAGCTGCCTCGATCTGGGAGCGGCTTAGAGCTCAGGCCCTTAAAGACCCGGATGCAGTTCTTCGCGGCAATTCCATAGAGTTGGCCTGGCCGAACGTACTCAACATCCTGAGAGAATTCGGATCCAAATCACAGCAGAAGGCTCTGAACTTCCGATTTGCGCCGGTCGGCCCCGCGAGCGTCGAAGTTGAACGCTTCGTGCGCGAGGTCAGAAGTGCCGCCAGTGCCAGAAACTCTCTGGCCGTAAGCGAGAGCGTTGAGCAGATTTCCGGACGTCTTCGCGAGATTGGGTTCAAGCGGCAGCTCCGGCCATTTCAGCTGCGTGACGTCCAGCGCCTAATGTCGTTGCCGCACGGGGCAAACTTCTCCGTTCCTGGAGCCGGCAAGACAACTGTCTTGCTCGCACTCTATCTACTCACCACGAAGCCTAACCATCATCTGTTGGTAGTCGCTCCCAAAGCTGCCTTTCCAGCCTGGCGTGGTGTGCTTTCAGAATGCCTGGACGAGACATCACCGCAAGCAAAGGAGCCCTTTACCGTCCTAGACGGACGAGCAGATGACATTGATGAAAGGCTACGCAGCGGCGCAACTCGCTTCATCATCTCTTACGACTTGATGGTACGCAACCAAGATACGGTTGCCAATTATCTTGCGAGAAATCCGGTGCACCTAGTGCTCGACGAGGCCCACAGGATGAAGGCGGGATTTGCTTCGCAACGGGGCGCATTTCTCATTGGCGTATCTACATTGGCGGCGCGGCGCGACATCTTGACGGGAACGCCCATGCCACAGGGGCCCGACGACCTTGCTGCGCAGCTGCAATTTCTTTGGCCCGGGCAAGGCCTCGAAACGCGCATCAGAAGTGGCGCGTCACCTCGTGACGTTCTTGGAAATCTTTATGTGCGCACTACCAAAACAGAGCTTGGCTTGCCAAAAGCCACTCGGCAATTTCGATTAGTAGATATGGCCCCCGGTCAACTTGCTTTGTACGGCGTCGTTAGAGACGAGTCACTGAGACAGATCGCGAGAGGCATAAATCAGCAAGGGGTAGATTACGTACGAGCCCGTCGCTCCGTGATGCGGCTACTGCAGCTATCCGCAAATCCTGTTCTAGCCGTACAAGGAATTACTAAAGATACGGTGGGCATCGATTCTGGCATTATCGATCAAGTCATAGCTGAGGGTCCGTCGCGGAAAATGCGCGCGGTCGAAGCCCATGTGCGAGGGCTCGCTAAGACTGGAAAGAAATGTGTGGTCTGGACGATATTTACAGACACCATTCTTGAGCTGGAAAGGATGCTCGCTGACCTGAACCCGGTAACGCTCTACGGAGCAATTCCCTCGGGCGACGAATTAGATTTGGAAACAAGAGAGGCCCGCCTAGTAAGATTCCACGCTGACCCCGAATGCATGGTCATGATCGCGAATCCTGCCGCTGCGGGAGAAGGCATAAGTCTACACACGGTTTGCCACAACGCAATTTACGTCGACAGGAGTTACGTCTCTACCCACTATCTTCAGTCCATTGATCGAATTCATCGGCTTGGGCTCCCGGACAATACAGAAACTAACATTTACATCTATCAGACGAAAGCGCCCCCCGGGCTCGGAAGCATTGACTTCTCAGTGAACAGAAGGCTGGCGGCTAAGATCCGCGGTTTGCAGCAACTGTTGGATGACCCAGATTTGCACGAAATTGCGCTCGACGAGGAGAATGCTGTCGACCCAATCGACTTTGACGTGGACTTGCAGGATTTGGTGGACCTCGTAGCCGAGCTAGAGGGCAAAGAAGCCACTTTAGGTTCTGAAGAATGAGCGAAATCGGCTTTGGACGAATGTTCAGTCCAAGCGCGGTTGAAGGCCTCCGGACGCTCCGTGCATTCCGTGCCCGATTTCCGGGGTTGCCGAAGAGCGATCTTGTGCGGCTAGTGTGCAGTCAGGTTCCCGATAGATATGATTACGATGCGGCAGAAGCACTGGACGTCATAGTCGATGGCGAAGCTGACGTCTCGATCAGCGAGACATTTTACCGCGTCTGCATTGAACAACTACTAGTCCGGAATCCTACTTGGGCTCGCCTTGCGGGCCTTGGCCGGAAAAAGTTTGTCTTCAAATTGGAAGTTGATCAAAGAAAGTGCTTCGAATTCGCTGGAGCCTTACGAGACCCTCCGGATGAGGTGATTATAAATTGGTGGGATGATCTGGTAGGAGGCCTCCGGCAAGCAGTGGATAGAGAGAAGGTTCGGCGAGCTCGTGTTGCCGAGAGACTCTCATTTGACCACGAAGTAAGACGACTACACCGGCTCAACTTACAAAGATCACCAGAATGGGTCGCATTCGAGGACAACACTGTCGGCTATGATATCCGATCATACGACCCTGGAGAAATTGAGCCGATAGCACGTCTGATCGAAGTCAAATCGACAATAGCCTCCCCGCTCCGTTTTTTTCTTTCCCGCGGCGAATGGAAGGCGGCGCTCAAGTACGGTGACCGTTACGTCTTCCATATATGGGATTTGCGCGGTCCTCGACTACATGAGTTGACCGTAGGCGATATGGTGCGAAAGGTACCGTCGGACAATGGGACTGGCCGGTGGACTACCGCCGAGATACCTCTCTGAGAGCTAGCTGCCGTTTCTTGCTTTACCGACAAGAATCGTCTGGATACCCAAACTCCACATCTCCACCCCTACGGCAGCCGCAAAGGCATCTCCTTCTGTGGCGCTGCGTTCCCTGAGCACGGCGAGCCGTTGGAGCCGGCGCTCGTTAGCGTCGAATCTGCGATGAGAAACCACATCGAAAGGCTTCTCATCTTCCTCCTGCTCCATAGTCTCGCGCGGCCTTCTGACCTGAGAGCGGTGGCTCAAACCGCTGAAAACCCGCCCGAGTAATCCCGTTAAATGAGCTTCGCTCGAGGATGTTGCGGATTCGACAAGATCTCTGAATGACGCTCCGCGTATCTCAAGGGGCTCGGAGCACACATTCATTTTATATCCGTCGTATAAGACCTTGTGCGGGCCATCCGGAACTCCCGCGGCGACAAGCGCATTCCTAATCTCGGATGGCCGCAGCAATATCGAATTTTCAACGACGCTGTTCGCCTCGAAGTATTCCAAATATTCCGACCAGTCTACAAACCGCGGGGCGACATAGTAGGCGTCTGCTCCTTCTATTTCTGCCCTTAGCAAGGTTTCGTACTGGCCTTCTGGTTCCGCTGTATCCAGCTTGAACCTCCAGAAGGGGCGCTCGACCGACGGTAGCCTCGTCGTTCCCTTTGGACGCACAAAGCGGCGAAGCTGCTGACCTAGCTTGAATTGAAGTAATATAAGTTTGCCAGGCCCATCGAGCTTCACATCGCAGGCGATCTTCTTTTCTTGCACGAGACTTGGCAAGAACGGGACCGTCTTTATCCCGATCGCACGAACCGCGCTTTCGACCTCTTTGGTAACTCCATAGCCATAGGAGAATTCCGAAAGTCGTTCGTGTATTTCAATCATGAGACCGTAGATTTCTTGGCAAAAATATTTGACGGTAGGCAAACATGGGCGCCACAAGATTCCCCCCTCCGGGGGGCGGTGGTCGCGCTATACTCACAGACCGAGGATAGCCGCACAACTGCCTATTCTCAGGCACAGCCTGCGGTGAGCGGTGCTGCTGCGAGACGCCGAAATGAGGCCGCTCGCCAGCCCATTACTGGCGCGGGCCTGCCGTTGTGCATTCATCTACGTGCGGATCACGATGCGGAGACTTCGCTTTTGGTCGAGAGTATCCGGTAGACGCTTGCCCGGCTAATTTTCAGCGCGGCCGCGATATCGACCGGGCCCTTACCCTGCCCTCTCAGCCTGAATATCTCGGAGGCCTTTGCTCGCGCAGTGGCAACACGCCCTTTGTATTTTCCTTCTTTCTTGGCTTTCGCAATTCCTTCCCGCTGCCGTTCCAGCATTATCTCGCGCTCAAATTGAGCGATGCTCCCGACCAAGTTTATGAGCAGCCGACCGGTTGGCGTCTGGGTATCCAAATTCATCGCCAATATACGAAGGGCCGCCCCCTTCTCTTCGAGAGCTGCCAAGATTCGAATTAAGTCAGGCACCGAACGGGCAAGGCGATCCAGCTTGGTGACCACCAGGGTGTCGCCTTTTCGAATGAACCGAAGCGCTTTTCCTAGCTCTTCCCGTCGCTGCATGGAGGAGACTTGCTCCGAGAAGACTTCCTCGCACTTCGCCGCTAGCAAATCGCGCTTTTGCGCCTCCAACCCGGCGTCCTGTTCGATGGTACTGGTCCGCGCGTATCCGACGAACATATCCACTCCTTGAGTCTTGTGTCTCACCAGATGCACCACATAGTGAGAAAATGAGAGTCTCGTGTCAACCACTATTCGTGTGAGACACTCTGGCAGTGTCAGGCCAAGTCTCGGACGACCCTGCCCTGTGAGACAGCTCCTGTAGCAAGGAAACGATCATGGGAGCGAGCAGCAGGCCACGCTCTCATTCTGTGGATAATCCGTCGTGTTTGATCGTCGCGGTGCGCCAGCTCACGCTGGATCCTGCCTAGCCGGTGAATGATCCTGCTCTCTTCAGGATCGAATTCGCGGCCCCAAGAAGGGGAAATCTGGAGAGCTTCGAACGAATTCTCGAACTTTGCGAGCAGTCCGAGGCGATCCCATCGAATCATCCTCCGAGAAGCACAAGTATCCCGACCTTGCCGCGCACGGAGACACCCATCCGGCGGAACTCACTGGCAATCGAGAGCCTTATATTTCCGCTTGCGGAAGCGTTTCGCTTCTGTATCTATATCGGTGTCGAAAACATACGAGGGGTCATGCGCACCGACGCTTTGACAAAAGCCCTGGAGCTCACGGCTGAGAAAGTCAGCCCCGAAGTTCAGCTCAACACTCTGCTCACGTTCTTGTTCGTCGCAGCTAAGGGGACGTGCACTCAGCAGGAAGTGATGGACTACTTGAACACCAGCAACGCCGGAGCAAGCCGGAACATCAGCTATTGGACGGAGCGCCGGTTCGACAGGCAGCCAGGGATGGGATTCATCGAGCGTGTCCAAGATGAACATGACCGCCGCTATCGACATGTGACGACTACCAAACGCGGCAAGGACTTCTATGCCGCTCTTCAAAAGGCGATGGCTTAGCCTCGCTATTTGTCAATCAATAAGGACTTACAATGCAGTTCGATTCTAACGAAAACACGCAGTATTGGGGACGGGGCGAAAAGCCCTTGGCTAAAGGCCCGAAGGCCACTCCCTTTATTTGCGAGCTCGCCTACCATGACGGGGTCAATGGCCGTGATTGGTACTGGAATCTCGATCACGGCAGGCCTCAAACTCTGATCGCACATTTTGAAAGTTGTTCCGGTAAATTCCCCGTCGGCCACAATCAAGTCGAACGCGCTCGATTGTTCTTCGAAAGGCGCGCCCCTTGGGTCACTTTCGCAACCCTCGACAATCGGTTGGTCTTGGCGAGGTACCGTAAACTGGAGGCGTTGGAGCTGACGACTTGCGGATGCCCCCCACCCCCGTTCGAACCCGGATGGGCGTACTCTAAAATGACCGCCGGCTCCCCCGACGTCGCATTAGAGGACTTAACCAGCGAAGAACTCTCGTTCGTTTTTCGCACTCTCGAATCGGGCGAACAATTGAAAGCACCGATCAAGCGCGCCTATGAAGCCATCAGCGCGTTGACGCTCGTATCATCTGATGGGCAAGCCGAAGAGAGGCACTTTTCGCCGTCCGACGCAGAAGCGATTAGCGCGTTTTTGGAAGGAAATACCCTAACGGATTATTGGAAGGCGCCATCTTTGAAGGAAGTAATGGTCATTGAGGCACCCCTGCAGCTGTATCTGAATCTCAGACCGGTTGCCACACAACACTGAACGCGCCTGTCTTTTAGGGTACGGTAGCAGAAAAGAAAAACTCGATGACGCGCAAATGTAGCGTTGCCACGTGCGGTTCCGCCGCTGTTGGCTTTTCCCGCTTATGCTCGAAACACAAGGCTCGGAAACGGCGTCACGGCGAGCCCGACCAACGCACAATTACTAAGGGTGATTTAGCGCCCCATCTCGAAGGCTTGCTGAGCCGCATCGAGCGGAACCCGAGTCTGAACGTCTGGACAATTTGCGACCAGCGCTGGAAGTGGATCGTCGAGCACGCGAAGGCAGAACTCTCGGGAAAAATCCATGTTCGGCATGAAAGGCAGGCTGCCAAGGAAGTGCTGCGGCTTGCGTCTGCAGTACCAGCTAGATCGATCGCGGTTACCAGCATCGCGATGTATCTTCTGCAGTACGCCCAGCCTCACCTTTTTCGCTCAGAGAGAGCTTTCCGGGCGCAGCTGGTACGCCGAGTCAGAAGTTTGCACGTTGGCAGCTTCCAGACCTCAACCGGGGCATCGGACGGTCGGAATCGCCGTGTCATGCGGGAACTTCCCCCAATGGCAACCGGGGTCCTGGCCAACTGGTTGGTCGAACTTTTCGGTCCTGCCGGGGTAAAAATTGCCCGGCTGATACAGCAGGAACGAGAAGAGGAAGAAAACGCTGAGTTGGCATACCGGGCGGCCTTGAGAGACGTCGCCTAGTAGCAAAGACGAAGACCAAACCCCCTCATAGTGGACATTATTATTAGCACTGTGAGGGGGATTACCCCGATCAATCCGCTGCCGTCGAGAACCTCGCTGCGTCACATCTAGACGCCGTGTGGGACGGACTGCGCCTGCGACATGGAAGCCCATGCTAAACGAGTTCGAGAAGGCCTATGAGTCAGCTCTGATAACTCAGGCCAAGATGCGCAATCAGCAAGTGACCGCGTTCAGCCGGAAAGTTGCCGACTCCGTTTTCACGGCAGCATTGTTAGCTATTAAAGACAACCAATTCGATGAGGCGTCGTACCGGGTGGTCTCCGCCCCGACGGGCAGCGGCAAATCCAGCTGCGCGCAAGCTTTGATAGGCGCTTACGTCAAGGTCTTCCCCGATGCGTCAGTCCTATTCTTGGTCGAAACGGTTCGGCAGGCGGACGAGCTCTACCTCGATATGAGGGGACTGCTGGGGGAAGCCACAGTCGCGGTCTGGACCAATGCTCATGACAAGTTCACGTCCAACGAAATCGTGGAACGCAACAACGGATTCGTCCCTGAGCATCGGTTCTCGGTCGAAGACCTTGGTCTTTACCCCGTCGTGATCGTGACCCAACGCTTCTACATCGGCTCGCGCGGTCGGAGTGCACTGCTGTTTCAGGGTGCACCGCGCAAGCTCACGTTCATCGACGAGAGAATGTCAGAAGTAACTCTCTACGATGTGGATACCGGCCTGATCAAAACGGCCAGGGATAGGATAGCGGAGAAACATACTTCAACGATTGAGCATGTTTCCCAACTCACCCGGCTTCATGACCACATGGAGTCGCTTTGGCAGTCAGCCGGAAGCCTGTCTGCCTACAACAGCGCCGCACCGAACGATGACCTGAGCTGGTTCACAACGGATCAAGCAAAGAACTATATCGCGTCGTCCGATCCCGACGTGAGGAATGCGTTTGGCTTCGGTCGTGCATTAGCGCGGGGCTGTGCCTTCCTCTCGCGATACGACAAAGACAGCAAGGGAGGTCGTTTCGTTGGCTACGAGCTTGCAGTTTCGCCACGACCCGGAACGATTCTGTTAGACGCTACGGCAGACATCGACGGCGTCTCTTTGATCGCCGCAAATCGCAAACCTGTAGCAGTTCCGAGAGTTGATTTCAAAAATCTGCTGATCACCCACATTGATCCGCCTGACACCACGGCGAGGACCATCAAGTCACTTCTCCGAACGGCCAAATCGGCACGAGGATATGCGCAATGGATTGTTCGCACCATTGCCGAGAATACGCACTCTGGTGAGGAAGTACTTGCGGTGGTTCACAAGGGGTTGCTTGACCACGATTATCTGCCAAATAACAACCGGAAGTTCGACGCCGCATTCGATCTAGACGGCAGAAAAATCTGCATCATTCATTGGGGCAGCGGAATTGGCTCGAATGCTTGGAAGACGGCGACCTCTGTCTTTTTGTTTGGCGAATTTCACATTCCCAAGAGGACAACGATTGCAACCTGCTTGGGATTGAAGGATGTAGAGGCAACGACAGCCAGTCTTGCACCGTTCCAGAGTCCGAATTCGCAGTCTGTCGAATTTTTGGCCTTAGCGGAAGGGCACGTTCTCAGATGGCTCAAGCAGCTGGCGATGCGCGGTAACGCTCGCAACATCGATGAGAACGGGGTTTGCGGTCGCCAACGCCTCTACATCACCGGTGAATTTCTTCGTCTCGTCCAGCACAAGGACCGCATGTTTCCGGGCGCTAAGCTTGCCATAAGACATGGGGCCGACGCGCAGAAGCGACGTGGCGCCGAGGCACTGGCGTATCTGCTGTACGATCATTCCGGCAATTATCTCAGCGTCCAGGATGTAAGGCGTAGCACCGGAGTTGACTTGCAGAAGAATGCAAGACGCTATCTCTCGTCACCTATCGTTCAGCGGGCAATGGACGACCGCCTCTGGTCCTTCGTGCCAGGGAAAGGTCGTGGCAATGTCGGCCGGTTCATTCGCTCAATCGCACAGGCAGCTTAGGAGGCTGGGCGTGAGCTAATGGAATTCCTATTGATAGCATCGGCCGTGAGCCGAGCTGCGCAATAATGCGTTCCCGAATAGGATGAGTATAGCGGAAGAGCATCCTTGCATCTCGGTGGCCACTAATGAGGGCTACCTCGGCTGTGGATAGCCCGGCTTCAAAAAAGCGGGATATCGCTTCATGTCGGAGGTCGTGGAAGTGAAGGTCTGCCAGGTCGGCGCGGCGGCGCAGTCTCTCCCAGGCGAGCCGGAAGGCGTTCGCCGCGACCGGGAATACCCGCTCTCCCGTGCGAGGCAGGCCCTCGAGGATCTTCATACCTTCGGGCACGACCGGAATGACCCTCGGATGACCGTTTTTTGCGGTTGGTATCAACAGGCTATTTGATGACGGGTCTAGATCGCGCCATTTCATGGCAAGAATTTCTCCGCGCCGCATTGCGGTGACGAGCGCGAACAGAATGATCGGGACGATATAGCGGTTTCGAGAACCTTTGGAGGCTCTAATCAGGCTGGCCAGTTCGCCCGGTCGGAGGCGGCGCTCGCGGCGCGGATCAATCCCTTTTATCGCAAGTGAGGCGACGGGATTGGACCGCAGCGGCAAACCCCATTCCGTGCGGGCAATCTCAAACATGTGCCTCAAAGGAGCTAATTCGCGAGCCACAGACGCTGGTTTGACCTCCTTGAGCCGCTCATCCCGGTAGGCCGCGAAGTCTGCTGTACGGGCGTCTGAGAGGCGAAGAGACGCTATCGGGCGGCGGAGGACCGCTTGCAGCATGATCCGCTCTCGCTCCGCAGTCTTCTTCCGGGGCGTCACCGCGCCCAAATACCGGGCGAGGAGCTGGCCAACCGTAATTGCTCGGAGCTGGTTGGGGTCCGGGGGCAGCTCCTGCCGGTCGGCTTGGACTTCCATGTGCCGCGCCCAAGCAACCGCATCAGCCCGACTGCTGAACGAGCGGGTGACCGCCCGTAGCCCCTTCCGCCGAACCTGAACGTGGTATTTGTCGCCGCGCTTGCGGATCGTCGCCATAAACCTCGCCTCGCTGTGCCATACGTGTGCCAGCCGAGCGTTTCGAGGCTTGAAGGGCAGACGGGGTTTGCAGCGTCAGCGCGGAAAACGCCTGTAAACAGGGGTTCGCATAAGGGGGTCGGATGGTGGAGCCAGGCGGGATCGAACCGCCGACCTCCTCATTGCGAACGAGGCGCTCTCCCAGCTGAGCTATGGCCCCAACCGACACCGGCGGACGCCATAGCTTGCGGCGCACGCCCGTATTTTCGCGAGTGGCCGCCATTTAGGGCCACCCCCGAAGACTGTCAAGCAGTCGGTCTCGTTTGCGGGGAACCCCTTTTCCCCGGCCCGCCAAGCGGCTATTCGTGACGCGGAACGCCCCATGGAGCCCGCGATGAACCCTTTTCTGTGGCTGGTCGACACGATCATCACCATCTACATATGGCTGCTGATCGCCTCGGCCGTGCTGTCGTGGCTCGTCGCCTTCAACGTCGTCAACACGCGTAACCCGATCGTCGGCTCGGTCGGCGAGTTCCTCTATCGCATCACCGAACCGCTGCTGCGGCCGATCCGCAACATGCTGCCCAATCTCGGCGGCATCGACGTGTCGCCGGTGATCCTCATCATCGGCCTGCTGTTCCTGCGCCAGCTGATCTTCTGGCTCTACATCCGGATATTCCTGTAGGCCTGCGTGAGCCCGCCCTGGACCCTCGGCGCGGGCGCCGTCACGCTGACCGTGCGGCTGACGCCGAAGGGCGGGCGCGATGCCATCGACGGCATCGAAACGCTGGCCGACGGCCGTAGCGTGCTGAAAGCCCGCGTGCGCGCCGCGCCGAGCGAAGGCGAAGCCAACGACGCGCTTTGTCGTCTGATTGCCAAGGCGCTCGGCGTCCCACTGCGCGACGTATCGCTGATCGCGGGCACGACGTCGCGCATCAAGCGACTCACCATTGCGGGCCATGTCCCAACGCTGACTGCGGCTCTGGAGAAGCTCGTCGCTTCGCGCTAACAAGGCCGCATCAAACGGGGCCACGGGGCATGAGCGCACACGTCATCGACGGCAAGGGCATCGCAGCCGAGTTGCGCGGCAAGATCGCGCGCGAAACCGCGCGCATCGTCGCCGCGCGCAAGCTCGTCCCCGGCATCGCCGTGGTGCTGGTCGGCGAAGACCCGGCGAGCAGCGTCTACGTGCGCAGCAAATCGAAGGCGGTCGCCGAAGCCGGCATGCGCGCCATCGACCGCAAGCTGCCGGCAACGACGAGCGAAGCCGACCTGCTGGCGCTGATCGCCGAGCTCAATGCCGACCCGCAGGTCCACGGCATCCTGGTGCAGTTGCCGCTGCCGCAGCAGATCGATTCGCAGCGCGTCATCTCGGCCATCGACCCGGCCAAGGATGTCGACGGCTTCCACCCGATCAATGTCGGCCGTCTGGCGAGCGGCCTCCCGGCGCTGGTGCCGTGCACGCCGCTCGGCTGCGTGATGCTGGCGAAGACGGTGCATGCCTCCCTCGCCGGCCTGGAGGCGGTGGTGATCGGCCGCTCCAACATCGTCGGCAAGCCGGTGGCCCAGCTTCTGCTTGCCGAGAACGCGACGGTGACGATTGCGCATTCCAAGACGCGCGACCTGCCCGCGCTGTGCCGGCGCGCCGACCTTCTGGTCGCGGCGATCGGCCGGCCGGAAATGGTGCGCGGCGATTGGGTGAAGCCGGGCGCCACCGTCATCGACGTCGGCATCAACCGCGTGCCCGGCGAGGCCGGCAAGACCAGGATCGTCGGTGACGTCGCCTATGCGGAAGCGGCAAAGATCGCCGCCGCCATCACGCCGGTGCCGGGCGGCGTCGGGCCCATGACCATCGCCTGTCTGCTGCTGAACACACTGCGCGCGGCCTGCAGGCAAAACGGGCTCGCGGACCCGTCCGTCTGACCGTGTCGTCCCCGGAAAGCGGGTGACCTCTCCCCTTCGTCATGGCCGGCCTTGTCCCGGCCATCCCGCTTGGGATGGCACCGCGCCGCTCACCTAAACGAGATCGCCGGGACAAGCCCGGCGATGACAGCCATTGACGCTATTGCGAGGTTTTACGCCTGCCAGGCGTAGGCGACCTTGTCGAGCGTCTTGGCGCCGAACCGCTCGGAGGAACGGGCCACGGCGCGGCCGCCGAGCGCACGATAAAATTCCATCGCCGGCTCGTTGTCGGAGAGCGCCCACACGACGAGGCTCTTCAGCCCGCTTTGCACCAGGTCCTTGCGCGCGGCGTTGAACAGCCGGCGGCCGAAACCGAGACCCTGAAATTCCGGACGCAAATAGAGCTCGTAGACCTCGCCGTCATAGAACAGGCTGCGCGCGCGATTGCGGCCGTAATTGGCGTAGCCGGCAATGTGCTCGCCGAACTGCAGGATGGTGATGCGGCTGCCTTTGCGGATCGCCGAATCCCACCAGTCCGGACCGCGGCGGTTGATCAGCTTGTCGAGCTCGTTCCCCGGAATGATTCCCTGATAGGCATTGCGCCACGCTTCGTCATGCGTCTCTGCAACGTCCGCAGCGTCCGACGCCTTGGCGCGGCGAATCTCTATGAGGGTTGTGCTCATGCGATGATAGAAGCAACGAACCCTGGCCCCTTCAAGCCCTATCGTTAACGATGGGTTAACGGTGTGGATTAGTGGCCACAGCAGGGCTTAACGGCCGATCGGCGCGTAAAAATCCCGAGTCGAAACAAGCGGTCAGCGTTTGCACGCAATCTGCGGATAGCGACGGTGAAACCTGCTCGCCGGTGTCGAACCCGGCGCCCGTGTTCGCCAATCGCCCGGACGGACACCGCGGCAGGGCGCCGAACGGCCCCGAATCGCTCCGCCTTTCAGCCGTGCGTCAGACCGGCTCGGCTTCCTTCTGCCGCTCGGCCTTCTTGCGGTCGTTCTCGTCGAGCAGCTTCTTGCGCAGACGGATCGACTTCGGCGTCACCTCGACGAGCTCGTCGTCCTGGATGTAGGCGAGCGCCTTCTCCAGCGGCATCTTCATCGGCGGCGTCAACCGGACCGCCTCGTCCTTCGACGTGGTGCGGATGTTGGTGAGCTGCTTGCCCTTGAGCACGTTGACGATGAGATCGTTGTCGCGCGTGTGCTCGCCGACGATCATGCCGGCATAGACCTTCCAGCCCGGCTCGATCATCATCGGACCGCGGTCCTCCAGGTTCCAGAGCGCGTAGGCGACCGCCTCGCCCTTGTCGTTCGAGATCAGGACGCCGTTGCGGCGGCCCTGGATCGCGCCCTTGTAGGGCGCATAGGAATGGAAGATGCGGTTCATGATCGCGGTGCCGCGCGAATCGGTGAGCAGCTCGCCCTGATAGCCGATGAGGCCGCGCGTCGGCGCCAGGAACACGAGGCGCACGCGCCCGCCGCCCGACGGCCTGAGCTCGGTCATCTCGGCTTTGCGCTCGGACATCTTCTGCACGACGATGCCGGAATGCTCTTCGTCGATGTCGATGACGACCTCTTCGATCGGCTCTTCCAGTTCGCCGGCGTCGTTCTTGCTCAGCAGCACCTTCGGGCGCGATACCGACAGTTCGAAGCCCTCGCGCCGCATGGTTTCGATGAGGATGCCGAGCTGCAGCTCGCCGCGGCCGGCGACTTCCATCGAATCCTTGTCGTCCGACTCGCGCACGCGCAGCGCCACGTTGCCCTCGGCCTCGCGCAGCAGGCGATCGCGGATCATGCGACCCGTCACCTTCGAGCCCTCGGTTCCCGCGAGCGGCGAATCGTTGACGCGGAAGGTCATCGCCAAAGTCGGCGGATCGATCGGCTGCGCCGGCAGCGGCTTCTCGATGCTCGGATCGCAAATCGTCATCGCCACGGTCGCATTCGGCAATCCGGCGAGCGCGACGATATCGCCCGCGCCCGCCTCGTCGACCGGCTGGCGCTCGAGACCGCGGAAGGCCAGCACCTTGGTGACGCGGCCGTTCTCGATCAGGTTGCCGTCGCGGTCGAGCACTTTCACCGCCTGGTTCGGCTTCACCGTGCCCGAGGTGATGCGGCCGGTGATGATGCGGCCGAGGTAATTGTTCGCTTCGATGATGGTGCCGAGCAGGCGGAACGGCCCCTCTTCGACATGCGGCGGCTGCACGTGCCGCAGGACGAGCTCGAACAGCGGCTTCATGCCTTGATCGCGCGCGCCGTCGAGGCTCGTCGCCATCCAGCCCTGCTTGCCCGAGCCGTAGAGAATGGGGAAGTCGAGCTGCTCGTCGGTGGCGTCGAGCGCCGCGAAGAGGTCGAACACCTCGTTGATGACCTCGGTCGGCCGCGCGTCCGGGCGGTCGACCTTGTTGATCACGACGATGGGCTTGAGGCCCATCTTCAGCGCCTTGGAGACCACGAACTTGGTCTGCGGCAGCGGCCCCTCGGCGGCGTCGACCAGCACGATCGCGCCGTCGACCATGTTGAGGATGCGCTCGACCTCACCGCCGAAGTCGGCGTGGCCCGGAGTGTCGACGATATTGATGCGGGCGCCCTGCCATTCGACCGAGGTCGCCTTGGCCAGGATGGTGATGCCGCGCTCGCGCTCGATATCGTTGGAATCCATCACGCGTTCGACCTGACGCTCGTTTTCGCGATAGACCCCCGACTGTTGCAGGAGCCGGTCGACCAGGGTCGTC
>Ga0182749_1001061_pt1 | contig 22510 bp, 13 predicted proteins | sample eDN3rd37CKraftMG_FD_128875 | JGI IMG/M metagenome (GOLD analysis project Ga0182749, IMG submission 128875) | Enriched Miracle-Growth compost microbial communities from Emeryville, California, USA - eDNA 3rd pass 37_C Kraft MG (version 2) (version 2) ...
AGCTCGCTCGGCGATTTGACACCCAATGAGTTCGCGCTGGCGATCTCCGAAGGACACCGAAAGGCGTATCTTTTACCCGCGGACTCTAAACTCGTGCCGGACTAAAACGGGTGTCAGGTCGCAACGAGTCGATAAGGAACAAGCAAGCGCGCGAACTAATGCGCCATTGGCGCCGACTATATTGTGAAAGAATATTCGGTCAGCTAGTCGATCGTGGCTTGATCGATCAGGTTCCCGGAACCGAGCGAGGGTCAACAGCGTATCAACGCGAGCCAAACTTTGGCCGGTGGCGGGAACAGACCGGACAAACCCTGTGAGCTAGGCAGCCCTTCGGGGCCCAAGCGACGACAGGAGATCATTCGCCGCCCGCAGTCTCTCAGCCGCCCCCTCCAACGGCATCTTCAACCTCAACTTGTCCTGCCCATCCAGCACATACACCCGCGGCTGCGCCTGAATCATCTTGATGATCGTCAGCGGCTCGACGTTCGGCTGCGGGCGGAAGATGACGCGGCCGCCGTTGGCGCCGAGCTCCAGCTTCCTGATGCCGAGCGCGGTCGCGGCGAGCTTGAGCTGCGTCACGGCGAACAGGTTCTTGACCGGATCGGGTAGGAGGCCGAAGCGGTCGATCATCTCGACCTGCAGCTCGCGCAGTTCCTCTTCGTCGCGCGCGCTCGCGATGCGCTTGTACAGCGTGAGGCGCGCGTTGATGTCGGGCAGGTAGTCATCCGGAATCAGCGCGGGCACGTGCAGCTCGATCTCGGCTTCGTGCTCGCTGGTCAGCTCGAAGTCGGGCACCTTGCCGCTCTTCAGCGCGCGCACGGCGCGGTCGAGCATTTCGGTGTAGAGCGAGAAGCCGACTTCCTCGATCTGGCCGGACTGCTCCTCGCCCAGCAGCTCGCCCGCGCCGCGGATTTCGAGATCGTGCGTCGCAAGCGTGAAGCCGGCGCCGAGCTCTTCGAGCGATGCGAGGGCGTCGAGGCGCTTCTCGGCGTCGGCGGTGATGACGCGACGGTCCGGCACGACGAGGTACGCATATGCGCGGTGGTGCGAGCGCCCGACGCGTCCGCGAAGCTGGTGAAGCTGCGCCAGGCCGAATCTATCAGCGCGGTTGACGATGATCGTGTTCGCACTCGGCACGTCGATGCCGGATTCGATGATCGTCGTGCAGACCAGCACGTTGAAGCGCTGGCGGTAGAAATCGAGCATCACCTGTTCCAGCTCGCGCTCGGGCATCTGCCCGTGCGCGATGCGCAGGCGCGCCTCGGGCACCAGCTCGGCCAGTTCGCGCGCGGTCTTCTCGATCGTTTCGACTTCGTTGTGCAGGAAATACACCTGGCCGCCGCGCGCCAGCTCGCGCTGGAACGCCTCGCGGATCAGCGCGGGATCGTACGTGCCGATGAACGTCTTGACGGCCAGGCGATGCTGCGGCGGCGTCGCGATGATGGAAAGATCGCGCAGGCCGGCCATCGCCATGTTCAGCGTGCGCGGGATCGGCGTCGCCGTGAGCGTCAGGATGTCCACCTCGGCGCGCAGCTTCTTCAACTGCTCCTTCTGCCGCACGCCGAAGCGCTGTTCCTCGTCGACGATGACGAGGCCGAGATCCTTGAAGCGGACGTCCGGTTGAAGCAGCTTGTGCGTGCCGATCATCACGTCGATCTGGCCTGCGGCGAGCTTCTTCAGCGCCTCGTCGGTTTCCTTCTTCGACTTGAAGCGCGAGAGCACGTCCACGCGCACGGGCCAGTCGGCGAAGCGGTCGCGGAAGTTCTGGTAGTGCTGCTGCGCGAGCAGCGTGGTCGGCACGAGCACGGCGACCTGCTTGCCCGCCGTTGCCGCGACGAACGCCGCGCGCAGCGCGACTTCGGTCTTGCCGAAGCCGACGTCGCCGCAGACGACGCGGTCCATCGGCCGGGGAGACGCGAGATCGTTGATGACCGCCTCGATCGCCTGCTGCTGGTCCGGCGTCTCCTCGAACGGAAACGCGGCGGCGAATTGCTCGGCCATCGCGCGGTCGATCGGAAGCGCAACGCCCTGGCGCGCCTCGCGCTGCGCGTAGATCGCGAGCAGCTCGGCGGCGACGTCGCGGACTTTCTGCGCGGCCTTCTTCTTCGCGCGTTCCCACGCGTCGCCGCCCAGCGAGTGCAGCGGCGCCAGCTCCGGCGCCGCGCCGGTGTAGCGACCGACGAGGTGAAGCTGCGAAACCGGCACGTAGAGCTTGTCGCCCTTCGCGTATTCGATCGCGAGGAACTCGCCGCCCTGGCCGCCGACGTCGAGCTTCAGCAGGCCCTGATAGCGACCGACGCCGTGATCGACGTGCACGATCGGCGCGCCGATCGCAAGCTCGCCGAGGTCGCGGATGATCGTTTCGGGGTCGCGCGCGGCGCGCTTGCGGCGCCGCGTTTGCTGCACGCGCTCGCCGAGCAGCTCGCGTTCGGTGAGGACGGTGATCGCGGGCTCGGTGAGCGCGAAGCCCTGTTCGAGCGAGGCGACGGTGATCGCGAAGCGGCCGGCGAGCGCGTCGCGGGCCAGCTCGTCATCCCGGCGTAAGCCGGGATCCATTTCGCGTTCACCCGTCGCATCCGCGTCGGAAACCAATGGATTCCGGCTTTCGCCGGAATGACGAGCAAAGGCGGACCCCGAAGGCGCTGGGTCCCCGCCTTCGCGGGGACGACGGGAAAGGGCATCCGCAGCCGAATCCTCATCGTCGTCGTTCCCGCTTTCGCCAGGATGACGCGCCGTGAACTCGAGCCACGACCCCACCACCGTCGGCCGCAGATGCGCGATCGCGAGCAGCTCCAGCAGCGACTCGCGCCGGCCGGCCGAATCGGCCGTGATCAGCACGCGTCCCGGATACGCGGCGAGAAAGCGCTTCAGGTCGTCGGCGGGCGCTCCGTTCTTGCGGTTGATCGGCAGGCTCGGCGCGGGTTGCGTGCCGAGATCGACGGCGTGCTCGCTCGTCCCCTTCACGACGACTTCGACGCGGAGCTGACCATTCAGCCGCTCGCGGAGCTGCTGCGGCGGCAGGTACAGCTCCGTCACCGGCAGGATCGGCCGCTCGACGTCGTGCGCGCGCTGCTCGTAGCGCTCGTTCGCCTGCGCCCAGAAATGTTCGGCAGCGTCGAGCACGCCTTCGCCGAGCACGAACAGCGCGTTGCCGGCGAGATAGTCGAACAGCGTGTCCGTCTGCTCGAAGAACATCGGCAGGTAATACTCGATGCCGGCTGGCGTCACGCCTTCGCGGATGTCCTGGTAGAGCGGACAGTGGCGCGGGTCGATCGGGAAGCGCTCGCGCAGCGCGTTGCGGAACGCCTTGGTCGACTCGTCGGTGAGCGGAAACTCGCGCGCGGGAAGAAGGCGCACTGAATCGACTTTCGCCTCCGAGCGCTGCGTCTCAGGATCGAACGTGCGGATCGATTCGATCTCTTCGTCGAACAGCTCGACGCGGTACGGCTCCGCGCTGCCCATCGGAAAGATGTCGATCAGCGAGCCGCGCACGGCGAAGTCGCCGGGCTCGCCGACCTGCGGCACGTGACGGTAGCCGGAGGTTTCGAGGCGGCGCTGCTCGGCGGCGAGGTCGAGCTTCTGGCCGAGCGTGAGCACGAGGCCCGAGCCCGCGATGTAGCTTCGCGGCGCGAGGCGCTGCATCAGCGTCGCCACCGGCACGACCAGCACGCCGCGGTTCACCGCGGGCAGCCGGTACAGCGTCGCGATGCGCTGCGAGACGATGTCGGGGTGCGGCGCGAAGAGATCGTAGGGCAGTGTTTCCCAGTCCGGGAAATGCAGCACGTCGAGGTCGGCGCCGGCGAACACGCCGAGCTCGGCTTCGAGCGCGTGCGCGGCGTGCGTGTCGCGCGCCACCGCGACCACGACGCCGGAATGGACGCGCCCGGTCTCGGCGAGGGCGAGCGCGAGCGCGGAGCCGTGCGGGGCGTTCCAGTAGCGGCGCTGCTTGATCGAGGTCGGAAGAGGCGGCTTGATGATCACGAAACGGCTGGAAGCGGACATTCACGAAACGACGGCAGCGCCGCGGCACTTTCGTGCCGAGCGCAGGGGCGGGCAGTGTACTGGCCGGTTCGGTATCGGACCAGCGTTCGGCCATTCGTCACGGCGCTTCTTTACCCCGCGTTTACCGCGCCCTCGCGCACGTTCGCGAAGGCGATCGGTCAAAATGCCGATAAGGCACGACGCGGCCTTTTCCCGCGAGCGCGGGAGGCGAAAGGAGACGACGGCTCGACCGATCCCGCCCGCGCGAGCCGGGAATACCATTCGATAGGTCAAGGAGCTTTTTCCGCATGCCGAGCCGGATCCATCCGCGCCCGTGGGTCACGTTCCGATGCGCTTTCCTCGCGTGCGCGCTGGCCGCGTGCTCGCGCGACCCTGCGCCGCAGACGCCGCCGCCGGCGCCGGTGACGGTGGTGAAGGCCATCACCAAGGACGTGCCCGTGCTCGTCAGCGCGGTCGGCAGCGTCGAGCCGATCAACAGCGTCGCGGTGAAATCGCTGATCGACGGGCAGATCCTGGAATCTCTGGTCAAGGATGGTGACCAGGTCGAGGCGAATCAACTCCTGTTCCGCATCGATCCGCGCCCGGCCGAAGCAGCGCTGCGCCAGGCGCAGGCGCAGCAGGCCCGCGACGAGGCGACGCTCGCGCAGGCGCGCTCGCAGGTGAAGCGCTACGAGGCGATCGCGGACAAGGGCTACATCTCCGCCGACCAGATGGAGCAGTACCGCACGAACCTCGAAGCGGCCGCGGCGGCCGTGAAGGTGGATCAGGCGAACGTCGCGGCGGCGAAGGTGACGCTCGGCTACACCGAGATCCGCTCGCCGATCGCGGGGCGCATCGGGCGTATCCTGATCCAGCCCGGCAATCTCGTGAAGGCCAACGACGTGAATCCGCTCGTGGTCATCAATCAGATCGAGCCGATCTACGTGAGCTTCGCGCTGCCGGGCTCGCAGCTCGGCCCGGTGCTGCTCGCGGAGCGCGAGTCGGCGCTGTCGGTGACGGCGACAGTGGCCGGCGTCGCGCGGCCGGTCGAGGGCAAGGTGGCCTTCGTCGACAACGCGGTGGACACGACGACGGGCACGGTGAAAGTCCGCGCCGAGTTCGCCAATCCCGACCGCCTGCTCTGGCCCGGCCAGATCGTCAGCGTGAGCCTGACGCTCGGCAAGGATCGCGGCGTCGTCGTGCTGCCCGACCGCGCCGTGCAGAACGGGCCGGACGGAACCTACGTGTACGTCGTCAAGCCGGACAAGCGCGCCGAGCAGCGCAGCATCGCCGTCGCCCGCACGGTCGGAAACGAAGCGGTCATCAGAAGCGGGCTCGCCGCCGGCGAGACTGTGGTGCTGGACGGGCAGTCGCGCGTCGAGGACGGCGCGGTCCTCGACGTCACCAGCGAGGCGAGCATCGCGGGCGGAGCCGAGGTGACGGAAGCGACGCCGTGAACGTCTCCGAGATCTTCGTGCGGCGCCCGGTCATGACCACGCTGGTCATGGTCGGCGTGCTGGTGTTCGGCATCGTCGGCTATCGCCAGCTTCCGGTCGCCTCGCTGCCGAATGTCGACTTTCCGACGATCTCGGTGTCGGCGAGCCTGCCGGGCGCGTCGCCCGAGACGATGGCCTCGGCCGTCGCGACGCCGCTGGAGAAACGCTTCTCCACGATTCCGGCCGTGGATTCGATGACGTCGACGTCGTCGCTCGGCTCCACTTCGATCACGCTGCAGTTCTCGCTCGACCGTGACATCGACGCGGCGGCGCAGGACGTGCAGGCGGCGATTTCGGCCGCGCTGCGCCAGCTGCCGCCGCAGATGACGACGCCGCCGACGTTCCGCAAGGTGAACCCGGCCGACGCGCCGATCTTCTACATCGCGTTCACCTCGAAGACGCTGCGCATGTCGGCGCTGAACGAATATGCCGAGAACACGCTCGCGCAGCGCATCTCCACCGTGCGCGGCGTCGCCCAGGTGACCGTCTACGGCTCGCGCAAGTACGCCGTGCGCATCGATCTCGATCCGGACGCACTCGCCGGGCGCGGGCTCGGTATCGACACGGTCGCCGAGGCCGTCGCCAGAGGCAACGTCAACCTGCCGACCGGCACGCTGTACGGGCCGAACCGCATCTACAACGTCAACGTCGCCGGCCAGCTCGAGGACGCCGCCGCGTTCGGAGATCTGATCGTGACGTATCAGAACGGCGCGCCGGTGCGCCTGCGCGATATCGCGCACGTCTACGACGGCATCCAGAACGACAAGGGCAAGGCGATGATCAACGGCGAGGAAGGCGTCGTCCTCGCGATCCAGAAACAACCCGGCACGAACACGATCCAGGTGGTCGAGGACATCAAGGCGACACTGCCCGCGTTCGAGCGCTCGCTGCCGGCCGGGGCGGAGCTGCGCGTGATCTACGACCGCTCGCAGTCGATCCGCGAATCCGTCCGAGACGTGAAGTTCAGCCTCGTGCTGGCGCTCGCGCTGGTGGTGATGGTGATCTTCGTGTTCCTGCGCAACGTGTCGGCGACGATCATTCCTTCGCTGGCGCTGCCGATGTCGATCGTCGGCACGTTCGCCGTCATGTACGCGCTCGGCTTTTCCATCGACAACCTGTCGCTGATGGCGCTGACGCTGTCGGTCGGCTTCGTGGTCGACGACGCGATCGTCATGCTGGAGAACATCGCGCGGCACATGGAGATGGGCAAGGACCGCCTGCGCGCGACGCTGGACGGCGCGAAGGAGATCGGCTTCACGATCGTCTCGATGACGCTGTCGCTGGCCGCGGTGTTCATCCCTGTCGTGTTCATGGGCGGCATCATCGGCCGGCTGCTCAACGAGTTCGCGGTCACGATCGTCAGCGCGGTGCTGGTCTCGGGCTTCGTGTCGCTCAGCCTGACGCCGATGCTGTGCAGCCGCATGCTGAAGAGCGAAAGCGAGCAGCGGCACGGGCGCCTGTACCGGTTCAGCGAGGGCGTGTTCACGCGCGCGCAGCAGTTCTACCGCCGCTCGCTCGGCGCCTGCGTGCGCCATCGTGCGATCGTGCTGGGCCTGTTCCTCGTGCTGATTCCCGCGACCGCGCTGCTCGCGGTGCACATTCCCAAGGGGTTCCTTCCGAACGACGACACCGGGCAGCTCTTCGTGTTCACGCAGGCCGCGCAGGACATCGGCTTCGACGCGATGGTCGAGAAGCAGCGCCAGGCCGTCGACATTCTCCGCAACGACCCGAACGTCGACAACGTGATGGCCTTCGTCGGCGCGGGCGGCTCCAGCGCCACGCTGAATCTCGGCCGCATGATCGTGAACCTCAAGCCGCGTCACGAGCGCAAGAGCGCGGACGAGGTCGTGCAGGAGATCCGGCCGAAGCTGCAGGGCATCGCCGGGCTCACCGCGTTTCCGCAGAACCTGCCGCTGATCCGCATCGGCGGCAAGCTGACCAATTCGACGTATCAGTTCGTGCTGCAGGACACCGACACGAAGCGGCTCTTCGAGTGGACGCCGAAGGTCGTCGCGGCGCTGTCGAGGGTGCCGGGCTTTCTCGACGTGTCGAGCGACATGCTGATCGCGAATCCGCAGCTCGACATCACCATCGATCGCGACGCCGCGGCCGCCTACGGCGTCACGCCCGAAGCGATCGAGAACGGCCTCTACAACGCGTTCGGCCCGGCGCAGGTCTCGACGATCTACACGGCGACCGACCAGTATTGGGTGATGCTGCAGGTCGATCCCGCACGGCAGGCCGATCCGAACGTGCTGTCGTCGATCTACATCACCGGCAATCCGCCGAAGGTCGATGCGAGCGGGGCGGTGCTGCCGTCGAGCACGCAGCTCGTGCCGCTGTCTGCAGTGACGAAGTTCGGCAACTCGGTCGGCCCCGCGACCATCAATCACCTGGGCCAGGTGCCGGCGGTCACGGTGTCGTTCAATCTCGCACCCGGCATGTCGCTGAGTGATGCGGTCAGCGGCGTCGAGAAGACCGTGGCCGCGCTGAAGCTGCCGGAGACGATCACGACCTCGTTCCAGGGCACCGCGCAGTCGTTCCAGGATTCGGTGCGCGGCATGGGCATCCTGCTGCTGCTCGCGGTGTTCGTGATCTATCTCGTGCTCGGCATCCTCTACGAGAGCTTCATCCATCCGCTGACGATTCTCTCGGGCCTGCCGACGGCGGTGTTCGGCGCACTGCTGACGCTGCTCGTGTTCGGCTACGACCTCGACCTCTACGGCGGCGTCGGTCTCATCATGCTGATCGGCATCGTCAAGAAGAACGCGATCATGATGATCGACTTTGCGCTGGAGAAGCAGCGCGAGGGCGAGGACGCCGAGCACGCGATCGTCGATGCCAGCGTCATCCGCTTCCGGCCGATCATGATGACGACGTTCGCCGCGCTGATGGGCACCCTGCCGATCGCGCTCGGCGTCGGCGCCGGCGCGGAGGCGCGCCGGCCGCTCGGTCTCGCCGTCGTCGGCGGCCTCGTCACGTCGCAGCTCCTTACGCTGTACCTCACGCCCGTCATCTATCTCTACTTCGAGCGCCTGCAGGAGCGGCTGCGCGGCCGGCGCGAGCGGAAGGCGGGAAGGGCCGGCGCCATCGACTCCCGAACCGCGCCGACGGCGCACTGATCCGCGAGCGTCTCCGCTCGCGGGCAGACGAGGCGTTCAGCCTTCGCAGGACATCGCGGCCGCGAGACCGGTTAGCATGCGCCCCGGGATACGCCAGAGGGAGAATGCGATGGCCGTCAAAGCCAGGGGTCTCGACGAGGATCAGCTCGCCGCGCTGTGCAGCGGCTGGCCTGGCGTGACCCGCTCGATCAAGTGGGAAGTCGATCTCGTCTACAGCGTGGCGGGCAAGATGTTCGTCGTCATGTGCACGATCGGGCCCGACCGCGGGCGCTTCTCGTTCAAGGTCGATCCCGAGCGCTTCCTCGAGCTGACCGAGCAGCCCGGCATGGCTCCCGCGCCGTACATGGCGCGCGCGTTCTGGGTCAGCGTGACGGAGCCGGAGCGCTTCGCGCGCTCGGAGCTGGAAGCCTTCGTGCGGCGCTCCTACGAGCTCGTGCGTGCGAACCTGCCGAAGAAGACGCAGGCGGCGCTGCGGGAGTCGTGAGGCGGCCGCGCGCCGCTCTTCGCGCCCGCGCATTGAATTCGCGCCGCGCCGTACGCATGACGTCGCCATGATCATCGAACACGCCATCCGCCTCGCGACGCCGGCCGACGCGGCGCGCATCGGTGTGATGTCGCGCGACCTGATCGAGCGCGGACTCGGCTGGCGCTGGACGCCGGCCAGCATCCGGCGCTGCATCGCCGATCCGGCGACGAACGTCGCGGTCGCGCCGACGCAGCAAGGCATCGCAGGTTTCGCGATCATGCAGTACAGGGACGATGAGGCGCACCTGATGCTGCTGGCCGTCGATCCCGCGCAGCGGCGCCGCGGCATCGCGAGCGCGCTGATCGCCTGGCACGAGAAAACCGCGCTGACCGCCGGCATCGGCACGGTCTATGTCGAGGCGCGTGCGAACAAGGCCGAGACGCGCGCCTTCTATCGAAAGCTCGGCTACCGCGAAGTGCAGCTCGTGCGCGGCTATTACCACGGCGTCGAGGACGCCGTGCGACTCGCCAAGGATCTCTGGGCCTCACCGTCCGCGACGGCGCCCGAATCCTGAGCTTCCGCCCTCGGGCACGCGCTGCCCGCGCCGCTCAGATATGCGGCGGCGTCGGCTCGTATTCCTTAGCGTCGCGACGCAGCAGCGCCGCGAGCACCGGCGGCGTGATCACCGAGGTCAGCAGCGACATCGCGACGATCACGGCATAGGTCTGGCCCGAGAACACGCCGCCGGCGAGGCCGAGGCTCGCGATCACCACGCCGACCTCGCCGCGCGGCACCATGCCGACACCGACGATCGTTGCGCCGCGCCGGCCGAGCGAAAGCGCACCGAGGAAGCCGCCGATCAGCTTCGAGACCACGGCGATCACGGTGACGACGAGCAGCGCCCACAGCGCCGCGCCGCTTGCGAACACGCCGACATCGACCTTGGCGCCGGTGACGACGAAGAAGAACGGCGTCAGGAACGCGAGCAGCGGCTGCGTCTGATGCTCGAGCTGTTCGCGGCTCTTCGTTTCCGACGCGATCATGCCGGCCAGGAACGCGCCGATGATCGCGGCGAGGCCGAATTCGGTGGAAAGGAACGCGAGGCCTAGGCAGATCGCGAGCGCGATCGTGAGCGGCGACAGCGGATTGATCGGACGTTCCAGCCAGTGCCCGGTGCGCCGCGCGACGCTCGTGCCCACCCAGCCGATCACCGCCACGAAGCCGACTGCCTGCAGCAGCACCACGGCAAGACCGCCGAGGTTGACGCCGTCGCCGGCCTGCAGCGAGGTGACGACGCCGAGCAGCAGCATCGCGAGAATGTCGTCGATAACCGCGGCGCCGAGGATCACGCGGCTTTCGATGCGCGCCAGCGCACCGAGCTCTTGCAGCACACGCGCGGTGATGCCGGCGGAGGTCGCGACGAATGCCGCTGCGACGAACAGCGACTTGTTCCATGGGAAGCCGTTCCCGTGCGCCCACACCGAGCCCAGCACGAACGGCACGATCACGCCGAGCACGCCGACCAGGAACGCGCTGCGGCCGACCTTCTTGAGATCGTCCAGGCGCGTTTCGAGGCCCACCGCGAACAGCAGCAGCACGACGCCGATCTCCGCGATGACGTCGAGCGGCGTGCCGCTCGCGATCTGCTCCGCGCTGATCCAGCCGAGCGCGGAAGGTCCGATCACGCAGCCGGCGACGATCTCGCCAACGACGCCGGGCAGCTTGATGCGCTGCGCGACTTCCGCGCCGACCTGCGCGGCGACGAAGATCAGGAAAATGCTGAGCAGGATCGTACCGGCTTCGTGCATGGAGTCCTCTTGTTCCTCGCGTCGCCGCGCCGCGAAGTGCGAGCGGTATCCCTCAATACCGTCAATCCGGAGCACGATCAAGCTCGCGCTCTGCGTTTGTGGTTTTTTTTGGCTCTGCGGATGCTGCACCAGCACTCACGGGGCGCGTTCGAACTTGGTAACCTCGCGGCATCCGGCCCCGACCGGATCGTGTGCAAGGGCCGCACAGGGGAACGACGTGGTTTCGATGACAAGGGACCGGCTGCGCCTGCTGGCCGCCTTCGAGGCCGCCGTCGAACGGCACGTCCGCGCGTACTTCGCCGGTCACGAGTGCACGTCGCACGTGTGGACGCCGGGGCCGATGCGGGATCTCCTGCCGGCCTTTCGCGTGCTCGAGATCGCGCCGGGACCACGGACGCCGCACTGGACCTATGTCTCCGCCGGCGCCGCCGTGCTGTCGCGGCCTGATGCGGCGGCGCTGGAATTCGTGCTAATCGCGCCCGAGTCGAATCCGCGCCATGTGGAAATCGTCACGATGACCGCGCACTACAACCACGGCATCGCGCTCGACGAAGGCCACACGGTGCCGATCGGCGATCTCTGGCTGCCGGGCTCGCGCTGCGATCACGTGCTGCTGCGCCGTCCGCTGGCGTTCGGTGAGCGGTTCGGGCACATCGATGATCCGGCCGGCGCGGCGCGCATTCTCTGGCTGGTGCCGATCACCGCGGCCGAGCGCGACTTCAAGGCCGCGAACGGGCTCGCTGCGCTGGCGTCGCGCCTGGACGAAGCAGCGGTCGAATACTGGCGGCCCGATCGCGCGTCGATCGTCTAGGCGCTTCGACGGATGCGCGCAAGCGTTCACACGTCGCGCACCACCATCAGTCGCCGTTCCGTCATGTCCTCGATCGCGTAGCGGATGCCTTCGCGGCCGAGCCCGGAAAGTTTCACGCCTCCGTACGGCATGTTGTCGACGCGGAAGCTGGGCACGTCGTTGATGACGACACCGCCGGCTTCGATGCGGTCCCAGGCGCGCATCGCGTGGGCGAGATCGTTGGTGAACACGCCCGCCTGCAGGCCGTAGTCCGAATCGTTGACGGCAGCGATCGCGTCGTCGAAATCGTCGAACGGCGCGAGCAGCGTGACCGGGCCGAACGCCTCCAGCGCATTGATCTTCGCCTCGCGCGGCACGTTCTCGAGCACCGTCGCTTCCAGCATGTTGCGTTCGCGTCTGCCACCGCAGAGCAGCGTCGCTCCGGCCTGCGTCGCTTCGTCGATCCATGTCTCGAGGCGCTTCGCGGCGTCCTCGTCGATCAGCGGCCCCAGGAATACGTCGCGCTGTTTCGGATCGCCGGCCTTGAGCGCCTTCACCGCGGCAACGAAGCGCCTGCGCACGTCGTCGTAGATCGAGCCGTGTATGTAGATGCGCTGCACCTTGATGCAGCTCTGGCCAGACTGGTAGTAGCTGCCGAAGATCAGCCGCTCTATCACTTCTTCGAGCCGGTCTCTCTGATCGGCGTCGACGATCGCGGCCGCGTTGCCGCCGAGCTCAAGCACGACTTTCTTGCGCCCGGCCCTGGCCTTGAGCTTCCAGCCGATCTGCCCGCCGGTGAACGACAGCAGCCTGAGGCGCTCGTCGCTGACGAAGGGATCGGCGTCCTCGACGCGGCAGGGCAGGATGGAGAACGCCCCTCGCGGAAGATCGGTCTCGGCCAGCACTTCGCCGATGATGAGCGCGCCGACCGGCGTCTTCTCCGAAGGCTTCAGCACGAAAGGGCAGCCCGCCGCGATCGCCGGCGCGACCTTGTGCGCGACGAGATTCAACGGGAAGTTGAACGGCGTGATGAACGAGCACGCGCCGATCGGCACGCGCTGCACGAAGCCGCGATAGCCCTTCGCCCGCTGCGAGATTTCGAGGTTCAGGATGTCGCCGTCGATGCGCAGCGCCTCTTCGGCGGCGACTTCGAACGTGTCGATCAGGCGCGTGACTTCGCCTTCGGCATCGCCGATCGGCTTGCCGGCTTCGATGCAGAGCGCCATCGCGAGCTCGTCGTGCCGCTCGCGGAAGCGCGCGACGCAGTGGTCGAGCACATGCTTGCGCGCATACGGCGGCATGGCGCGCATCGTGGCCTCGGCCGCCACCGCCGTGGCGATCGCGCGATCGATCGCTTTGGCATCGCCGAGCGCGACGCGCGTGGCGATTTCGCCGGAGTACTTGTCGCGGACCTCGAGATCGGCGTTCGGCCGCTCGGCCTTGCCGGCGAGATAGTACGGATAGTTCTTTGCGAGCATCGTGCACTCCGTGGCGGGCTCATCCGATGGAATTCATCCGGATGTAGACGTTTCATCGTATCGAAGGAATGGTGCTCGAAGATGAAGCGTACGCGACGCGCCTCACGTCGTCGTCCCCGCGAAAGCGGGGGCCCAGCGCTTTTTACTGGGCCGAGGTGTGTTGCAGCGGCATCAATCGCGCCTCGCGGTGTCGACGCGCAGGTCGATCTCGCCGTCGGTGAGGCGCGCGCGGAGCGCCGAGTCCGTCCTGATCTGCACGACCGATCGCACGACACGTCCGGACTCGCGATCGAGCAGGATCGCGTAGCCGCGCTCCAGCGTCGCCAGCGGGCTCACCGCGTTCAGCGTGCGCGCGAGCTCGCCGAGCCGGAGCGCGCGGCGTTCGGCGGCGCGGACGACGGCCGCACGCAGGCGATCAGCCAAGGCTCGCGCGCGTTCGCGACGGCGTGCGAGCAGCACCAGCGGGTCCTGCGCGGCGAGCCGAGCGCGCAGGCGGTCCGCACGCAGCCGCCTGATCTCGATGCCATTGCGCACGATGGCGCGCAACTGCTGCTCGAGCGCTCGCGCGCGCTCGGCCGCGCGTGCGAGGCGCATCTGCGGGCGCTGCGCCTGCAGGCGCGCGCCCGCGTGATCGAGGCGCTGGTTCTGAGTTTCGAGCTTGCGCGCCATGCACTGCGCCAGCCGGCGGCGCTCGCGCTCGAGCAGGCGCGCGAGGTCGGCCGCGTCGGGAACGATCAGCTCCGCGGCCGCGGAGGGCGTCGGCGCGCGCAGGTCCGCGACGAAGTCGGCGATGGTGATGTCGATCTCGTGGCCGATCGCGGAGACGACGGGAATCGCGCTGGCATGGATCGCGCGCGCGACGCCTTCGTGGTTGAACGCCCACAGGTCCTCGAGCGAGCCGCCGCCGCGGGTGATCAGCAGCACATCGTGCCGGCGCGCCCGCGACGCCGCGTTGATCGTCTCGACGATGACGGGCGGCGCATCGCGCCCCTGCACCGGCACGGGCAGGATCTCGACTTCCGCCAGCGGGAAGCGCCGCGCGATGACGCTGAGCACGTCGCGGATCGCGGCGCCGCGCGTCGACGTGATCACTCCGATGCGCCGTGCGAAGCGCGGCAGCGCGCGCTTGCGCTCCATCGCGAACAGTCCTTCGGCGGCGAGGCGTGTCTTCAGCCGCTCGAATTCGCGCCGCAAGGCGCCTTCGCCCGCTTCCTCGAGATGATCGACCAGCAGCTGGAACTCGCCGCGCGCCTCGTAGAGGCTGACGCGGCCGCGCGCGATGACGTGCATGCCGTCGGCCGGCCTGAAGCGCAGCCACGTGCTGCGCGGGCGGAACATCGCGCAGCGCACCTGCGCGGCGCTGTCCTTCATCGTGAAATACAGATGCCCCGAGCCCGCGCGCGTGACGTTGGAAAGCTCGCCTTCCACCCAGATTAGCGGCAGCGCATCCTCGAGCAGATCGCGCGCCAGGCGGTTGAGCGCGGAAGGCGTGAGGACCTCGCGCTCGGCGACGGCGTTGCTCGGAATCTCGGGCATGGGTTCGGCAGGCTGCACCGGATGCGCGGCCGGTGTTTCGTCAGGCGTCGCCGGTGCGGCGCGGCAGTCGAGTGTGCGTCAACGCTCAGCGCGCGGCAAGCAAGCCCGAGTGATCGCTACGGCTGATCGCGCTGGTCGATCGCGCGCGCGATCAGGCTTGCGCCGATCCAAGCGGCGAGCGCCGCCATCGGCCACGCAGCCACGCGCGGCCAGAGAAAACCGATCAGCGCGGCGATGAGCAGCAGCACGCCGGCGAACATCAGCGGACCCGACTCGCTGCGGCCGAGGACGCGCCGGTTCGCGATTGCGGCGCCGACCGAATTCGCGATGCGCAGCGCCCCGGCGGCGGCGCGGCCGGAGCTGCCGCCCCGGGCGCGCGCGGATCGCCGGCCCGTGCGCGCGCTTCCCGAAGACGCCGCGCTCGCGGGCGGCGGCGAGCTGCCGGCGGCTTCGTCGGCGACGCCGTCCTGCGGCGGGGGCGCGCCCGCGTTCGACCTGCGCCAGCGGCGCGGCAGCTTCAACACGATCTCGGTGGCATTGCCGAGGTCGCTTTCGTATTGCGCCTCCATCTCCCGCGCGAACGCCTCGTCCTCGATCGCGACGTCAAGCTCGCAGTTGCCCACCCAGCTCGTCAGGTTGAGATTGCTGGAGCCGACGCGCGCCCAGCGGCCGTCGGCGACCGCGGTCTTCGCGTGCAGCATCGAGCCGTTCCACTCGAACACGCGAACGCCCGCTTCGAGCAGCGGCCGGTAGCCGGCGCGCGAGATCGCGGCGACGGCGAAGACGTCGCTGGTGCCCGGCACGAGCAGGCGCACGTCGACGCCGTCGCGCGCGGCCGCGGAGAGCGCCTGCACGTAGGGCGCGACGCCGACGAAGTACGCGTCGGTGATCCACAGGCTGCGGCGCGCGATCGCCGCGATGAGCTGGTCGAGGCGATAGAGCCCCGCCGTGTTCGGCACGGTGGCGACCACGCGAAGGTCGACGTCGCCCGCCCGCAGGCAGCGTTCGGTCGGCGCCAGCAGCTCTTCGCTCAGCGGCTCGCCGAGCGAGGCCCAGATGTCGGCGAACGCGTTGGCGATGTCGCGCAAGGCGGGGCCGCGCACGGCGACCGCGGTATCGCGCCACGGGTCGATGCCGCGCTCGGGGTCGCCGAGCCAGGTGCCGCTGAGGCAGATGCCGCCGACGAAGGCGACCGTGTTGTCGACGACGAGCAGCTTGCGATGGTCGCGCGAAAGCCAGCCGAAGGGGCTGGTGAAATGCAGCGGGTTGTATGTGCGGACTTCGCCGCCGGCCGCGATCAGCGGCTCCCAGAACGCGCGGCTCGACTGGCCGAGGCAGCCGAGCCAGTCGCGCACCACGAAGACCCGCACGCCGGCCTTCGCGCGCTCGACCAGCGCATCGAGGAACTCGCGGCCGGTGGCGTCGTCGCGGAAGATGTAGTTTTCGAGCAGCACCAGCGACTCGGCGCTGCGGATCGCCTCGAGCCAGGCGTCGAAGTTCACGCGCGCGTCGATCAGGAGATCGACGCGATTGCCTTCGATCAGCGGCGCACCGGCCGCGCGGCTGAACGCCTGGTCGGCGAGCACGCGCACGGCGACGTTGTCGAAACGGGGGCGGCGGGGCACGGCGGCGGCCATGCGCGAAAGTCTACGGGAAGCGGATGAACGGCCGCGCCTCCGGCGATCTGCGATCATGGCGCCCGGACGGAGGACCCCATGAACGCAGCGAACCCGAACGCCACGGCGGCCGGCGCGCTCGACGCGATCGTCGATCGCATCCTCGCACGCAGCGACGGCGACCTCGCGATCGCCGCGCCGCTCGGCCTCGGCAAGCCGAACCGCCTGCTCAACGCAATCTATCGACGCTTCAGGGACGATCCGAACCGGCAACTGACGCTCTACACGGCGCTTTCGCTCGATCCGCCGCAGCCGTCCGGCGATCTCGAACAGCGTTTTCTCGGACCGTTCCTGGCGCGCCAGTTCGGCGCGGATTATCCGCGGCTCGAGTACGTGGTCGATCTCAAGGCCGGCCGGCTGCCGCCGAACGTGCGCGTGCAGGAGTTCTATTTCCAGTCCGGCGCGATGCTGCGCTCGCCGCGCGCGCAGCAGGATTACGCCAGCATCAATTACACGCAGGTGGCGCGCGACCTTGCCGAGACAGGCGAGCTGCACGCGATCGTACAGCTCGTGGCGCGCCGCGGCCGAGGCGCCGACGCGCGCTACAGCCTGTCCTGCAATCCGGACGTGACGCTGGACGTGCTCGACGCCATCGCGGCCGCGGGCGGGCCGCGGCCGCTGCTGGTCGGCGTCGTGCATCCCGAGCTGCCGTTTCTCGGCGGCGACGCGGAAGTGGACGCGCGCCTGTTCGACGCCCTCGTCGAGGACGATCCGCCGCAGCCGCTGTTCGCGCTGCCGCGCGATGCGGTCGATCCGGTCGAGCACGCGATCGGCATGCACGCGAGCGCGCTCGTGCGCGACGGCGGCACGCTGCAGATCGGCATCGGCGCACTGTCGGACGCGATCGTCGCCGCGCTGCTGCTGCGCCATCACAGCAATGCCGACTATGTCGCCGCGCTGGCCGCCTTGCGCGGAGACGATCCGGCGCAGGATCCGCTGATCGCGCGCTACGGCGGCCTCGATTCGTTCTCGCGCGGGCTGTACGGGGCGAGCGAGATGATCATGGACGGCTTCATGCACCTGCGCCGCGGCGGCGTGCTGAAGCGCATCGTGCACGACGATGTCGAACTCCAGCACGGCCTCGACGCCGGCACGCGCATCGAGGCCGGCGCGCCGCGCGGCGGCCACTATCTCAAGGGCGCGTTCTTTCTCGGCTCGAAGGAATTCTATGCGTGGCTGCGCGGCCTCGCCGGCGCGGACTACGACGGGCTCGTCATGAGCCGCGTCTCCGACGTGAATCAGCTCTACGGCGGACGCGAGCAGCTCGACGCGGCGCAGCGCCGCGACGCGCGCTTCTTCAACACCTGCATGATGGCGACGGCGCTCGGCGCCGCGGTTTCGGACGCGCTCGAGGACGGCCGCGTCGTCAGCGGTGTCGGCGGGCAGTACAACTTCGTCGCGATGGCGCACGCGCTCGCGGGCGGCCGCTCCGTGCTGCTGCTCCGTTCCACGCGCGCGAAAGGCGGCCGGGTCGAATCGAACATCCGCTGGAACTACGGGCACACGACGATCCCGCGTCACCTGCGCGACATCTACGTCACCGAATACGGCATCGCGGACCTGCGCGGCCGCAGCGACGAAGCCTGCGTGCGCGCGATGCTCGCGATCAGCGACGCGCGCTTCCAGGATGATCTGGCCGAGCAGGCGCGCCGCGCCGGCAAGCTCGCGCGCGACTTCCGCATTCCGGACGCGTGGCGCCGCAACACGCCTGCAGCGCTGCGCGAGCGCATGCGCCCGTTCGTCGCCAAAGGCCTGTTTCCGCAGTTTCCGTTCGGCTGCGATTTCACCGAGGTCGAGCTCGCGTTGCTGCCGGCGCTGATGTGGCTCAGGAAGAACACCGCGAGCTGGCGGCGCTGGACGGCGCTCCTCGGCGCGCTGCTGGCGCCGGGCCGCCCGCGCGATGCCGAACCCGTCCTGGAACGGCTCGGGTTTGCGGCGCCATCGGATTTCCGCGAGCGCGTGACGGCGCGGCTCGTGCGCGGCGCGCTTTTCCGCGTGCGCCGCTGAACGGCGTCAGGCCTCGCTATAATGCCGAGACTGCATGTCATTCCGAATTCGTGAGGCGGAATACCCGCGTTCGCAAGGCATCCCTTGGCGATGCCGCGCGCGTGCCCGCGAGATCGACATATCCGCCGAACAGCCGAACCCATGAACGACCGCTACCGTCGCCTGCTCCGCGGAACACCCGAGCGCCACGCGCCGACGGCCGGCGCGTTCGTGACGGAAGCGCGCGCGCTGCGCTCGTGGGTCGCGGCGCTGCCGCTCGCGAATTTCGGAGCGACGGCGAAGCTGCTGCTCGACGGCTTGCGCCAGACCAACCGCACGCGCATCGATGCGGTGCAGCGGCTCGATGCGCTGGAGATCCTGCGCAATCCGGTCGCGCAGCTCGCGGCGCTGACGGACAAGCAGATCGTGGGAGCGAGCTTTCCGCTGCCGCCGCAGAAAGTCGAGCTCGGCGCGCTGGCGCTCGAGTTCCAGAGCGAGCTTGCCCTCGGCTACCGCATCGCGCTCGCGGAGCTGTGCGCGCCGGCCGGCAACGTGCCGTTCATGCGCGCGAAGCAGGTTGCACTCGCCGGCGTGCGCGCGCTGCAGCACGGCGGCGAGCACCTCGCGAAGGCATACCTTCTCTATCGCACGCCGCCGGCCGGCGTCTGGCAGTCGCTGCACGACGTCTACCGCTTCATGACGATGGCGCGCTTCGACGATCGCGTGGTCGACGATTCGCTGCTCGGCAGCGCCGTCAATGCGCGGCTCGCCTACGGCCACGCGCTGCTGCTCGCGCTTGCCAATCCGTATCGCTACACGCAGCGCGAGCTGCTGGAGGTGATCGCATTCACGCGCACGGTCGCGCCCTACTGCGAGCTGCGGCCGGGGTCGAGCGCGGGCGACATCGCGATGAACACCGACAGCGATCGCGGTCCCGGCTACCTGCCCGAGGAGCGCGGGCAGGGCGAGCTCGAGGTGCTGTCGATCCGCATGAAGCCGCTGCTCGATTTCATCGAGAGCCAGATCGCGCTCCTGCCGCCCGGCGCGCGCGTCGCGACGTTCCGCCTGCGCGGCGGGCCGGCGGTGCAGGTCGATATCGAGCTGGTGCGCCGGCTCGTCGACGGCTGGACCGCCACGGGCGAGCGCACGCACGCGCGGCTCGGCGGCGGTTATCAGCTCGACACCGTGCTCGGCCTGCACGATCTGCACTACGTGCTGGCCGGCAACGAGGATTTCGAGAGCTTCCTGCGCCGCGTGCGCGGGCAGGCAATCAGCCTCAGCGAAAGCGACCGCATCGCGTCGTGGGCAATCAGTGCCGGCGAATCGGCACGCGCGAAGCGGCAGAAGGCGCGCGTGCTCGACCAGAGCCTGGGCGGTTATCGACTCTTGTGGGAGCGTGGGTCCGGCGGCGAGTCCGTGCGCGCGCGCATCGGCGAGCTGGTCGGCCTCGCACTGCCCGAGCCCGGCGATGCGACGCCGGACTGGATGGTCGGCACGATCCGCTGGATCCGCATCGACGACGAAGGGCGCGTGGACGCCGGCGTTGAGCTTCTGAGCCGGCGCGCGCTGCCGGCCGGCGTGCGCAACACCGACGAAGGCGGCATCCAGTCGTCGATGCGCGGTCTGCTCCTGACCTCGTTGCGTCCGGACGAGAGCGACCCCACGTCACTGATCACGCCCGGCCTGTTCGAGCGCGCCTCGTCGGCGATCGAGCTCAGCGTGCCCGCCGATCTGCAGGGACGTCCCGCGCCGGCGCGCACCGAGCGCGTGCGCGGCATGGGCCTGATCGAGGCGACCGGCATCTATCTGCAATTCGCGCTGCCGCCGTTCGGTGCGGCGGGCGAACCGGCGGACGAGGCGGGCGCGGAGCGTGCCGTCGCCGGAGGCTGAATTCCGACAATGAATCCAGGTATCCCGACAGTCGCGCCGCTGCGTGGCGCTCTCGCACGGCGGCGCAGCGTCGCCGTGCGCATCGGCAACGTCCAGGTCGGCGGCGGTGCACCGATCGTCGTGCAGTCGATGACGAACACCGACACGGCCGACGTCGAGGCCACAGCCAAGCAGGTCGCCGAGCTCGCTCGCGCGGGCTCGGAGCTCGTGCGCGTCACCGTCAACACGCCGGAAGCCGCGGCGGCAGTGCCGCGCATCCGCGAGCGGCTCGACATGATGGGCTGCAGCGTGCCGCTGATCGGCGATTTCCACTACAACGGGCACCAACTGCTCGAGCGCGAGCCCGCCTGCGCCGAGGCGCTCGCGAAGTACCGGATCAATCCCGGCAACGTCGGTTTCGGCCGGAAGCGCGACGTGCAGTTCGCCACGATCATCGAGTACGCATTGAAGTACCAAAAACCCGTGCGCATCGGCGCGAACTGGGGCTCGCTGGATCAGGCCATGGTCGCGGCGCTGATGGACGAGAATCACGCGCGCGCGGAGCCGTGGGACGCGTCGCGCGTCGCGCGCGAGGCGCTGATCCGCTCGGCGCTCGATTCGGCCGCGCGCGCCGAGGCTCTCGGCCTCGGTCGCGACCGCATCGTTTTGTCGTGCAAGGTCTCGGGCGTGCAGGAGCTGATCGCGGTCTACCGCGACCTCGCCGCGCGCTGTGATTACGCGCTGCACCTCGGGCTCACCGAAGCGGGCATGGGATCCAAGGGCATCGTCGCCTCGACCGCGGCGCTCGGCGTGCTGCTGCAGGAAGGCATCGGCGACACGATCCGCATCTCGCTGACGCCGGAGCCCGGCGAGTCGCGCACGCGCGAGGTCATCGTGGGACAGGAGATCCTGCAGACGATGGGACTGCGCGCGTTCACGCCGCTCGTGACGGCGTGCCCCGGCTGCGGACGCACGACCTCGACGCTGTTCCAGGAGCTGGCCAAGTCCGTGCAGGACCACGTCCGCGCGAAGATGCCGGAGTGGCGCCTGAAGTACGACGGCGTCGAGAACCTGACGCTGGCCGTCATGGGCTGCGTCGTCAACGGGCCCGGCGAATCGCGTCACGCGAACATCGGCATCTCGCTGCCGGGCACCGGCGAGGCGCCGGCCGCGCCGGTGTTCATCGACGGCGAAAAAGCGGTGACGCTGCGCGGCGAGAACATTGCGCGCGAGTTCGTCGCGATTGTCGAGGACTACGTCGCGCGCAAATACAGGCCGATCGGCGCCGCGCCCGAGACGGCCTGACTGTCCCAGCAGCCGGTCACACCTGCGGCTCCGCGCCCGCCGCAGGCGCGGCGACGGATTTGCTTCGCGCGAGCTTCGCTTCGCGCCGCGCGATGTAGAGCGTCGCGCCGATGATGATCGACGCGCCGACGGCCGTGTAGCCGTCGAGCTTCTCGCCGAACAAGAGCCAGGCCAGCACGGTGACGACGAGAAGCTGCATGTAGCTGAATGGCGCGAGCATCGACGCATCGGCGAGGCGCAGCGCGCGCGTCCAGAAATAGTGGCCGCCGGTGCCGAGGAAACCGGACAGCACGAGCCACGGCCACGTCGCCGCGTCCGGCCAGCGCCAGACGGTCAGCGCGCCGGGCAGCGACAGCGGAACCCAGAGCAGCGTCGTCAGCAGCACGATGCGATCGGGCGGCTCGGAGCGCGACAGAAACTTGATGCTGACGGTGGTCATGCCGCTCAGGGCCGCCGCCAGCACCGCGACCAGCGCGCCGGCCGCGACGCCCTCGGCGTTCGGCCGCACGATCACCAATACGCCGATGAAGCCTGCCGCGACGGCGGACCAGCGCCGCATGCGCACGATCTCGCCGAGGAACAGCACGGCGCCGATCGTCACGAACAGCGGCGAGGAATACGACAGCGCGATCGCCTGCGCGAGCGGCAGGTGCACGATCGCCCAGAAGCCGGCCATCATGCCGAGCATGCCGATCACGCAGCGCGCCACGTAGAAGCCGAGCTTGCCCGTGACGAGCACGTGTCGGCCGCCGCGCCAGATCAGCGGCAGCGCGAACAGCGCGCCGAACAGGCTGCGGAAGAACGCGATCTCGAATGCGTGCTGCTGCCGCGAGGCGTAGCGGATCGCGACCGCCATCAGGCCGAACAGGCAGGCGCTCACGATCATCATCAGCGCGGCGCGCGGCGGAAGCGGCGAGGCGTGCGTGGCGCCAGGTGCGAGTGGAGCGTTCAAGGCGGGGAGCCGGCAGGCGGGCTGCGCGAAGCGGCGGATTCTAGC